>OOEE01000031.1_pt1 | contig 14539 bp, 9 predicted proteins | sample 1670541 | NCBI WGS metagenome assembly OOEE01 (sample SAMEA98149918, study PRJEB22522) | marine metagenome | biome: marine biome; feature: marine water body; material: sea ice | place: Arctic Ocean | collected 16-Sep-2015 | depth 1.1 m | reverse complement strand
ATGATAAACGGCATTTCTAAGCGTCCAGCTGCTTCAATGACGATGCGTTCTGGCTTGTGTTTTTTGATTTCTTTGATTGCTTCATTGATGCCTTTATCGTCATTGGTAACCGTGAAGTAAATATCCAGAGGGCGAATGTAAATGTCGAGTTGGAATTTACCCGTATCAACACCAACGTTAATGCTTTGATTCATTTTAGTATTCATAATAAGCTAACTCTTGCTTGCATAATGCGGGTCGGTAACCGATATATCGAGACCCAGTAGACTATTCGAGTGTGGTGCTTGGAGTCCTTTGTCGTGTTCTTTCTTGTTATCGGTCTCTCAACTGAGGAGCCATCGCTTAATCGAACTACGACAAAAGAAAGCTTTAGTTGCTGCTAAAGCCTGGGTCTCACTTTACCTCAACCTGATTATAAACAGGATGATTTACATGAGTGATTATCCATACAAGGCGCTCAAGAGGGTAAATTTACAGTTGGCTGTTTTCACTCCGTTCAACATTTTAGCCAACTACAAATTTCCCCTTAGCGGGGCGTTATATTTTCAAGGAGGATTGGCATTGCGTCATATCATAATCATTTTTACTTTAATTTCACTTGTTGGCTGCGCAGCCGCACTGGTTCCATATACAAGTGACCCAAGACAAAAGATAGCGGATGCTTATTGGCTATTTGATAAAAAGTCTAGGCCGTTACCTGCCGAAAAACTTATCTACGAAGCGATAGCTATATATCAAGAAAACAACAATGAAGTTGGACTGGCTGAAGGGTATGTAGCATATGCCATATTTCTGCGTTCATATTCTGTTTCGCAGTATCGAGATAGATACGAAGATAAAGGCTTTATTGATGAGTCTGCCACTTTTGAAAATAGATTCTCAAAATCTATGGAATATCTGCGTAAATCTGAGAATATTTATCAAACTTTGAGCAAATACGATGATCTCACAAATACTTATCTCCATATGGCTTTTACCTCAATGGCCGCGGATGACAAAATTAATGCATGTAAGTATTACGATAAAAGCATCGAAGCTAATATAACTTTTATGAGCCAGAACCCTGATGCAAAAATATCTTTGGCTGGATATAAATCCTATAAAGATTACATCAAACCTCGAAAGGAAGAAGCTGAGTGTTCAACTTAAGAAAATATAACAAACAAATTATGTCAGGGACGCGCAAACCACGCGCGCCCCATATTTGGGCGTTATGTTTTTGGAGAATCAATTGAAATTCGTAGAATCTGGAAATATTGACGGTAGAACCGTTATTTATTTTCACGGAGCGCCTGGCTCACCTGAAGAAATTTCAATCTTTGACGAACACGCCAAAAAGCACAATTTACATGTTATTTGTTATGATCGTTTTTCTATAGACTCATCATTACAGAATGAGGCTTACTATAAATATTTAGCTAGCGTTATTATCGATAAAGCGAATGGAGGGATGGTTGATATAATTGGTTTTTCAATCGGTTGCCATGCAGCCATTGAAACTAGCCTTTACCTAAAAGGCACTGTTCGCGAACTACACCTTATATCTGCCGCAGCACCATTAGACGCTGCTGACTTTATAAATTCCATGGCAGGGAAGATGGTATTTTCTATGGCAATGAAATATCCAACTATTTTCACTCTTTTATCGTATTGGCAAACTATTTTAGCCAAAATAGCTCCCAACGTTTTATTCAAAATGTTATTTGCTAGTGCTATGGGGGAAGATAAAATTTTGTCAAAAACGGCTGACTTTAAAGGATTTATTAACCCAATTTTAATACATTGCTTTAAGAGCAACGTTAAAGGTTATATCAGAGAAATAAAACAATATGTAACACCATGGGGGGACTCAATTGTCAAATGCAGTGCTAACACTCACATTTGGCATGGTACCAGTGACAATTGGTCTCCTGTAGGTATGGCTCGGTACTTAAAAGAGACTATAACCACTTCCACACACTTAGAGCTAATAACTGGTTTATCTCATTACACATGTTTGTATGCAGCAGTACCCAAAATATGCTCTCAACTAGAAAAAACATAACAAGGGTTTTCAAGTCGGACAAATTACAGTTGGCTGTTTCACTCGGTTCACAATTTTAGCCAACAATTTTTTGCCGCTTAACTTAGCGTTAATGTCCGCTATAGAGCATATTCCTATTAGAAAGCAAATATCCTCAATGACGGCAATACGCCCATTGGAGTCAGTCATATTTGATTAACCGTATAAGAGTTTACTCACAAAATAGTCTAACATTTAGAATTTCTTTAAGACCGCTAAGCGCTCATTTTGCCTGTTTCTTGTGAACCGAGATAATAATTTAGTCGCTTAAATTGGTTTGGTTTATGTAGATCCCAATGACGGAAAAAATCAGCCTTGCAACAGAGGATTAAATCAATAAAAAAAGGATCTAAACATTAGATCCTTTTTTGTATCAGCCCAGACCATTGGCGAGCTTTTTATTTAAGTTTTTATTAAAATTTTTTATTTAAATTCTATATCTGAGTTGCTAATCAGAGCTAAGAAATTATCTATTTCTGCCCATCTGATCATGACTGCTGACCCAATGGCCTGCGATAACAGCACAACCTAATGAAATATCACCAGCAAGTACTGTTGCAGCAACAATTTCTGCAAACTTTTCTGCTTTACCTTTACCCACACAACCTAACATTTGTAGACATTCGTTTTGTGTCGGTAGGCCTGTGCCGCCGCCAAACGTCGCTACAATAAGTGATGGCAATGTAACCGACATGTATAGGTCACCGTTATCTAATAATTCATGTGACAACATACCTGCGTGAGATTCAACAACGTTTGCTTCATCTTGTCCTGTAGCAATATATAAGGATGCTATACCATTGGCAGAGTGTGGCCCATTGTATGCGGCTCCAGCCATTTGTGCGCCGGTGTTAGCTAACACGGATGCACCAGCAAGCATTTTGGTATCAACTTTCATGACGCGGGCTAGTACATCTTTTTTAAGCACTATTTCAGCAATTACTCGCTTGCCTCTTGAGTGCAACATATTAAGGTGAGAGTGCTTTTTGTCTGTATCCATATTTCCAGATAACATATACATACAAGGGATAGGAGAATTGGCTTTGATCCATTCACAGGCGACTAATGTTGCCTTACCAACCATGTTTTGACCTGCAGCATCACCTGTAGTGTAGTTAAAGCGTAAGTATTTAGTTTTAGACACAGACCATTGTTGGATATGTTCGAGCTTACCTATACTAGTAGTGGTTTCTGAGACTGCTTTAATATTATCAAAATTTTCTTCTATCCAATGACCAAAATCTCTAGCTTCGCGTGCATCTTTAAAGATAAATGCGGGAGCTCGTTGCATAAAACCTTCAACAACCGTAGTTTTAACGCCACCACATTCATTGATTACGCGCATTCCACGACTATAACTAGCGACCAATGTGCCTTCGGTAGTGGCAAGAGGAACATAGAATTCACCTTTAGCATGCTCACCGTTGACTAATACTGGACCTGCAACGCCAACTGGCATCTGCACTATTCCAATAAAATTTTCGATATTTCCTGGTAATACTGCTGGGTCGATACTAAATTGCCCCGTATGGACTAGCTCAGCACCTGTTTTTTGTTTGATAAATTGTCTACGAACTTCGGCCATTTCAAGAGTATGGTCGTTTTCCGAATTTCGTGGGATGCGGTTATCATCACTCATAAGATATTCCTTTTATTTTTTACTAGTGTGACTAAAATACGGTATGTATGGATTAGTTGAGCTTTAATATACACAGGGTAGGCAGTAGAAGACAAAGGAAATGTTTTTTAATCAAAAAAAAGATCACAATTGATTCACTTTGAGACTAATTATTTTACTATCCTAATTTTGTGCGGTTGTTTGTATCGCGACTATTTATAATTATTTGATCATCATTAGGCATTTTTGTCACTTTTGCTAAGCGGTCGTAAAGTAACACATTGACTGTTGCCGCCAAGTTCATACAACCAATAGTGGGAATATAAACAACGTAGTCACATTGGTCTATGACATCTTGTTCGATTGTTCCGTCTTCTGGACCAAAGATATACAAGGCTTTTTCTGGGTGCTTAAAAAGTGGTAATGGTGTCGCACCTTCCACCAGTTCTATCGCTACTTTAGTAAGATGTTTATCATTTATAATGTCAATGATTGAGCTTACATGAGAAACCGCTATGTTGAGATGAGCATTTTTAGTATCAGTACTGAATGCTTTTGCCCTTGCATAACGTGAGCCTGTATAACGAATACTTTGTGCTTGATAACAACCAGCAGCTCGAAGAATACTCCCCATATTTTGCGGGCTTTTAGGGTTAATAATAGCTAAATGTGTTGTCAATTTACTGTCCTAAAACATTATCAATGTTAATGAGTTCTTGCTCAGAAAATTCTAAATTATCTAAAGCTGCCACGCAGTCTTCAATTTGACTGACTTTACTGGCCCCTATAATAGTGCTGGTCACAGCTTGATTATTAAGTACCCAAGCTACTGCCATTTGTGCAAGGGATTGCCCTCTTTGTAGAGCTAGATCATTAAGTTGAATGACTTTAGCTACTTTTTCTTGACTGATATTAGCTTTGTTTAAATAAATTTGATCGCTGCGTGATGCGCGTGAATCCTCAGGAATACCTTTGATATATTTATTAGTTAAAAAACCTTGTGCCAATGGAGAAAAAACAATCGAGCCAACACCTTCGTCTAGCAAAACGTCTGTTAATCCGTCTTCTATCCATCTATCAAACATGTTGTAACTAGGCTGGTGAATAAGTAGCGGTGTACCTAAATCTTCTAATATCCGGATAGCTTGCTTTGTATGGACTGGCGAATAGCTGGATATTCCCGCATACAAAGCGCGACCTGAACGAACAATATAATCTAACGCTTGCATAGTTTCTTCAAGGGGAGTCTCAGGATCATAACAATGCGAATAAAAGACATCAAAATAATCTAGGCCCGTGCGTTGTAAACTTTGGTCGCAACTAGCAATGAGATATTTCCTTGAACCTCCAATACCGTAAGGTCCAGCCCACATATCGTATCCCGCCTTATTGGATATCAGCATTTCATCCCTATAAGGCTTAAAACTTTTTGTCATAACCTGACCAAATGTTGTCTCGGCAGAACCAAAAGGGGGACCATAATTATTGGCTAAATCGAAATGATTGATACCTAAATCAAAAGCACGATGCAACATGTTTTTAGCATTTTGATGGGAGTCAACGGCACCAAAGTTTTGCCATAAGCCTAGTGATAAGGCGGGTAATCTAAGGCCGCTCTTACCACATCTACGATAGGACATGTTTTTATATCTATCATTTGCGGCTAAATATTGTGGATTAGGATCGTTTTTTATCATTTTGAGTTCAACTAATAGTTACGCAGATTAAAAATTTGCGTTAGCCTAAACTAACTCAGACTAATTCTCAATTTACGTTGTACATATTAGTTCAACGCGGAAGGTGAATGTGAATCCCAGATGGTGAAACGTTCTATTTTAAAGGTGTGACAGATGAAATTTGATTCGCTTATACAATCGATAGATATGGGGCATTGCCAAGATCAACAGCAACGTGAGGCGTTGTTTGATTTAGTACTTTTCTTGATCGCTGCCGATGGTGTGATCACTGAAAAAGAATCCGAATTTATACGTAACTGGCTGAGTACTATTGAGTGGAGTGCTAGCGTCACTAAAGAGGAATATTACTCCAGTGCGCTGCTCAAATGTTATGCAGCGATTAAAACTAACACAGCAGACGATTATTTAACTCATCGAGCCAAGTTGCTAATCGACAGTGATATAAAGCAGCAAGCGATGAAATTAGTCAGAGAAGTTGCTGTCGCAGATGGTGAACTAGATGAAGTTGAACAACAGGTGATTAATCTGTTGTCTGAAGTGTTAGAAAAATAAATATTACTGAGGTGATGATGAAGTGATTTTGACGGAAGCTCTGTTTTTAAGGTTTGTTCTTTTTTCTTGGAAAAGCTTTTAACCAGAACCCTATCTCAAATATAAAGCCAATGAGCAAAAATCCAATCAGACTTGCAAAGTTGCCAATGCTATAAAAGAAAATTGCTGCGATGGCTAGAAATGGTAAAACAATCCACCTGCTTAAATGATTCATTATGTTCTGAGCCTTCCTCAAACGTTTATGACTCGGTTGACCATATCTTTACTATTAGTGATCATATTGATGGTTTTTTCTCTGAGTTTGAGCAATAACAAATAAGTCAGTGGTACTAATACCAGACTGGTTAATGTAGAAAATATCAAACCACCAATAATCGAAATTGCCATCGGGGAGTAGGGTGGCCCATCACCGCCAATTTGAGTGCTACCTATTGCCAATGGCACCAAACCTAATACGGTTGTGGCTACCGTCATCAGTATTGGTTTCACGCGAGTTAAACACGCCTCAATGATGGCTTGTTGCACTGAGTATCCAATATTTATTAGCTGATTTATCCTATCTACTAGGACAATACCGTTGTTCACCACTATTCCCATGAGTATTAACATACCGATCATACTCATGATGGACATATCTAAACCTGTTGCAAACAAAGCCCAGAAGACCCCTGTCATTGAAAATAATAATGAAGTAATAACAGCAGTTGGTAATAATAATGATTCAAACAAAGCCGCCATTACAATATAAATCATAATTAACGCGAGCAACATATTGGTTTGCATCGCATCTTCGTTTTGATTTTGGCGTTTAATACTTCCATCAAATGTCCAATCGTAACCTGTAGGTAATTTGATGTGTTGCATGACTCCCTCAATACTTTTTTGAGCATCTTCTAGAGTAAAGCCATCTTGTAAATTGCCGCGAATGGTAGTTGAAGTTTGCCGATAGCTACGGTTAATTTCTGAAAGCCTTGGTTTAACGGTTAATTTAGCAATCATATCTAATGTGATATTTTGTCCCGATATTCGAGTGATAGTTAAGTTTTTTAAGGCATCAACTGAATTTTGCAGCTCTTTGTCATACATTAATCGAATGCCCACCTCACCGCTGTCCCCGTAGCGAAACGTGCGAAGATTAGTACCGCGCAGCGCAGTCGATACGACACGAGAAATATCAGTGCTGTTGAGCCCAAAGCGAAATGCTTTTTGACTATTTATGACAATTTGTAATTCCTGTTTTTGCCAACTAGTATCAGTTTTGACTTCGGATAGCCCTTCTACATTACCCAAAATAGGAACGATTTGTTCAGCGATTTGTCCGAGTCTTTCGGATGACTCTCCTACGATGGTCATTTGAATACCGCCGCCATTACCTTCTTCCCATTGGAACGAGGGTTTTGCTCTAACAAACGTGGGTAAATTTTCCGTGATCAGTTTTTTAATTTCTGATTGCGACATAGGTATATCATCTATTAGGGTAATACCTGACACAGCAAACCCAGCTGTGTAATAAGTATAAACTTGTTTAATATGAAATTCCTGTTGATTGGTATACAAGTATGCTTCCATTTTGGTAACCGTTTTTTCAACTTCTTCCAAACTGAAACTACCCTGTATGTCATAGTTCATCCAAATTTGGCTTTGATTATCGTTGTTATCATCATCACTGGTGACATGCTGCATTGGCAGTGCTGTACTACCAAGAATCAAAATAGCAATTAAGCTAGTTTTACCTTGGTTGTTAAGGGTCCAGATCAAAAGATGTTTATACCATGTCGCTATTTTTGTGCTTCGTTTGGGGTGTTTACTCTTAGTTTTCTTGTCTACCTTAGGATTGATTTTGGTGGAAAGTAGTGGGATAAGAGTCTGAGATATCAATAACGAAGCAAATAATGAGATACATATTGCAATGGCAACATGTTCTAAAAAAACAGTGATGTTGACCTTAGCACCAACAATATTAGGTAAAAAAACGATAGCGGTGGTGATTGTTCCAGCAATAACGGCCAAGCTTACTTTGCCCACCCCTGCTTTTGTGGCCGCAACAACATCAGGGTTTTTCTCCCTCTCCTGGGAAATACTTTCAGTTACCACCACCGCATTATCTACTAACATACCGACTGCTAACATTAGGCCCATCATAGATAAAATATTGATGGTATAACCCATCATGTACATGCAACCTAAAGTAATACAAATGCTAAAAGGTACAGATAACACCACTAATAAAGTACTGCTCACATTACGAAGAAAAGCGTAAAGGACAATTAACGATAATAACGCGCCAATCATACCAGCACTGAGTAGGTCAGATAATGACTCTGTCACACTTTCTGCTTCGTTTTGCATAATATATAAGTGAATGCCGTCAAATGCAGGGTTTAAACTAGCGTCATCAATGACGTTTAACACGTTACTGGCCACTTCGACCATATTACTGGTTGACTCGCGATAAATGTTAAACCCTACTGCGTAGGATTTATCTAAATGACGACCTTCAATACGTTTAGGTTTCTCGTATTTTACCAAAGCAATATCGCTAAGTCGTACACCTTTCTTAATCATTAAGTCGCGGATTTCTTGTAAGCTTGTAAACTCGCCTTGAGGATTAACGGTGATTTTTTGCTGAATATCTGAATCAATAAAACTGCCAGCAGTAAGGGAAAAGTTGGCATTACTTAAAGCGCTGGACAATTCATTGGTATCAACTTGCAGTGCTGCCATCAGCTGTTGATCTAAACGAATAGATATTTGTTTTTTTGTGACGCCATAAAGTTCAACTTTAGATACACCCGCTACTCTTTCGATTGGGCGTTTTAAGTTTCGCTCAAGTAAATCATAGGCACTAGATAAGTCGCGTTTACTGGATACACGCAAAGAAAAAATCGGCATATCATTAGTATTAAATTGGTAAACCAATACACGCTCAACATCATCGGGTAAATCTGCCCGTATGGCATCAATTTTCTCTCTGGCTTCAATGCCCTTAGCTTTAAGGTTTTCATCCCATGCAAATTGTAATTGAACTTCAGAACCGTCCTCAGATGATCGAGAACGTAAACGTTTGATACCAGACATAGTGGCCAAAGCTTCTTCTACCGGCCTAGTGATCATTTTTTCCACCTCAACTGGCGTCGCGTCATTATATGGAATACGAATAGCGATTTCGGGGATGTCGATGCTGGGAAATTTCTCCAGTGGTAAAAGTTGACTAGATATAATCCCAAATACCAACATAGATAAAAATAACATACCAATGGTCACAGGGCGTCGTATGGCAAAATCGGCTAATGCGGAAGCAGCACTTTCGAACTTATCCATAAATTGATCCCCCTTTAGTAGGGTTTGTTGGCAATATGTCTGATTGTGTTTCAAACTTTTTGCGATCAAATAGGCTGTATATTACAGGTATAAAAAACAAGGTAAGTAGGGTTGCGAATAATAAACCATATATCACAGTAACAGCCATCGGTGTGCGGATTTCAGCCCCATCTCCTAAACCGATAGCCATAGGTAATAAACCTAATGAGGTAGTCAAAGTAGTCATTAAAATGGGTCTTAATCGACTTTGTGCTGCTTCAATGATCGCGGTTGTTTTTTCTAATCCCGATGCACGCAGTTGGTTAATTCGGTCTATCAACACTATGGCATTATTGACCACAATGCCTGCTAACATAATTAGCCCAATAAACACCACAACACTAATACTGGTGCCAGAAAAGTACAGTCCATAAATAGAGCCAGCACAAGCCAAAGGCACCGTAAATAAAATCAACAATGGGTGCAATAAGGACTCAAATTGTGAGGCCATGACCAGATACACTAGAAATATCGCCAAAGCTAAAGCAAACTGTAAAGATTGAAAACTATTTTCCATTTCTTCACTCTGGCCAGCTACTTTAGCCTGCATGTTTGAAGGCAATTTTACACTATCAATATGTTGCTGCACGGCTAATACTGCTTCATTTAAATCGCCATAATTTAAATTAGCTGATATCACTGCGACTCGCTCTTGGCCTATACGTGTGATTTCACTGGGACCAATTGACATGATAATGTCTGCTACTGCTGTTAAAGGAATAGATGGGTTTGCACCGGGATTAACAATCATTTGGCCAATATCAGTAATAGAATCCCGTTGTTTTTCAATAGCTCTAACTAAGATATCAACTTTACGGTCTTCAATACTGAATTTAGTTGCGACTTCGCCTCCAATTTTTGCAGAAATAAGTTTAGATACATCAGGTGCATTGATACCAAGCTGAGCAAGTTTGCTATGATCAAATTTAATTTTGAGCTCCGGATTACCGGATTGTAAAGAGGATCCAACATCGGAAAAGCGATTGTCAGCTTGCATTATAGTTTCTATTTTTTGACTGTACTTAAACAAGTTTTCAAGATCGTAACCCACGATTTGCACTGCCAAAGGTGTCGCAAAAGTAAACAATGCGGGTTTACCAAACTTACTTTGAACTCCTGCTTGTTTTGATAAGTATCCACGCATTTTATCAATCGCGATTTGATGTGTGTGAGCTGAGCTATCATTTTGCATCACAACATTTAGCTTACCCCAATATTCACCACCTTGACTGGCTGATACATTCATTAAGCTTCCGGTACCTGCTAAGGCATAGGTTCGTTTTACACCATCTAGCTCGGCGGTAAAGTTGGCTAAGTCAGCAATCACTCGATCGGTGTTTTCTAATTGAGATCCTGTCGGTAAGTTGATTTCGACATAAAATTCACCTTGAGACATATCAGGGATCAATTCCATGCCTAACTTGGGCAATAACAACACTGATGCTAAGGACACGGCTATTACACCGGTTAAAATTAACAAACGAAGACGCAACGCTTGTTGAAGTGTATGTAAGTAGACTTTTTCGATTTGGACAAAAAACTTGTCAAATATCCATAATAGTGGGTGAAATAAAGCACTCAATATCTTACCTAATAGCCTGAATAACAAAATGATAAAGGACGTAATAACAAAAGGGATAAAATGGAAAACTAATTGGACTAACCCGTAAAGAGGAAGTGACAAATAATGAAATAACCAGCCTATTTTGGTAGTTGGAATGGTTTTTTTCAGGCTTTCACCTAAATCTATGGCTTGTCTACTGGCAGACGTTTCAGTAGATTTCTCTCTTGCTGCCAACATAGGTATTAGCGTCAGTGCCACAACTAAAGAGGCAGCTAAGGCAAAGGTAACCGTTAATGCTTGGTCGCTAAATAATTGACCGGCTATGCCTTCAACAAAGACCAATGGAAAAAATACAGCCATGGTTGTTAATGTTGATGCGATGATGGCCATAGAAACTTCTTTGGTGCCTATAACTGCGGCCTGTTTGAAGTCCTTAGTCTTAATTTTATGCCGAGCAATATTCTCTAACACCACTATGCTGTTATCAACTAATAGACCGATAGCTAACGCAATACCCCCTAAACTCATAATATTCAAACTTATGTTATTGCTATACATAAGATTAAAAGTGGCAATAATTGAGACAGGAATAGAAATAGAAATAATTAATGTTGACCAAATGTTTTTCAGGAACAGATACAACACCAACATTGCAAGCAAGCCCCCTATAACGGCTGCGGTTTTTACCTCATCAATAGCACTGGCGATAAACTTAGATTGATCATATACCAACTGCAATTGATATTGGCTCGGTATTTCATCTTGCAACTGGGCGATTCTAAATTTTATGTTTTTAGCCACTTGAACCGTGTTTGCATCGCCTTCCTTGTAAATAGCTATTTCTACGCCTGAAAATCCATTAAAGCGGTTCATACTCGTTGGCTCTTTGTGTGCATCCTGCACGATGGCAATATCACCTAAACGAATGTTTCTGCCTTCTCGGTTAGCAATAAACAAGTTGCGTATATCGTCTAAGGTTTGAAATTGATTTAAGGTGCGTACTAAATACTCTTGTGTGCCATCTTTTACTCGGCCACCAGATGAATTAACGTTTTCATCTTTTAGTCGTTTAATGATCTGACTGAAGGGGATGTTCAACTGACTACTTTTTTGCTGGTCAACAAGAACCTGAATTTCATTTTCTAAACCACCACTGACTTTCACTGATGCCACACCAACTACAGATTCTATTTGCCGCTTTATTTGCTCTTCGCCATAGATACGCAGCGCTTTGATACCTTGGTCGGTTAAGCCTAACTGTTGACTACCTTTTGTTGAAGCTGGATCGTTTGTTGCGATGACTTTTGCACCCCCTAGACCAAAGCGCATAACCGGATCTAAGCTAGGATTAAAGCGCAGTAATAAAGGTTTTTTGATATCCAAGGGTAATTGCAGTGTGTCAAGCTTTTCACGTACTTCAAGACTAGCTAAATCCATATCTGTGCCCCAATCAAATTCGAGTAGTACATCAGATTGACCGGTTTTGGAGTTTGAAGTAACAGTTCGCACCCCTTTAACCACCCCGATAGTTTCTTCAATGGGTTTGGATACTAGTTGTTCGATTTCGTTAGGCGCTGCGCCAATATAGTCTGTGCGGATAGTCAAGGTAGGGTAGGACAGTTCCGGTAACAAGTTTATCGCCAAACGAGATAATGAAACCATACCAAATAAAATAATCGCAAAAGTAAACATCCATATCGTGACTGGCCGTTTGACTGCAATATCAACAATGTTCATAACAGGCCCCTTATCCTTTACCTGTCTGATTAGACATTTCCTGAGCTAATTCTAACGGTTTGTTTAGTCTTACGTCATCATTAACAATTTCGACAGGGGCTTGGTCTCTTAGGTTCTGATGCCCAGTGATAACGACTTGTTCTGAGCCTGTTAAGCCAGATAATATCTCTATCACCTCACCTTCTTGGTAGCCTACAGTGACGGCTTTTTTATTGGCAATACCGTTTTTGACAACAAATACATTGATATTATCGTCGATAGACAGAAGAGCTTTACGAGGAAGAAGCACTGCGTTTTGTTTGGTGTCATAATTTAATTTAACCTGAGCGAACATGCCTGACTTGAGTAAGTTATCAGGATTAGGTACACGTAATGTGACTTTAAAAGTACCCGTTTTTGAATCGATGACTGGGCTGATACGTTCAACAAACGCAATGATATCAGCACCGTCAAATGCAGTTAAATTTAAAGAGGCCTGTTGCCCTTTATGCACTCTAGAAAGTTCTTTTTCAGGTAAATAGACAATTCCGTATAGTTCTTTTTGTTGAACGATATGGAACATTCTTTCACGTTGAAAAGACTCACTCAGATTACCTACCTTAGCATTTCGTACAGCGATATAGCCTGATATTGGTGCTGTTATTGTGGCTTCTTTTAAATCTAATTCGGCAAGGGATCGGGTTGCTTTAGCGGATTCATATTGAGCTGTTAATTTGTCATAAGTATTGTCACTAACTAACTTTTTATTATATACCTTATTAATTTTTTGTAATTCTTTTTCAATGCCGACTAAATCTGCTTTTGCTCGGTCTAGGTTTAAGTGATAACGACGGGGTTCTATTTGTGCCAATATGTGCCCTTTTTCAACATAATCACCTTCTTCAACATAGATATGTTCGATGATCCCTGATGCTCTTGGCACCACGAACGCTTCTTCTTTTGCCTCTAAGACCGCTGTAGTTGAATAGTTTGAAGATATATGACCGATCGATAATGTCGAAACTTCTACGGGAACCGATACAACCAACATTTCTTTAGTGTCTAAGGCTTCAGCATCTCCACAACTACTTAAAAGGCTAACTGACAGCAGCATAGGTAATATTAAAAGTAATCTGCGGCCAACTTTTTTATTCATTATCGATTTCATTTTAGGTTCCGTAAAAACAAGTAAATATGTGTATCTGCTCACAGTTAGCATCGACTGTGATTAGCATCGACTATGCCAACTAAAAAATAGTGTTATAAAACAAGTGGATAGCAAGATTCTTACAATGAAGCGTGTGTGTTAATTTGTAACCATTAGTGATATTCACCAATTGTTGGTTTAAATGATTAATTTCATAACCCTTTAAATAATTAACCCTTTAGATTATCTGATCCGTTGGCAAGGAAAACCCAACGGCTTTAAATTTTTCAACAAAAGAATGTTTTGATGAAAAGTACTAATTTTTTTAATCTTCTAAGTTTAAATAACAATAAAATTTCCGATTCTAAGTTATGTGATCAATATTGCACCGTTAACACTTGCATTAGCCTGCGGCTCTGACACAAAAGAAAAGACTAAAAAGCAGTAGATAAGTCTTAAAAAATCAACACCAGTGGTGCTATCTAATCGACTAATTCAAGACAAGTCGATGTTACAGTTGATGGCTGATGTCAATACACTGACCATGGGATCTCAACATTCATAGTTTCATCGTTTTAGGCACGTTAAGCTCCGTATTGTGAATAAAAAATATCAGCATCAACACTAAAACGTTATTAAGTCGTTGATACAGTCACCCACATTAACTTTCTCAATTGATGTTGACACCGCGATTTATACTTATATTTGTTGCATGCTCAATCAGGGCATACTGCCACCTAAAGATGCATGAAGAACAAAGTAGTTAAACGATTATTTTTATTATGATTATCCTCAAAAAAGTAAAAGTAAAAGTAAAAGTAAA
>OOEE01000030.1_pt1 | contig 14615 bp, 11 predicted proteins | sample 1670541 | NCBI WGS metagenome assembly OOEE01 (sample SAMEA98149918, study PRJEB22522) | marine metagenome | biome: marine biome; feature: marine water body; material: sea ice | place: Arctic Ocean | collected 16-Sep-2015 | depth 1.1 m | reverse complement strand
AAAGACTGATTGCCGCTGATTTAGGCGTAGAGTACGAATTTAAAGATATAGATGGACGTCAGCCAAAGCCGATAAGTGTCGATAATATTTAGAATGAATTTTTGTCCAAAAAAGTGATAGAAAAATATTCGTATGCAATCTATCTAAATTTCTACGACTGCTTACTGTTATAACTGCTAAGTCAGCCAGTGAGTCTTGACTACTGGGAATTGGCACTCAGGTGTCAGACGGTTTAGAGCGAAAAACTGACCCAAAGAAAATTGTCTGCTAGTTTACTAGTATGCAAATTTGATGGCAGATCTACTAAGCATTACCCTGCTGGAGAGGTTTATGTGGACAATGATACGAATTGAACAGGGGTAATTGAATAACATCTCATCTCAGTCGATTATAGATTTAGCGGCCTATACCGACTTGTCACTGTAAGCACTTGAGAATGTTATTGAGTGAACCCCGGCTCAGATTTACAGCAATCCAAATCAGCTAAGTACTGCTTCAACGCATTTTGCAATTAAGTCATTTGATGTGCATCACAACCACGTATTTTAGCTTAGTAAGCAGAGTAAAATATGGTTCGCACAGAATAACATTGGTCTTAGTGCAAAACCGATCGAGCTGTGCTTTACAGCATCTTAAAGTTTGAAACTCGCTTTTGGCTAAGACCATAAAAAAAGCCAGCAAAGTGTGCTGGCTTATCGTGGTATAAACAAACTCAAATCTAGTGAAATTGGAGTTGACTAAACTTTATTGATTTCCGTATCCCCGAACTCACTTAGTATGCCCAAGCTCAAGGGGCTAAGTCCCTATACCATCTGGCAACAACGCCAATGGCTTTGTTGCCAGATCCTGTTCATTCAACTAGAAAAGTTGGTGTGCTAAAAATCGAACTGAAAACCAGCAACGATAGCTGTGTAATCATTTTGCATCGTTGATTGATAGTCTTGAAGTTCACCTATCAGTCTAAATTGTGGTGTCATTTGATGATTAACAAAAAGTATGGCTAATTCGTTATCTACATCAACAACGGCATCAAGGCCTTTGGCGCTATCCGCTGTGCGAGCATCTTGACTGCCTTCACCATAACTCACACCGATGGTATTTTTGCCAAATACATAGTCAGCTTCTACATACCATTGCGTTCCATCGACATCTGCATCATTGATGGTACCTCCATAAAGGCCATCAGCGCCTATTCCCGAGGTATCGGTATATGAAACTGTCAGTCCAAAAGATGCAAGGTCGATGTGTGCCCCAACATCAATGCCTTGCATGTCATAGTCAAAACTATTCTCGCCGACTACGTTAACTGATTGTTGAAAGACACCGCTCCACAATTCCAGTGAGCCGTTGCCGGTCCCCATCTTGTAATTAAGTTGACCCTCAATTCTTGGTGAGTCGGTTTCGACCGAAGCGTCTTGTGGCTCTTCAGGATTAATAAGTGCGACTTTAAAAGATAAGCCGCCCATTGACGGAGACATGTACTTAAGTTGTGGATTAAAATTGGCATATACATAGCCTGTACCAATTCTGCCTCCTGTAGCGTTTGCGGTATCTGCTCCTCCACCTAACCAACCTACCCCTCGTTGACTGGATAAATCGCCAATAGCTGAACTATTGAACACACCGAAATCCTTACCTGCTACGATCGTCCCAAAGTCACCGCTTAATTTTATATTCGCCACTCGGCTTTCGAATAAACCGGAGTTTTGTGCACCACTACCTTGTAGATGCGTATCTACTTGAAAGTGGCCTGATATTGTTATGCCTGAATCGCTTGTGGGCGCAACGACATGAAAGTTAATGTTTGTAGGGTTAAATCCGGATTGGACTCTGAATGCCTTTTCAGAGTTGTCATGGTCACTTGCCACCAAAAATACGGGTAACGAACCTGATATTGATGTTTCCCAATCGTTTGTGTTGACTAAATCTACCCCGGCAATAGCTGGGTTTGCTAAGCTAAGTAATCCCGACGTTGCAATGAAACATAGGGCGAATTTATTTTTATAAAAAATATTTTTGTTCATTTTAAGTTTCCAATCTACATGATTTTTATGGTGCTGGATAAGTGCTTTTAACTCAAACTTCATGTTTTGCTCAATATCCAGACGCACTTTTCTACTCCCCAATATATTGATTGGGGAGAGACCTATGTGTTTATAAGTGTTATCTAAAGATTATTCGGCTTTCCAGCTTTGCAACAACTCGTCATAAGCAATCGTTACACCCTTAGGTTTTTCATTACTTAATTTAGCTTTTGGCGCACCGGGTTGATTCAACCAATAATCTGGATCTCTTTCAGGATTGAGTTTAGGACCACATTCACCTTGGACATTCGCTCTTTCAAGTCTATTCATGACCTTGTCTTGAGCAGCTGCAAGTCTATCTAAAGCCTGTTGAGGGGTTTTCTCGCCACTTACTGCTTCAGCTACATTTTGCCACCATAGCTGGGCAAGTTTTGGATAGTCAGGCACGTTAGTTCCTGTTGGAGTCCATTGTTTGCGCGCAGGACTGCGATAAAATTCGACCAGACCACCTAAGGTTGGCGCTACGTCAGTCATTGCTTGAGAATTTATGTCAGACTCACGAATAGGCGTTAACCCGACCAACGTTTTTTTCAGTGAAACAGTTTTTGAGACAGTAAATTGAGCATATAACCAAGCTGCCAAACGGCGTTTCTCAGGCGTTGATTTTAAAAACGTCCACGCCCCAACATCTTGATAACCCAACTTCATACCTTCTTCCCAATAAGGACCCTTTGGAGATGGCGCCATTCTCCACTTAGGTGTGCCATCATCATTCACTACTGGCAATCCTTTTTCTATCATTGAGGCAGTGAACGCGGTATACCAAAATATTTGTTGTGCGATATTACCTTGTGCAGGCACTGGCCCAGCTTCAGAAAAAGTCATTCCCTGAGCTTGAGGTGGTGCGTACGCTTTAAGCCAATCAACATATTTACCTGTAGCAAACACTGCTGCCGGACCATTTGTTGCGCCACCTCTTGACACGCTTGAACCTACTGGACGACAACCTTCAACTCGGATCCCCCACTCATCCACGGGCAAACCATTTGGCAATCCTTTGTCACCCGTTCCAGCCATTGAAAACCAGGCATCAGTAAAGCGCCAACCCAAGGATGGATCTTTTTTACCGTAGTCCATGTGACCATAGACCCTTTCTCCGTCTAAATTTTTAACGTCATTAGTAAAAAAATCAGCAATATCTTCATAAGCAGACCAATTTACGGGTACACCCAATTCATAGCCGTACTTAGCAAAAAACTGTTTTTTCAAGTCTTCGCGTTCAAACCAATCGGCACGAAACCAATATAGATTGGCGAATTGTTGTGTCGGTAGCTGATAGATTTTACCGTCTGGACCTGTTGTAAAATCGATACCAATGAAGTCGTCAATATCCAGCGTAGGCAACGTATAGTCTTTAGCTTCATTGACTATCATGTCAGATATAGCAACCACCTTGCCATAGCGAAAATGGGTTCCTATTAGATCAGAATCATTGATGTAAGCATCGTATATATTCCGACCAGATTGCATCTGGGTCTGCAGTTTTTCTATCACATCACCTTCTTGTATAAGATCATGCGTAATGATTATTCCCGTTAATTCAGTAAACGCCTTAGCCAGTACTTGAGATTCATAGGTATGAGTTGCTATCGTCTCTGAAGCAACATTGATAGACATTCCTTTGAATGGTTTGGCTGCTTCAACAAACCACTCAAGCTCATCTAGTTGTTGTTGTTCGGTTAATGTTGATGGAGAAAATTCTGTCTCAATCAAATTTTGTACTGTTTTGATAGCGGTTTGTGCATAAACTGAGATAGATATACTGCTCAAGGAGACAGAAATACCCACGGCTACAGCCAGTTTTAATTTTCTAAGTTTCATTTTACTACACCTCATATCTTTTGAGATTGTTATTTGTTGCTGATAAACTCCGCCAGTGGCAACACTGTTTTAGAATTTTACAACAGAGAGTGTCGGTGACAGCCGACATGTGCTCCCTAAGCATGATGTTTGCTAAGGGTTTTAGACACGCCGCCATTCTTTTTGCGTTTTCCAACGTAAGAGAATCCGGCGTGTTTAAATTCAATGAGATCAGCCCCATCTGAGGACAGTGCATAGCCAGACAACTGAAATTGCTAAAGCTATGTACAGGTTGAAATCAGTAAATGCTAAGAATCCTAAGTGAATAAACCCACTTACTAATAAGCCAATAAATAATCTATCCCCCCGAGTGGTTTCGATGGGCAGAAAGCCTTTTCGCTCTAGACAAGGTTTTTTGATTTCAAAAATAGTCATCGCTACCAGAATAGTCGCGATAACACTAAAAAATGTGATTGTTAATTCAGTCCATGCCATCCATTTCATGACATCATCCTCCTAAATATCTTATTGAATTGCATATTAAACACGCCCCAAAGCAAAGCCTTTGGCAACATGATTCCTAACAAACCACACGACGACGACCCCAGGCACGATAGTTAACACGCCAGCCGCAGCGAGAAGTCCCCAATCTATGCCCGTTGCCCCGATAGTGCGCGTCATAATTGCGGCTATGGGTTTTGCATCGACTGCGGTCAATGTTCTGGCAAGAAGTAGCTCAACCCATGAAAACATAAAACAGAAAAATGCTGTCACGCCAATTCCAGAGCGGATCATAGGAATAAAGATTTTTATAAAGAACCTGGGTAAGCTATAACCATCTATGTAGGCAATTTCGTCAACTTCTTTGGGTACACCTGACATGAAGCCTTCCAATATCCACACTGCCAGCGGCACAGTAAAGAGACAGTGTGCTAACGCAACGGCAATATGTGTATCAAATAGACCGACTGATGAGTAAAGCTGAAAAAACGGTAACAAGAACACTGCAGGCGGAGCCATCCGGTTGGTCAGTAGCCAGAAAAACAAATGTTTATCACCGATAAATTTGTATCGACTAAAGGCATACGCTGCTGGTAAAGCAAGTGAAAGCGTGATGACCATGTTCATCACTACGTAGATAACAGAATTGACATATCCCATGTACCACGTCGGATCAGTAAATATCTGGGCATAGTTATCTAACGTAAAGTTATGAGGCCAAAGCGTTAGAGCACCCAATATTTCTTCATTGGTCTTAAATGACATATTTACTAGCCAGTAAATAGGCAACATTAAGAAGGTGGTAAAACAAACCATTCCAATCGTTTTGTTTGTATTACTTTTCATTTTAAATTCCTTACTTCACTTTATCTAGTTGACTAATAGCGGTGAAAAACACGTAGCAAACCAGCAATACAATTAAATAATATATAAGTGAGAATGCTGCTGCTGGCCCAAGATCAAACTGTCCTACCGCCATCTTAGTAAGCTCTTGGCTTAAGAATGTGGTCGAATTACCTGGTCCCCCGCCGGTTAGGACAAAAGGTTCGGTGTAAATCATAAAGCTGTCCATAAAACGCAAAAGAACACCTATTACGAGAACACTTTTTAGTCTGGGCAACTGAATATGTCTGAACACTGCCCATGAAGATGCCCTATCAATTCTTGCGGCCTGGTAAAAGGCTTCTGGTATTGCACGAAGACCTGAATAGCACAGTAATGCGATAAGTGACGTCCAATGCCAAACGTCCATCAAAACCACTGTGAACCAAGCAGCCAGAGGACTCGATGCATAGTTGTATTCGATCCCAGCAGCGTTGACGGCCCAACCAAACAAACCGATATCCTCTCTACTAAACACTTGCCATATGGTACCTACAACGTTCCAAGGTATAAGCAGTGGAATGGCAACGATAATTAACCATACCGCTGCCATGCGACCTTTCGATGGCATCATTAAGGCTATCGCTATTCCAAGCGGTACCTCGATGGCTAAAATAGAAAATGAGAAACCAAATTGACGAATTAAGGAGTCTAACAAACGCGGGCTGCGTAACATTTCCCGGTACCATTCAGCACCGACGAAATAAGCTGTATTTTGATCAAATATATCTTGAACTGAGTAATTTACGACCGTCATAATCGGAATAATGGCAGAGAATGCAACAAGGATGAACACAGGCAGAACAAGAAACCACGCTCTATTGTTGGGTGTTTTATTCATAATTTAACCTCATTTGAGTCATTAAGCAGGCTTACGTCCGCTTCAATCAAATATTCATCGACGTAAATTTTTAACCACTGCTCAGGAAAACTAATATAAATTTTTCCAGTAGGAACAGACCTGTCCTCGTCAATTCGTACTTTTATGGCTTTACCGTCCAGATTCAGCGTCAGGATTTTGTACGTCCCTAAATCTTCTACGTAGTCGAGGGTGCACTCAAAAGCACCTTCTGTTTCTTTTTCCCAAACGTGTATGAATTCAGGGCGAATGCCTAGTTTTACATTTGAACTCGTTAAGCTATCGAGCAGCGTCTTTAACGATTGCTCTAATGGAATGTCAGTGGTATTGAATCTAACACCACTATCACTTCGCTTTACCTCAATTAAATTCATGCCTGGACTACCAATAAAATAACCAACGAATGCATGGTTAGGCCGTTCAAAAAGCTCTCTTGGGGTACCAAATTGGACTATTTGTCCTCCATACATTACCGCTATTTTTTCAGCGAAAGTGGATGCTTCTAATTGATCATGCGTCACATAGATCATCGTGATATCGAATTGTTCGTGTATTTGCTTAAGTTTGCGTCTTAGTTTCCATTTCAATTGAGGGTCAATAACAGTGAGAGGCTCATCAAACAATATCGCAGATACATCGCTTCTGACTAATCCTCGCCCCATCGAAATCTTTTGTTTTTCATCGGGTGAAAGATTGCTCGCTCTTTTCTTTAAAACGTCTGTCAACTCCAAAGCCTCAGCTATTTCATTGACCCGAGACGTCACTCTGACTTCTGGCACTTTCATGTTCCGTAGTGGAAAAGCCAAATTATCGTATACCGTCATCGAGTCATAAATAACAGGGAACTGAAATACTTGGGCGATGTTCCTGTCTTCTGGCGGGATGTGGTTGACCTCAATCCCATCAAACAATACCTGACCTTCTGATGGTTCGAGCAACCCTGAAATGATGTTGAGTAACGTACTCTTTCCACAACCCGACGGCCCTAAAAGGGCATAAGCCCCTCCATCTTCCCAGACATGATCCATTTCTCGAATCGCGTAGTCTGAATCCCCTTGAGGATTTTTTATGTAACTGTGAGCAAGTGATTTAAGATGAATTTCAGCCATTTATAGTTTCTCCATATCGAATTCCGGGACTTTGATTGTTAGCCCATTCAAGTCAAAAACAAAGAGTTTATGGATAGGCAAATATACATTGACAGGTGTTTCAATGGGGTAGCTGAGGATCCCTGATAACTGGAGAATTAGTGAGAACTTCGCGTTATACACATGTAAATAAGTTTCTGAACCACTAATTTCGGCCAATTCGACCTTCATCGGTAACTCCAAATCATCATCGTTTTTGGGGACCAGACTAATATGACTTGGCTTGACACCGAACATAAACTTTTTCTTTGGTAAATCTTTAAGTTTTTCATCTAGAGGAAAACTGATTGAATCGTAAAAAGAAACTTCATCGAGGGTTATTTGCCCTTCAATTAGATTAATGGGCGGCTCACAAAACAATTTAGCCGCTTCAATGTTTTTAGGGCCTCGATATACCTGACTCACCGCTCCACTTTGAAGTATTTTACCCTCATGGATAAGTGTGGTTACCCCTCCGAGCGCCATTGCCTCGCTCGCCTCTGTAGTAGCGTAAACGGCTATCGACTTTCTCTCTGCAAAAAGAACTCTTAATTCTGAGCGAAGCTCCTCTCTTAATTTGTAGTCCAGATTAACCAACGGTTCATCAAAAAGAATCAAACTGGCATCCTTAACCAAGGCTCGTGCCATTGACGTCCTTTGTTGTTGACCACCAGATAATTCCAAAGGAAGACGGTCTAGATATTGGCTGATTTGCAACATATCTGCCGTTTCTTTTACACGTTTGTTGATTTCAGTTTCAGTGACTTTTGATAATCGTAGAGGTGATGCAATATTTTCACGAACGGTAAGATTGGGATAGTTTATAAATTGTTGATAGACCATTGACACATTTCGCTTTTGCACAGGCATACCTGTAACGTCTTGACCATCCATTATAACTTTCCCAGACGTTGGTTTTTCAAGGCCCGCCATCAATCGCATTAATGTTGTCTTTCCAGCCAGCGTTCTGCCTAGTAAAACGTTAAATGAACCAGACTCTAAAGTTAAATTAACGTTATCTAAGTAATTTTCCCCCCCGACCTCATGACTGACATTTTTTAAAACAAGTGACATCTAGGTCTCCTTTTTTTGTACTTAAGCAATGTCCACTAAGCTGTGGATTTAGACCTTTATACCCCACCGACACATCATTTTTATTCAAGATAGCGGTTTAATCTGACTCACATGTTGCAGCTTGTGAGCCAAATTGTATTAAATTAGTTAATTATTTTTTTATTTCGATTAAGATATTGATTTTGAATGATTTTATTTTAAATAATTAAATTTATTATCACATGGTGTGATATTTTTGTTAACTGTATATGTTCATTATTGTTAACAATAATTGAGCATTTTTGTTCATTACTGTTCAATTTTTTGTTCATTAAGTCGTTCATCTATTAAATTTATGACTAAATAAACTTATTTATTTGGCGAATGGATTTTGTATGCAGATGCTCAGATAATAAATAATAATGTTAAAGAAAAATATAAATAATACTTAAGTGATTGATTTTAATGATTTAATAACATTTTTATTTAACATGACGACTGACACAACTTTAGTTATATTCGAATACTGGCTAAAAGCTGTTATTTCAAGTACAGTAATTACATGGCTTTATGGTCAAATGTTGTTCAATAACAAAAAAACAACAAATTGTAGCGTTAGCGTGCCTCGCAAATCACTTCCCTAAACATGTCAAAATAGTGAGAAAGTACAATCCAATGAATATTAAATTGAAAGTGAAAACATATTAACAATGTCTCATCAACACGACAAAATAATCGAAGATTCTTGGCAGAGATGTAAATCTTTAGGACTATTGACCACGCACAATCCAGTCATAGAAAAAGTCAGCAAAGCTGACTCAAGTATTTTGAGCGAGCAGTATTTTAGTTTGGTTCATACAACCGACTCAGAAGTGCTTCCTTATTACCAAAATATTCTTTCCAATGCACAGTGCCTAATCGTATTAACAGATGACAAAGGGATCGCACTTAAAAGTTGGGGTGACAAAAGGTTTTTATCTTCCACACACCAAGAACACTTCACCGCTGGTATAGATTGGAAAGAAAAGTATAACGGCACTAATGCGATTGGCACGGCACTGTATTGTGGTGAGGCAGTACAAATCCAACGTGACGAACATTTTCTGAAATGTAATCGTTTTATGATTGGTTCAGCAGCGCCTATTTATGACGTAAATCAGTCCCTTTTGGGTATGTTAGATATTTCAAGCGATTCATATCTCCCTCAAACTCACACCCTTGGTTTAGTCAAGTTGATGTCTCAAGGGATTGAAAATCGATTACTTGTCAGCAGTTATAGTGAACAGAATTTCATGCTCAGTTTCAATACCAACATGGATAACATAGATAGTCAGTGGTCCGGTTTAGTGGTTTTCGATTCAAACGGTATTATTATCTCTGCTAATCGCAGAGCTGAGTCATTGTTAAGTCATGATCTTGCATTAGTAAATGTAGCGGATATATTTGGCATATCTGCTGCGGTTTTAAAAAATCAGCCTGAACAGATACCGTTTGCTGTGGTTGCGCTCGAAAAATATAAAATGTACGGGTTAATTAAAAAGCCATTATCTAAGGGTATTTACCCTGCGGATTTCCGTGAAAATGAACACATTCACGATAATAATAAGCTAGCTGATACTGCTATGGATGGTATCTCAGAGCACAGTGAATCAGATAATAAAATTGCTATCCCTCTTGATAATTTTGGGTTCGGTGACGAAAAAGTCAAACGATATATTGACCAGGCTAAGCGAGTAGTCAACAAAACCATTCCAATACTCATTCACGGTGAAACCGGAGTGGGCAAAGAGGTGTTCGTCAATGGCCTTCACCACTACAGTGAACGCAGATCGTATCCACTCGTGGCCGTTAATTGTGCTGCCATCCCAAGTGAACTGGTCGAATCAGAGTTATTTGGCTACGAAAAAGGCGCATTTACTGGGGCAAATACAAAAGGGTCAATTGGGCTCATCAGAAAAGCGCATAAAGGTACGCTGTTTCTTGATGAAATTGGAGAGATGCCCCTTAATGTACAAGGTAGATTATTACGTGTTTTGCAAGAACGCTCTGTCACACCTCTAGGATCATCAAAAACCTACTCCGTTGATATTAAGTTGATTTCAGCAACGAACAGAAGTTTAAAGGATGAAGTAGAGAAAGGCAGCTTTCGCCAAGACTTGTATTATCGAGTCACCGGCTTAAATATTGAACTCCCCCCTCTTAGAGAGCGTTCTGATCGCAGACATCTGTTTGAGAAAATAAACCAAATGCACCAGCAATCCGACGTTAAGAATTCTCTATCAACTAAAGTAATGGATTTATTTCACAAACACCCTTGGCCTGGCAATATTAGGCAATTGGTGTGTGTGCTACAAATTGCACAGGCTATGGCAGATAATGGCCAAATTCAAACATGGCATCTTCCCGATGATTTTTTTCAAGACATACAATCGGAAAATCAGTCTGAAACTGCTGCAACAACCCTTACTGCCAATAGTTTGACTCCCTCCAAAGCAATTAAAGCCTTTGAAACTAAAAAATCGGATGAGCTCAACCAAATGATTGATACTTATAACCACTTTGCGGGTAATGTATCAAAGACTGCTAAAGCGCTCGATGTCAGCCGAAATACATTGTACAAGAGGTTGAAAGAGGCTGGAATCAGATGACGAAAGTAAAATGTGGGCCTATTGCCCTCCCCCTGGCGCTTTTATTAAGTATTTGTCCTGATCAAAAATAAACAGTTTATGCAGTGGTACATAAACTTTAATCATTGCATCGGTCTTGTACGCATGAACCCCTGCTAAGTTTAATACGAGCTTAAAGATGCTATTTGCAGTATGTATAATAGTTCCAGAACCACTAATTTCAGCCAGTTCAACACGCATCGTCAGTTCCAAATCATCGTCATTAAACGGCGTGAGTCTAATGTGCCCCGGTCTTAAAGCAAAAAAGTATTTCCCCGATTTTATCCCCTCCATGGCATGGGTCTTAGGGAAGGTAAGTGAGCCACCTAAACTTACTTCATGACCACTTATGGTGCCTGAAAACACACTTAATGGAGGTTCACTTAACATCATTGCAGCATCGATATTCAAAGGTGTTCGATATATATCTGACGCGGGCCCCTGCTGAATAACCTTTCCTTCTTGAAGAAGAACACATATACCACCTAAAGCCATGGCTTCTTGTGCTTCTTGTGTTGCGTAAATTGCGATGGTATGTCGGCTTTTGAGTAAGCTTTTGAGTTCGCTTCTTAGCTCTTCACGTAATTTGTAGTCCAAGTTTACAAAGGGTTCGTTCAGCAAAATAACTTTTGCTCTTTTCACCAACGCTCTGGCCAAGGCTGTTCGCTGCTGTTGTCCTCCTGATAATTCAGCTGGATATCGGTCTAAGTAGTTCTCAATTCTAAGGAGTGTAGCGACTTCAATCACTTCTTTTTGTATTTGAGGTTTCTTGATTTTCATAACGCGAAGAGGAGAGGCGATATTTTCGAACACGCTCATATGAGGATAGTTGATGATCTGCTGATGAACCATTGCCACGTTCCTTTTCTGCACAGGAATATTAGTGGCGTCAATCCCATCAATAATTATCTTGCCGTGAGTAGGCTTTATCAAACCGGCAATCAGTTTGATCAGCGTAGACTTACCGGTTCTACCTCCTTTTGGGCCCAGTAGAACAGTAACACTACCCGGTTCAAAAATCAGATTTACATTATAAACTGGTGCATCATTGTTACCACTGAAACTAACATCTTCGAAAATAATAGACACAATAAATCTTGATCAATAAAAACTATTTAAAATAGTAAGCCATTTAACTCATGGTTTATAGTCAATTTTTAACGCAGCAAAAATTATAGAGCTCTATAACCTTGTTAATATCTCGTCTTATTCCTTATCTGACTGCACACGCTTAACAGAATTTTTCCACCCTGCATAAAGAGTGTCTCGTCGTTCTTTACTCATAACGGGTGTAAATCGTTGCTCGACTTCCCATTTAGCAGACAGGGCCTCAAGTGAATCAAAAATACCTACTTTTAAGCCGGCTAAATAGGCAGCGCCTAAAGCTGTAGTTTCGGTAATGATAGGACGATCAACCGGCGCTCCCAATATATCCGCCAAAAACTGCATGACCCAATTGTTAGCTACCATCCCACCATCAACACGCAACTTACTCGGCCGCGTTCCATCTTTCTCCATTGCTTTTTGTAGGTCTTTGGATTGATAACAGACCGATTGTAAGCCAGCAGTTACTATTTCCTTAATACCTGTGTCTCGAGTTAATCCAAAAATTGCTCCTCTGGCGTTTGGATCCCAATATGGAGCACCTAACCCAGTAAACGCAGGTACCATATACACACCATGCTCAAGAGATGTTTTTTCAGCAAGAGACTCAGCGTCAGAGGCGTTGGCTATTATTTTTAGCCCGTCTCTTAACCATTGGATTGTTGCTCCAGCAATAAAGATACTACCTTCTAGTGCGTATGTTGGCTTACCATTTAGTCTGTAAGCAATAGTTGTGAGCAATCTATGGCTGGACTTTAATGCCACGTTCCCCGTATTAACCATCATAAAACATCCGGTACCGTAGGTACTTTTTGCCATTCCTTTTTCGAAACAGGTTTGACCAAAAAGAGCAGCTTGTTGATCACCTGCCATACCATTGATGGGGATCACAGTTCCAAACAAGCGTTCTTCTGTTGTGCCAAAATCATCGGATGAGTCTTTAACCTCGGGTAAAAGAGATGCAGGGATATCAAATAATTCAAGTAGCTCTTGATCCCATTGTTGAGTATGGATATTAAATATCATCGTTCTTGATGCATTAGTCGCTTCTGTTTTATGCTCTTTGCCACCCGTAAGCTTCCATAAAAGGTAGGTATCCACTGTACCAAAAGCCAATTCGCCCCGGTTTGCTTTTTCTCTTGCACCGGGCACCGAATCGAGTATCCATTTAATTTTCGTTGCAGAAAAGTAAGGGTCGAGCAACAAACCTGTCTTGTTACTTATTTTTTCTTCATAGCCAGCGTCTGCAAGTTCTTTACAATAGGTACTGGTTCTTCTGTCTTGCCACACGATTGCTCGGTATACAGGTATGCCTGTTTTTCGATCCCAAATCAAGGTGGTTTCACGCTGGTTAGTGATACCAATTGTTCTGATTTTTGAAGTCGAAAAGTCCGTTTTTTTAAGCACACGTTTTACTGTTCTCAGTACCGTTTGCCAAATATCTTCGGGTTCGTGTTCAACCCAACCATCTTTTGGGAAGTGTTGACTGAACTCTTCTTGTGCACTCTCAGTCGGTTTGCCCTCGCTATCAAAAATGATGGCTCGAGAACTAGATGTCCCTTGATCTATCGCTAAAATATAATCTTTCATATAAATCAAACAGGCCTAATGTTGCATTATGTTCACTATTTGTTTTATATCATACAAAACAAACATTTGACAACTTTTTAACATTAGATTGATTCGAAGCGTTTCAAAATATGCTAATGTACGGATAAATGTGAACAATAGCGTTCACTTCACTTGTAACACCTGTTTTTGAAAAAAAGGGTTAATGTAATGATTCAGCACCATAGATATGAAGCAATATTGGAGATGATAAATGAAAAAAGCTTCGTTTCGATTGAGAAACTAGCACAACATTTTAACGTCACTCATCAAACCATTAGGCGGGATTTAAACGAGCTTTCTGAGCAACGAAAGATAGTTCGCCATCACGGGGGGGCAGGGACGATATCTAGCACCACTAATACTGCTTATCAGGCAAGAAAAATAATGGATCTTTCCGCTAAACAAAAAATAGCTGAACGCCTAGTCCAAGATATCCCTAATGGCGCTTCTTTATTTATTAATATTGGTACGACGACAGAAACTATAGCTCAGGCCTTACTAGGTCATAGTGATCTGCAAATTGTAACCAATAACCTGCATGTAGCAGCAATACTAGGTTCCAAAAAAGATTTCTCGGTGATCGTCGCTGGCGGTGAGGTGCGGCATAGGGATGGGGGCGTTATCGGTGAAGCCACTGAAAGCTTTATTAGAAATTTCCGAATGGATTATGGCATTATTGGAATAAGTGGCATTGATACTGATGGCTCTTTGTTAGATTTTGATTATCGAGAGGTACGAGTTGCTCAGGCAATTATTGAAAATTCGAGAGAAGTACTATTGGCAGCTGACGGAACCAAATTTGGTCGTCGCGCGATGGTCAGTTTAGCAAACATAAGTCAGGCAAACCGTTTCTATACCGATCTTGAACCGCCTGACACTATAAAAAAAATCCTCACAGACAATAAAGTTTCCCTGCATTTAGTTTAAT
>OOEE01000029.1_pt1 | contig 14851 bp, 11 predicted proteins | sample 1670541 | NCBI WGS metagenome assembly OOEE01 (sample SAMEA98149918, study PRJEB22522) | marine metagenome | biome: marine biome; feature: marine water body; material: sea ice | place: Arctic Ocean | collected 16-Sep-2015 | depth 1.1 m | reverse complement strand
CTAATATATTGTGCAATTATATTGTATTTTATTGATAATAGTAAGTATTCATCATTGAAAATGTTACAAAATGTTAATTATTGTATTGATTATATTAAAGTTGTTGGGTATAAACTGATTTATCAACTTTCAAAAACTTCTATCAACTAGCAGAATTATATTTGACAAAAATTAGTGATCATAGCGAATTTAATAATAATAAATGGTTTATCAATTTAGCGACATACACTCACAAATTTAAAGCGGTTTGGTATTTGAGCAATAAAATATGTACCTGATAGGTCCAAAGTTCCCAGCGATTTCGTTTTTACTTTGTAGCTGACTCAATAGCAATGCACTCATTTTATTATTGCTTACAAGACATTATTTTTACGGGGTGTTTTATTTTTTCAAAGTGTTTAAGGTTACGTAGATTATGAAGAAGTTTGTACTTATTCTTCCGTTATTAGTATCAAATTTTGTTGCATCAGCTCCTGATGTTAGTGTTTCTGGGTTTGGTACTGTAGGTATTGTAACAACTGATTCAGATGAATTTGGGTATCGTGCAGATTTTTCTAAGTCAGGTAGTGTTTTCAAAAATGACTTTGACTTTGCTGAGAGCACTAACTTGGGTATTCAATTCGACGTCATTGTTTCTAACGAAGTCGATGTTGTTGTTCAGGCCATTTATAGAGATCAGCAGGAGATTAACCTTGACTCTGCACTCAACCTAGCCTTTCTAAGGTACTCACCCAACACAAATTGGTCATTCAGAGTGGGCCGTACTGCATTTGATTTATTCTTGTTAACTGAATATCGAGACATTGGCTATGCCTATTCCTGGGCACATGTACCCAGCGAAATTTATGGTGTGATACCCCATCGTTACCTTGATGGTGCTGACGTAACTTTTAGCCAACCCATAGGCGAGGTGACTTTTTCTGCTAAGCTGTTTTATGGTAAAAATGAATTTGCTGTCACTGCTTTTAGCGCACCTGATGCGCCCGCATTTCGGTTTGACAACATTATTGGCTTAGCTTTAGATTTTCAATCAATTAATTGGGACATCGCTGTGAACCACACTCAACTAAAGTTTGATTCGCAGGCTATAAAACCTCTGGTTGTTGGGATTTCACAACTGGATGCGCTCGTACCTAACTTTTCGGCCATATGGCCAAATGCAGTAAATTTTATAGATGCTGCCGACTTAGATAATCGCAAAGGTGCTTACACTTCTATAAGTGGTCAATATCGATTCGAAAAAGTGACGATTATTTCTGAGTTAGCAAAAAACAAAACAGACAGCTTGTCAATTCAAGGTGTTAAGAGTGGTTATTTAAGTGGTATTTATCATAGTAATGCACACAACTTTTTTGGCTCAATAGCCTTCAGTAATTCAGAAAAATTTAATCTAGACGCAACAGGTATTAATCTGCCAGCACTCGCACAAGTGCCGGGTGGATTAGAAGCCTATGGTGCATCTAAATTTATACTCAATTACTACAGTATTAATCAGAAAACCATGTCGGTAGGTTGGCGTTGGGACTTTGAAGAAAACATGTCATTTAAGCTGCAATTAGACCACACTCGGATAGATAAAGGGGGAAGCACATTTTGGCAACCTCCAGTAGAAAATGATCCGACAGAAGGACGAATTGGTCGTGTAAATTCTTTGTTTGCTAACCTGAGCTTTTTATACTGATGTTACATTTAAGCTTACTTAAAACGATAATGTTTATGGGTGCATTGAGTTTTACTAATTCTGTCGCCAGCGCTGAATTAGTTCTTGTTGTGCATAAAAACAACCCAAATTCTGTCCTTTCACGATCTCAAGTTATCGACTTGTACATGGGAAAATATATAGCATTTCCTGACGGCTCCAAAGCTGTTCCGGTAGATATTGAAAATGATCTAGAGACCAGAACAAAATTTTACGATTCCCTCGTGGGTATGCCACTAGCTCGTGTCAATGCTTACTGGTCAAAAGTGAAGTTTTCAGGTCGCGCGAGACCTCCAACCCAACAAAAGGACGAAAAAGCTATTTTAGATTTTGTGATGGAAACCGAAAATGCAATCGCTTATGTTTATGAAAATAGTGTGACAAGTGATCTCAAAGTGGTCTATCGTTTCGATGAATAAGAGTGGATTATTGATCCGACTTGCAATAGTTATTGGTTTTGCATCCGTCGCTATTGGTTTTCTTTCTTCACAGTTGTTTTATAGAGTGACTTTCAACCAAGAGGTTGCGATCGCTGAACAAAATATTGGAAGTTTATACAAAACTATTGCTACGACTGCAGCAACAGCCGCATATTTAGTTGAGAAGGATCTGGCACAAGAAGTGGTCGATGGCCTCGCCACCAATGAAGTTGTTCTTAATGCTAGGATACAATTTGAAAATGTCGAAGTGGTTAACAATAAAAATACGTTTATTGAGCCAATTACTTTTCCTATCCAATCTTTGTTTGAAGCAGGTAAATCAATTGGTACTCTGGTTATCGCACCCAACATTGAATACATTGAAGAAAAAGCTAAACAGTTAGCATTAGACAATTCTAAAGCAATGATTATTCAGGCGTTTGTGGTCACAATTGTAGCGATATGCGTCGCTTTTTTTCTTATTACCCAGCCTATGATCAATATTGCTCATGCATTGCACAACACTGTCCCGGGTGAGAGTAATCGCTTATCTGTACCTGACTTCCATCAAAACAGCGAACTGGGTGGATTGGTGAGAGATGTTAATATCTTACTTGACAAAACTGAACAACAATTCTCAAGTGAAAGGAAGCTAAGACAAGAAATTGAAGCCTTAGAAAAACGCTTTCGAATGCTTTTTGAAAATTCACTTTCACCGATTATATTAATGGAACCACGAGGTAATATCTTATTGTTTAATATTGCCTTTGAAACCACTCTTGAAAAACTTGGACTGCAATTAAAAAAGAGTTTTGGGCCTTTTTTAGAAAATATTTTTGCAGAGCCTGAGAAACTCTTAGGTACAGTAAAATTGGCCTTTGCAAATGATGAAATTGCGACTGGAGAATTCAAATTAAACACATCTAAAGACTCAGCTTCTGTCTGGGTTCAGGTGGTAGTGACATCGATTGTTAACGAAGATTTACATGAATATTATCAAATTACCTTACATGATATTTCAAAACGGAAAAAAGAATTAGAATCTTTAGCCTACCAAGCCAATTTTGATAAACTAACTAAGCTTTATAATCGTCAAGGTCTAGAAAAAGAAATTGAAGTATTTACTGAGCAAGAACGTCCATTTTGTTTAGCTTTAATCGACTTAAACTGGTTCAAGCGGATTAATGATATTTACGGTCATGAATCAGGCGATGAAATATTGATATTTGTTGCCGACCGAATTAAAAAGACTCTACGCCCACAAGATTTTGGTGGCCGATGGGGCGGTGACGAATTTGTTTTGTTACTTGACGGCGCTGACGAAGCAACTACCAAAGACATCGTTGCACGTTTAGTACAGAGGATTTCAAAACCCTACTTTTTACGCAAGTTTAATCAAAATGTAACGGTGGGGGCAAGCATCGGTGCCGCGTTTTACCCAGACAATGGGAGAAAATTACAGGAGATTATCAACCTTGCTGATCAAGCCATGTACGATGTTAAGAATGTCAAAGAATCAGCACATAAGAACTCATTAAAATTTGCACATGAAATTAATGTTCAATAAAAAATTTATGATTGAAAAAAGTCAGAATATATTTTCATCTGACAACTTGTCAGTGCCTACACTACATGACACACAATCGCGTATTGGACAAGTCCAGTCAGTCATCTATGTATTTCTCGGTTTGTTTATCATCATGTCAGTCAACGCTTGGTGGCAAGGTGATACAAAGTGGTTGGTTGATGGCTTAGTAGTAGTGTTTTTTTTAATTGGCTTATTAACATTTTTAACATGTGATACCAGTAACATTGTTGCCGGCATGACACTTTGGACAGTCATTATATTTGCGTCGTCCAAAGCCTTTTATTATGACGGTCTGTACGACACCTCTTTAATTCTGTATCCGTGCGTACTCATCTTTGCATCTTTGTTGGGTGGCATGACTATGATTATTCCTTTGTCGTGTTACATGCTGGCTAGTTTTTATTTTTTCGCTTATGCAATTTCCATTGATCTTGTTGAACCTAAAGTACTGACTGACTATTCAAGTTGGACTAAAGCAACGGACATGTCGTTAATATTGGGTGTTTATGGCATGGGTATCTTACTCATTTCAGGTTATATCAAAGCACTTATTTTGCGACTTACCGAACAAAACCAACGTTACGATATCATCAAAACGAACTCTGAAAAGCGAATTATGTTTGATGAGCTGACTGGTTTACCTAACGCCGAAAAATGTAAGTTAGATCTAGACGAACTTTTTAACAATATTCCAAAAGATTCTTCCATGCTTGGTTTTGTGACCTTGCATATGAATAATTTTAATTGGATAAATTCCACTTTAGGGCATAGTTTTGGTGACCAAGTTTTAAATAGTGTGGCAGACCGTTTTCTAAAATTACAAGATGATCAGACCTATGTATATCGGACATCAGGCATAGAATTTACTTTTATTAAACGGGTAGCAGATTTTGAAACCTTACGAAATTTTTGTCACCAAACTATTCGCCAAACCATTTTACCCTTGTCTATATCTGAATATGACTTTGAATTAAATTGCGCACTTGGAGTCGCGGTTGCCCCATTCGATGGGCATACATTTGAAGAGCTAAATAGAAAGGCCAGCTTTGCAGTTTACAAAGCCAGAGAGGAAGAACCAAATTGTTATCATTTCTATGAAAGTGACATGGAAGCGGCCATCAATAAACGTATAAATATGAACCAAGAACTTAAAACGGCCATAAAACAACAAGAGTTTGAATTGTATTACCAGCCAATAGTCAATTTGGCTACAAATCAGTTTGTGGGTGCAGAAGCCTTAATCCGTTGGCGAAAAAACGGTATTCTTATTCCTCCTAATGAATTTATTTCTGTCGCCGAAGAAACGGGTTTAATCGTTGAAATAGGACGCTGGGTTCTCGAAACAGCCTGTACTGAATGTGCCAAATGGCAAAAGAATGGGTTAAAAGGGATCACAGTGGCAGTTAACTTGTCGCCTTTACAATTTAAACGAGGAAATTTACCTAATCATGTATTCAGGGCTTTACAAAATGCCAAACTGGATCCAAGTTTATTAGAGTTAGAAATTACTGAATCACTGTTTATTGATGATGTTAAAAACATAGAACAACAGATCTTTTTGATGGTCGAGCGTGGTATATATTTTGCTATTGATGATTTTGGAACGGGATATTCAAATCTTAACTATTTATCAAAATTTAATGCTTCTACTTTGAAAATTGATATGTCGTTTGTTCAAGGTATGTGGGGTAATTTACAACAACAACATATTGTAAATGCAATAATAAAAATGAGCCATTTAATGGAATTAGAAAACGTTGCAGAGGGAGTTGAGGATGCAGAGACTGCTGCAATATTAAAAGCTCAAGGTTGCGTTTATGGACAAGGTTATTACTGGTCAAAGCCTCTGCCTGCTGCAGAATTTGTTAAATTAGCACAATCAGAAATTAATGTTAGCTGACTGTTCAGCCAATTTGAGTCATATTGATGGTAATAAAAAATGACGAAGTAAAAATTTGATGCAAGCTGATGTGACTGTCTACTCAAGATGTAAACTTTCTACTGCTCTTTCAACCTCCAACTTCAAACTTCAAAGCAGAACAAAGTTACTTCAGCAATGATTAAGATTATGTGTATATTAAAATAATTAAAGGATGACCTACTTTTCAACATAACAAACGAGTTAACAGTAAATAATCAGAGCATGCAGGCCACTGATATTATTAGGTATATTGTTATATTTAGACTCATATCAATTAGTTCATCTTAACGATATGTATCCTTTACATCTAGACTTTATATTGTAATCTGATGTTATCATTTGAAATATAAAAAAGCCTTGTTAGCTGTTATAAAGATTGTTCCCAACGAGGAATGAAGCCATATATTGATACCTAATATTTGTCTTAGACCTTAATCGAAGTGCTTCTGCAACTTCTACCCGCATTAACCCTAGTAGCAAACAGGTCGTTTTGTTAAGTAACAAGCTTCTATACCTTCACCACATTAAAGTACGCCCTCATTGGATGTATTTTTTCTATATCGAAATACGCCTTGTCCTGAAGCAATCAGATTATCAAAAGAATCGAATACTTCGGCTGAAGCATAATAGATATTTCTACCCGAAGCCGTCACCTTTCCAACAGCATAAAGCGTGTTGGATTGTGCTTGTCCTAAAAAACTAATGTTTAAGGATAGGGTCAGCGCTTTTCTATACTCAATCGGGTCATCACTGTATGCCCCAGACAATGCTGTGGTTGCATCTAATAAGGCCGAAATAAAACCACCATGGGGTATATCTGAGCGGTTCAGATGTTCAGGTTTAAGTTCAGCACTCATTTTAATATGTTTTTCTCGCCATTCTTCAACCACAAAACCTAAATGGTTATTAAAAGGCGGCATTATTTTATTTGCCCAAGATGTCATTATATTTTTAACACTCTTATTTTGTTTTTCTGGCGGCTTGTGATTCTTCGCTTTGTAGTAACTCAGAAAAAATCACTAACTCATCTTCAATAATTTGACCAAGCAGTGTCTGCTGCGGTGCTTTTAGCAATCTTTTAGTGGTTCGCAAAGCGTTTTGAGGTTTGAGTGCCAATGCTTTTGCTTTAGATAAGGCAAACTCAAGGACTTCAGATTTGTCTACTTGCTGGTTAACAATACCCATATTAATAGCTGATTGCGTATTAAAAGCATCACCCAGCATTAATACTTCTGCGGCTTTACGATGACCTGCTAACAAAGGAATAAGCAGACTTGAGCCGCCTTCAGGGCAAGCACCTAAATCGACGAAAGGCATTTTAAAAGACGTGTCTGATGCATAAACCAAATCAAAATGCAGCAGCATAGTGACGCCTATGCCAATAGCTACACCAGATACTGCGCCGACGATTGGCTTAGGATAGTGATGTAGTTCACGTAATAGAATTGATGCCGGTGAAGGTTGATCAAAATCACGAGTATTAAAATCATTTAAATCATTACCTGCTGAAAACGCATCTCGAGTGCCGTGGATCAACACAACTTTAACACTGTCATCAGACACACTGTCTTTTAGTGCTTTAGCCATAGCAAGATACATTGAGCGGGTTAAAGCATTTTTTTTCTTGGGACGATGAATACCAATGTGTAAAACACCACTGTCAGTGTGAATGAGTACGTTTTCTTCAGATTCCATATTTATTGCGCCTATTTATTGCACTAGCTAATTGCACGAGCTAATTGTACGAGCTAATTGCACGAGCTAATTGCACTAGCTGACTGCACTTACTGATTATTCAGACCATTTAAACGGGAGAATGCCAGGTCGTATTCTGTTTTGAAGCGGGCAACAATCGAAGCCACATCGGCGACATCAGCAATACTGCCTAGTCCTTGGCCTGCACCCCAAATATCTTTCCAAGCCTTAGTTTTACTGCCGCCCTCAGAGCCAAATTTCATTTTATTTTTATCGCCCTGCTCTAAATCATCTGGGTCTAAGCCAGCATTAGTAATACTGGGTTTAAGGTAATTTCCATGCACGCCGGTAAATAAAGAGCTGTACACAATGTCTTTGGCACTACTTTCAACCAACATGGTTTTATATGCCTGTTCGGCATTGGCTTCTTTGCTGGCAATAAAACGCGTGCCTATGTAAGCAAAGTCAGCCCCTAACGCTTGTGCTGACAATATAGAGGCACCGTTGGCAATCGAGCCTGACAATGCAATAGGGCCATCAAAAAATTGTTTAATTTCACTCACTAAAGCAAAAGGACTTAACGTTCCCGCATGACCACCAGCACCAGCACACACCAACACTAATCCATCAACACCCACTTCTATGGCTTTTTGGGCATGACGCACATTAATAACATCATGAAAAATAATGCCACCGTAAGCATGAATACGTTCAACCAAATTAGGATCTAAGGCACGCAAGCTGGTAATAATAATCGGCACCTTGAATTCAATGCAGGTGTTTACATCATCTTCTAAACGGTCGTTGCTCTTATGCACAATTAAATTAACCGCAAAGGGCGAAACAATAGCGTTCGGATTGGCTGCCTGATAGGCATCTAATTCAGTGATGATAGTGGTTAGCCACTCACCCAGTAACGATTGTGGGCGGGCATTAAGAGCCGGGAAAGACCCAACAATACCAGCTTTACATTGCGCAATGACTAATTCGGGTCCAGAGATGATAAACATAGGAGCACTGATGACGGGCAAAGTTAATTTATTTTGTAATGTCTTTGGAATTGACATATTGGTCCTCTATAAGATATTCGATGTGATCAACAAACAATGCGTTACGCCAGAAAACCCACATAACGCATTGTAAACTTATTTAGCTATTAGCCCACTGAGTTAAGGTTTTTCCTTCTTCGACAAGTTGTTTTAATAACGCTGCAGGTTGCCAAAACTCTTCACCGTAAGTGTCAGCAAATTCACAAACAGTGTGATAAATTTTCTCTAAACCGATGGTATCTGCATAAAACATTGGGCCTCCTCGGTATGCAGGGAAACCATAACCGAATGCGTAAACCACATCAATATCACTAGGTCGTTGTGCGATACCTTCCTCGAGTATTTTAAAACCTTCGTTGATCAAAGCAAAAGTCAAACGCTCCAAGATAGTCTTGTCACTGATGACCTTGCGTTCAACTCCCATTTTTTTAGCTTGTGCTTCAATCACCTCCAGTACTACTGGGTCGACACTTCGCTGCCTAGTGTCGGGATCATATTGGTAATATCCTGCACCCGTTTTCTGACCTAAACGACCCATTTCATATAAAGCATCGGCTATACAATAGGTTCTGACATCACCTTTTTGTTCATCAGTTAAGCCTTCACGGGCTTTATAACCAATGTCTATTCCCGCTAAGTCGCCTACCGCTAAAGGCCCCATTGCCATGCCAAAGTTTTGCATCACTGCGTCTATATCTTGCGGCGTTGAGCCCTCAAGCAAACATAATTGCGCTTCACGGGCATAATGTCGCAACATACGATTACCTATAAAGCCATAACAAACACGAGACAATGCAGGGACTTTTTTAATGCTTTTAGCAATAGCCATCGATGTCGCTACTACTTCATTTGACGTTTCATCACCACGCACAATTTCAAGTAATTTCATGACATTAGCAGGGCTGAAAAAATGTAGGCCAATCACATCTTGTGGCCTGGACGTTGACTGAGCAATTAAATTAACGTCTTGATAAGAAGTGTTACTGGCTAAAATAGCACCTTGCTTACACACATTATCAAGCTTGGCGAATACTTGTTTCTTGATGTCTAAATTTTCAAACACCGCCTCAATAACCAAATCCATATCCGCTAAATCATGGTAATCAGTGGTACCCGTTATCATGTCTTGGCGCTGAGTGGCCAGTTCAACAGTCAACTTACCTTTACTGACTGTCATAGCGTAATTTTTAGCGATAAGATCTTTACCCCGCTGTAAGGCTTCTTGGCTTATTTCCAGCAAGGTAACCGAGATACCCACATTTACAAAATTCATTGCAATGCCTCCTCCCATTAATCCACCACCAATAATACCCACGCGCTTGATATCTTTTAATTGGGTGTCTTTGGGTAAACCTTTCACTTTAGAAGACATTCTTTGTGCAAAAAACATATGCTGTAATGCCCAAGACTGGGGTGATTGCATACACTCTACAAAGAGTCGTCTTTCAACTTTTAAACCCTCATCAAAAGGAGTATTTAACGCCGCTTCAATACATTCCACAATGCGATGTGGCGCTTCTTGACCCCGAAAACGTTTACTTAATGTTTTCCTATAATCAGTAAATAGCTCTGCGAAGTATTCAGCTGATGTAGCGGTTTTATCAACCTCTAAATCCCTGACTCGTTTCAGCTCGGCACCTTGTTCAATCACTTCATTCGCAAAATCTAGTGCTGCGCTAAGTAAATCACCTTCAACCACTTTATCAATTAAACCAATATTGAGTGCTTGTGCTGCAGCAATAGGTGCACCGGTTGTCATTAAATCAAGTGCGGCTTTCACGCCAGTTAACCTTGGTACGCGTTGTGTGCCACCAGCACCAGGTAACAAACCTAATTTAACTTCAGGTAAACCAACTTGAGCTGAAGGTAGTGCACAACGATAATGACAAGCCAACGCAGTCTCTAAGCCACCGCCTAGTGCGGTACCGTGTATGGCAGCAATGATAGGTTTTTTGGATGCTTCAAGCACAATAAGCAGCTCAGGTAATGAAGGCAACATCGGTGGTTTACCGAACTCTGAGATATCTGCACCAGCAATGAACGTGCGCCCTTCACACATCAATACCAAAGCTAAAGAGGCATCATCTTGTGCCTGTGTTACCGCATCTTGAATGCCGCTTCGTAATGCATGAGAAAGTGCGTTGACTGGCGGGTTATTTAATCGAATAACACCGATATCACCCTCTAATTGATAACTAACAACTGACATAAATCCATTCCTTACTTTTAGAACACTCTTTATTGGAGACTTATTAAAGACTCATTGGAGATGCGTTGGAAATTCATTGGTGATTTACTGGAGATCTAAACACGTTCGATCACGACAGCGATACCTTGACCGATGCCAATACACATTGTCGCAAGTGCATAGCGACCACCGGTTTTTTCTAGTTGCCGCAGTGCTGTCAACATAATCCGTGTACCACTGGCACCCAAAGGATGACCAATCGCAATCGCACCGCCATTTTGATTAACACGCGGGTCATCAAAAGCAATGCCTAGTTGTTTCATGCACCCTAACGCTTGTACTGCAAATGCTTCATTAAATTCTAAAACGTCCATATCGGCTAGGGTTAAGCCTGCTCTTGCTAATACTTTTTGGGTAGCAGGCACAGGGCCTAAGCCCATCAATCGTGGTGGTACACCCGCTATGGCACCGGCAATAATTCTACCACGAGGTTTAATACCCGCCTTTTCACCTACCTCTTTATTGCCAATGATCATGGCAGAGGCGCCGTCGTTGATGCCTGAAGCATTACCTGCAGTGACGACGCCATCAAATAAGGGTCGTAAATTACTGAGTGCTTCTAATGTAGATGCAGGACGTGGATGTTCATCTGTTATCACTGACAGTGCTGACTTCTTGCGACCTTGCGACACCTCAATAGGAATGATTTCATCTGTAAAATATCCAGCTACTTTTGCCGTTTCGTATTTTGCTTGAGAGGCCGCTGCAAATACATCGCATTCTTGTCTACTAATATGTAAATCGCTGGCAATGTTGTCTGCGGTTTCAGGCATTGAATGACCACCAAACTGCTTAACAATTTCTGGGTTAGTAAAACGCGCGCCCATAGTGGTATCAAACATTTCTTGTTGCCTAGCAAAGGCAGAAGTAGCTTTGGCTAAAACAAAAGGTGCACGACTCATAGACTCAACACCACAAGCTACGAATAAATCACCTTCATTCGTTTTTACACAACGGGCTGCATCTAGGGCCGCGGCTAAACTTGATCCACATAAACGGTTAACAGTTAAACCACCGGTTTCAATTGGCAAGCCAGCCAGTAACCCTGAAGTACGTGCTACGTTTCGGCTATCTTCACCCGCCTGATTAGTATTACCAGCAATCACATCTTCATACAGACTTAAATCAAAGTTATTGCGTTGTACTAACGTTTTAATAAGGTGCGCCAACATATCATCGGGTCGGACCGAAGATAAAACGCCACCATGGCGTCCAAATGCGGTTCGTGCGGCATCGTAGATATATGCATCTTGCATGATTTTTCCTTATAGATTGATGTATTTAACCGTTTATGTATTTAACTAAAACTGGAAAAGCGATAAGTAATGTAGCGGCTTTGTCTTGGTCTTGACTATTTGATAGTTGAATATGTACCACCTGCCCTTTTTCAGGATCGAATTCTGACTTAACGTGCGCGCTGATATCATGTTTGTTAAATAAATCATTAACACTAAATTCGGTGGCTTTATTACGTAACAACGGTTTGAAGACTTTACCAACAGCTGTTACCGGTATGCTCTCAAGAATTTCGATACGCTTGGGGATAGCCGCCCTTTCGCTGATATGCTCTTGGCAAAAGGCCAATAATTCAGATGCTGTAGTTTGTCGTTTATCTTTCACCACCACATAGGCAACGGGTATTTCTCCTGAATGCACATCAGGTTGGCCAATCGCCACCGATTGGATCACACCAGCATGGCCCATGAGTACATCTTCAATGATTTGGGGATCAATATTATGACCACCACGGATAATCAAATCTTTTGCTCGACCAGTCAACTGAATATGCCCTAGCGCATTAATCACCCCTAAATCACCGGTGTTAAACCACTCATCTTCAACCCAAGCCCCCTCATTATCATTTGCATTCAAATAGCCCTGAAAGATATTAGGGCCTTTAACTAAAATAATGCCGGGTTCATTAAAATCACAAACACGGCTGATTTTATCATCATTTAGTTGAGCAGCAATCACTCGGCTGTAAGGTATGCCATTGCCCACTGCCACCCCTTTAATATCAGAGCCAGGTAATACTCTAGCGATTAAACAAGATGATTCTGTCATGCCGTAACCATTGGTCACACTACAATTAAATCTTCGTTGAAAGGATAATTTTAATTCAAGGGGTAAAGGGGCTGATCCACAAGCCGCATATTCAAAACAACTCAGATCAATTTCCTCATGCGGTTGCTGCAATAAAACAGACATAATAGTGGGTACAGTAGGAAACCAACACACTTGATATTGACTCACAAAATACCACCAGTTTTTGACCGTGTTAGGGTTTCTAAAGCCTTCTGGAGTCATAATAACTACCGTACGACCCACAATAAACATCGACAAACTAGCGGCAATTACACCAAACACGTGAAATAACGGTAATGCATTCAATACTGGAGATTTACCGTGATAAGTATTAAATCCTGCGTACACTTGAACCACAAAACTAATATTATCATGGGATAGTTTGGCTATTTTAGGACGACCTGTCGTGCCGCCAGTGTGAAAATACATGGCAATATCATCACTATTGGGTTGAAAAGATTGTGCTAATCGTTGATCAGATTGAGTTGCTATCGCACTATAAAAATCCGTAATGATAATGTTTTTGTTATTGACCTCAGGAAGACGAGCATCCAGTAAAATTAGATGCTCAAGTGATGGCACTTGTTCAATAATCTGATGCACTTTCTTACCTAATTCAGTGGCATCATCAAGAGAAACTGTGACTAATATTTTTGCCTTAACCTCATTCAATATTTCAACAATATGAGCAACTTGCAAAAGGTAGTTAACAGGGTTGGCGATACCGATAGCTTGAGATGCCCATAAACTAATATGAGTTTCCGTTAAGTTGGGCAGTAAAATAGAGACAACATCATGGCGCTCAACACCGAATGATTGAAACAGGTTTGCTGTTTGATTGATTTTTTTAGATAGAACACCAAATGAAAGCTGTTTGGCCACTTCATCTCGAGAAGCAGTTAAATGCTCAGCTATAGCAATATCAGCAGAATATTCATCTGCGGCATGGCAAAATACATCGTATGTTGTTTTACAATAATATCGATCTTGGTAACTTATTTTTTCTATATCAGCAAGCAACTCTAATTCTGTTGGATTGAACATTAAGCACCCGTTTTAATACAAGTTGTAGTTATTTATTATTACCAAGACACTAACATAATTATTAAAACAGCGTTAACATTCTGCAATGCGGAATTAAATTTTGCAATTATTTTTGAGAGACAACATTATGCACTTTATACAATAATGAGATAACCAACCAGACCCATGTTAAATAAAGACACAAATGTATAAATCTCCTTCTTGGTTAATCCCTTCTTGGCTATCTCCGTCATGTTTAGTCGTTATCTTTTTTGCGACGTTAATAACCCAATGGACCGGTTATCAATCCCCCGCTATATTAGCCGTAATAGTGTTGTTATTATTTACGTTAATCGAATGGAAATGCTTAGAATTAACTACAAAACTTGTTGCTATGGTAGCGATTGGCTTGACGCTAGTATTATTACTTTTGGCACAAATATCACTTGTGCAGTTAGGTATGTTGTGCAGCAATGTCGCATTTTTTGCATTTTTCTTAATAGCGCTAGGCTTATTAAAAGAGGCGGCCTTAACCTCAAAATCAGTCAACCTAACTGGCCGGGCGTTATTACAACAACAGCCTCTTAGACGTTATGCGCTGCTGACTTTTGCCAGTCACTTATTGGGCATATTAATGAGTGTTGGCGCCATTAATTTGTTAGGTACCATGATCCACAGAAGCCTGCATGACAATAAAGACACTGTAGATACTCGAATAAACAGTGCAAGACAGCGCCGTATGATGTTAGCAGTGGTCCGAGGATTTTGTAGCATACCTCTGTGGGCCCCAACATCAGTAACAATGACTCTTTTAGTCACCACTATTCCCACACTCCAGTGGATAGATATTATTCCTTATGGTTTGTACCTGACTCTAGTAATACTGTTATTTGGCATCTGGCTGGATCATGTTCAGGCACCCAAACATCTTAGACACCTTGTGCCAGCGATATCTAATAATTTGTCAGATTTGAAGGTGAGCTATCCCATCGCCATTGTTGTCATCACCTTAGCAATAGTTTCAGGTTTATTAATAGCCATGACTTCTCTACGGCCCATCGCTGCGGTCTTAGTAAGTGCACCGATTGTGAGTACCGCTTGGATATTTATCCAGTATCATCGCA
>OOEE01000025.1_pt1 | contig 15229 bp, 13 predicted proteins | sample 1670541 | NCBI WGS metagenome assembly OOEE01 (sample SAMEA98149918, study PRJEB22522) | marine metagenome | biome: marine biome; feature: marine water body; material: sea ice | place: Arctic Ocean | collected 16-Sep-2015 | depth 1.1 m | reverse complement strand
TATTATTGGACGGCTATACCGATAGTTTTGGTGGTCGAGCAGTCAACAAAGAAATTTCTATACAAAGAGCATTAAAAATGAAAACGTTTTTGAGCTCTATGGGGATATCCCCAGAACGTATAGAGATCACAGGACATGGTGAGAGGCGCCACATATCACCTAACACCAATGAAAGTACACGAGCTAAAAACCGCCGAGTTGTGATTAGAATGTCAAAATCATAAAAAACACTTTATGGTAGTCTGGGTGATGTGTGACCAGTCATTAGAGCTTTCATGAACATATTGCACTGTTTTTAGCAAAAAATAGTGTTTAAAAAGATAAGATGCTCGATTAGCACAATACATTTATTTTTTCATTCATTCTTAAACATCTGATCTGCGCATCTGGTGGTCGTTAGTGATGTTAGGTTCAATATATCTTGTGTATCAGATTGCAGTTTATATCTATAGCTGTTTTCTCTTATATTAGAAAACACGTCAATTAGAGTCTCTAAAATCCAAATGCCACAGATAAATAAAATATCTTTAGTCAATTTAGAGATATCTTTAGTAATGATACAATTGGCTTATGAATCAATTTAGGAAACGTATTGAATAAAATCTCCCCCAAAAAGCTGCTGAATAGTAAATGGACAGCTGTATCGCCTTTAAATAAAGAAAAACATTTTATTATTATTGAAGTCGAATACGATGAAGATGCAGCTGTTGTTTCATGTTTGATAGAGGCTGTAATGTCCAAATGTTCAACACAGATCTATTGGCCAGACTTAAAAGACACGCAACAATGGGTACAAGGTTGGAAATAACTTAAAGTTACTAGTCTAATTAGTATTTGTACGATTTATTATTTCTGGGTTATTTAGATTGTGTCAATTGTTGTGTGAACAAATTAACCGCGCAGTCGCACATTTCATCAATATGGCTTCGGTCAGCGTAAATACCGTCAATTAATAAGCGTGCTATACCGTGCATTGTGCCCCATGTGACTTGCGACAAACGTAAGGTATCCTCACCGCGAGGCATCAATCCCTGCAACTGCCATTTTTTAGTCATTTCTACTTGATAATTAAAACTTGGGTAAGCAACGCTTCGTAGTTCATTAGTAGCACTATTTAGTTTCCAAATTGTACGACCAAACATTAAGTCGTACAATTCTGGGTTATCAGCTGCATAAGTAATATAGCCATGAAAAAATTGCCGATATTTTTCTTTAGGAGGCAACATATCTTGGTTAAATATGAATTCAGCGTCTTGTTGCCAATGCACAAAGCCTTGTTCAGCAATAGCACAAAGCAATTGATTTTTATCTTTGAAATGGTGGTAGGGTGCGGTGCGAGACACGCCAACCTTGTCGGCTAATTTGCGTAAAGACAACCCTTCAATACCCATTTCTTTTAGCAGTGTATTAGCCGCATAAAGAAGTGTACTTCGCAAGTCACCATGGTGATAACTCGACTTATTTTGTTTAGGTTCTGATTCTGCTTGATGACTCATAAACGTCTATTAATATATTTGATGTTTGATATCTTGACAGCGTCAACATAAGCTTTTATCTTGACGATGTCTAGTTTAATGTTCTGCTATCAGCTTTGGCTTTATGTATTAATTTTTATTGTTAAGCGCATAGCTAATCCAAGGAGTATGAGTTGCCTGATATCAATTTATTTGCGTTAGAAACGTTGTCGGTGAACATCGAAAACCACATCGCTCATATCCAACTGAGTCGTCCAGAGGCACTCAACAGCATGGTGCCAGCATTCTGGCGAGAATTACCAGCGGTGGTAAGAAAGATTGATGAAGAGTCAAAAGCACGGGTGATTGTCATTTCTTCACAGGGTAAGCATTTTAGTGCAGGTATGGATTTATCAGTGTTTACCAACATGGCCAAAGACTTTCAAGGTGAGCCTGCAAGAAGAGCTGAACGTTCTCGTCGATGGATACTTGAATTACAGGATGCGTTTAATGCTTTAGAAGAAATAAGAATACCAGTACTTGTTGCAATTCAAGGAGGAGCTATAGGCGGCGCTGTGGATATGATATGTGCTGCAGATAGCCGTTATTGTACTCTTGATGCATTTTTCACGATTAAAGAAACTGAGTTGGGTATGACTGCAGATGTAGGTACTCTTCAACGTTTACCACACCTCATACCGCAAGGTCTGGTAAGAGAGTTAGCTTACACTGGGCGCAATATGCCAAGTATTGAAGCCAAAGAATGTGGGTTTGTTAATCAAGTATTTGCTGATCAGAAAAGTATGCTCAAAGCGGTCATGAAAATTGCGACCCAAATTGCCATGCACTCTCCAATGGCCGTATCAGGGTGTAAGGAAATGATCAACTATACACGTGATCACAGCGTATCAGACAGCTTAAATTATATGGCTACTTGGCAAAGTGGCATGTTACAAATGCCTGACGTAAATGAAGCAATGACAGCGGGACAAGAAAAACGTTTGCCTGTTTACAGTGAACTCCACAAAAAATCTTCTGGCATGTAAGTCAGCATCCCCAAAATATAACTAATTTGAACAATAGGAATAATATTTATATGACTGTAAATACTGCATTATCTCAAGGCTTAGAAAAATACCCGCATCTACTTAAACCTTTAGATTTGGGTTTTACTCAGCTCAAAAACAGAGTGCTAATGGGTTCCATGCACACTGGTCTTGAAGAGGCACCTAATGGTCACGTACGAATGGCCGCTTATTTTGCAGAGAGAGCAAAAGGTGGAGTAGGCCTGATTGTTACAGGCGGTATAGGGCCAAATGATGAAGGAGCCACACACAAAGACACTAATCTTCTGGATTCTGAAGAAGCCATTAGCCACCACAAAATGATCACAGATGCGGTGCATAAGCATGGCAGTAAAATCTGCATGCAAATATTACACACGGGCCGCTACGCTTATAATCCAGCACTAGTTGCTCCATCTGCAGTACAAGCTCCAATCAATCCCTTTAAGCCCAAAGCTTTGGATGCAGCAGGAATAGAAAAACAAATACAAGATTTTATAGACACATCGGTACAAGCGCAAAAGGCGGGTTACGATGGAGTAGAAATAATGGGTTCTGAAGGTTACTTCTTAAATCAGTTTATTGCGGCTCGAACTAACCATAGAGATGATGAATGGGGCGGTTCATATCAAAATCGCATTCGTTTACCGTTGGAAGTAGTGCGCCGCGTTCGCGAAGCTGTGGGTGAGAAGTTTATCATTATATATCGTTTGTCGATGTTGGACCTAGTTGAAGGTGGTTCGACTTATGATGAAGTGGTTGAGTTAGGTCAAGCCATTGAAAAAGCAGGCGCCACTATTATCAATACTGGTATTGGTTGGCACGAAGCACGTATTCCTACCATCATCACTAAAGTACCACGTGCTGCTTTTACTTGGGTAACGGCTAAATTTAGAAAAGCTTTGTCTATCCCTGTCATTACTTCAAACCGAATCAATACGCCGGAAGTGGCAGAGGAGGTGCTAGCTCGTGGTGATGCCGATATGATATCAATGGCAAGACCATTTTTAGCTGACCCTGAATTTGTAGTAAAGGCAATGGAAAATCGTTCAGACGAAATCAATACTTGCATTGGTTGTAATCAGGCTTGTTTAGACCATGTATTTGAAGGCAAAACGAGCAGCTGTTTGGTTAACCCCCGTGCTTGCCATGAAACTGAGCTGGTGATTAAGCCAACTACAACTATAAAAAACATAGCAGTAATAGGCGCTGGGCCAGCTGGTTTAGCTGCAGCTACTACAGCGGCACAACGTGGGCATAAGGTAACCATTTTTGATTCTGCTAGCGAGCTTGGTGGGCAATTCAATATCGCCAAACAAATTCCTGGAAAAGAAGAGTTTTCTGAAACACTTCGTTATTATACCCGCCAGATGGAATTGCATAATGTTACGATTAAACTTAACACCCGTGTGGATGCCAATACACTCAACAGCAGCGAGTTTGATGAAGTCATCATTGCTACAGGCATTGCTCCACGAACTCCACCTATTGAAGGTATTGAACACAAAAAAGTGATGAGTTACGTCGATGTAATTGTTAATAAAAAACCGGTTGGTAAAAAAGTCGCTATAATTGGAGCCGGTGGAATTGGCTTTGACGTTTCGGAATATTTATCCCATGCAGGTGAGTCTACCAGCCAAAATATTCCCGCTTTTATGAAAGAGTGGGGAATCGATATGACCTTTAGCTCTCGAGCAGGTATTGAAGGCATGCTCCCTTCGCCAACGCCATCACCTAGAGAGATTTATTTGTTACAGCGTAAATCAACAAAAGTCGGAAAAGGTTTGGGTAAAACAAGCGGTTGGGCGCATAGAGCAGGTCTGCTCAGTAAAGGCGTAAGCATGCTGGCAGGTGTCGAATATTTAAAAATTGACGATGATGGTTTACATATCAAAGTCAACGATAACGTACAAATATTAGATGTCGATAACGTTATTATTTGCGCCGGACAAGAGCCTCTTAGAGAATTAGTTGATGGTCTTACTAAACCACATCATCTGATTGGAGGTGCATCTGTAGCGACAGAGCTAGATGCTAAACGTGCAATTAAACAGGGAACACAATTAGCCGCCGAGTTATAGTCTTGCTACTTTAAAACGATACCTCAAGGCCGGTCATACAGACCGGCTTTTTTATGTAATATCAAATATTCTTCTACCATAATTATTCATACATGATAATTTACCTAAATAAATATTTAGGCCAATTGTTTTGGTATTCAAAGTCATTTATTGTGATAGTTAAGTTTAATTAGCCACATTTTTGTCGTTGTTAAAACAATTATAAGGAAAACGAATGTTAAAAAGCCCATTCATCATTGGCGCATTACTCAGTGTTGCTCTAGATGCATCATCTTTGGTTTTTGCCAATGAAAAGTTTGAAAAAGTGAACGAAGTTGAAGGAATAAGTGAATATTATCTTGCTAACGGCTTACGCATTTTGTTGTTCCCAGACCAAACTAAAGAAACAGTAACCGTTAACGTCACATATCATGTGGGCTCAAAACATGAAAACTATGGTGAAACTGGTATGGCTCACCTATTGGAACATTTGGTATTCAAAGGTAGCCCAAAACATAAAGATATCCCTGCTGAATTGAGTTCTCATGGTGCCCGCCCTAACGGTACCACTTGGACTGACCGTACCAACTATTTCGAAACCTTTGCAGCTAACAAAAAAAATATTAACTGGGCTTTGAGTATGGAATCAGATCGAATGGTCAATTCTTTTATTGCCAAAAAAGATCTTGATAGCGAAATGACAGTGGTTCGAAACGAGTTTGAACGCGGTGAAAATAGTCCATTTCGCATTACTTTACAGAAAATGGCTGCTTCGGCTTATATGTGGCATAACTACGGTAAATCAACAATTGGCGCGCGTTCTGATCTAGAGAATGTCCCAATCGATAGGTTACAAGCTTTTTACAAAATGTATTACCAGCCAGACAATGCGACCCTTATTGTGGCGGGTAAGTTTGAAGAAGTTGATATGCTTGCATTGGTGGATCAATACTTTTCACCAATCCCCAAACCAGAAAGAGTGATCAGGCCTTTATATACAGCTGAACCTGCGCAAGATGGCGAAAAAAGTGTCACCATCAGACGTGTCGGTGACATACAAATGACAGGCGCGGCTTATCATATTCCAGCTGGCTCTCATGAAGATTACGCCGCTATTGATGTATTGAGTCAAATATTAGGTGACACCCCAAGTGGCCGTTTGCACAAAGCGTTGGTCGAAGGAGAATTAGCCAGTCGTGTTTACGGCTTTAATTTTCAGTGGCAAGAGCCAGGCTTAGCGATTTATTTTGCAGAAGTAGATAAAAAAGCAGACTTAAGCCGTGTATCTGATGCCATGGTTTTGGTGCTTGAAGAGTTGAGTACTCAGCCTATTACAGATGAAGAAGTGGAACGTTCAAAACGTCAATTGTTGAAAAATATTGAGTTATCTTTTAATTCATCGGAGCGGATTGCATTAAATCTTAGTGAATGGCTAGGTATGGGTGATTGGCGTTTATATTTTTTACATCGTGACAGAATTGAGCAGACTACTACCGCAGATGTGCAACGCGTAGCGAATACCTATTTGCAGCGCAACAATCGAACTGCTGGGCACTTTATCCCAACAGATGAACCGGCTCGTGTAGAGATACCGGCTGTTGCAAGTGTGAACGATATGGTTAAAGACTACCAAGGTCGTGCAAAAATTGCTGCCGGTGAAGTGTTTGAACCTTCATTTGATAATATAGACTTACGTACTGTTGTTACTCAGCTAAGTAACGGTACTAAGTTATCGTTATTGTCTAAAAAGACGCGTGGTGAATCTGTGGTTGCTTCTATTATGATGAGCATGGGTACTGAAAAAAGTTTATATAACCTTGGCAGTATTGGTGATGCAACCAGCGCGATGTTAATGCGAGGAACCAGCGAATTATCACGTCAAGACATACAGGATGAGTTCGATAAATTAAAAGCGCAGGTAAGTATTTCTGGTGGTGTGGATGGATTAGTGGTTAACATCACTACGACTAGTGAAAATTTGTCAGCAGCATTAGTCCTAACACATAAGGTACTGAGTGATCCTGGATTTGATAAAACAGAATTTGATCAATATAAATCAACTTTAAAAGTGGACATTGAACAAAAATTGCAAGATCCACAACGACTAGCATTCAATGAATACAGTCGTAAGCAGAACCCTTATAAAAAGGGTCATCCAAACTACCAACCAACGTTTGAGGAAAACCTTGCGAGTATTCATAATCTTAAATTAGGTGATTTAAAAGTGTTTCATAATAAATTTTTTGGCGGCAGATATATGAATATTAGTGTTGTTGGAGATTTTGATCAAACTCAAATCAAAACTGACCTAGAAACCCTTTTTGCTAGTTGGAAATCTAAGAGTGCTTATACACGGGTAGAAGACCCATATATAAAAGTAGCGGCAAGTCCTACTTATTTTGATACACCTGATAAAGAAAACGCTACCTTTGTTGCAGCGATTATGTTGCCTGTTGGAGAAAACAGTGATGATGCAGTGGCATTGGAGTTGGGTAACTATATATTTGGTGGTGGATTCTTGAATAGCCGCTTGGCTACAAGATTAAGACAAAAAGAGGGGTTAAGTTATGGTGCGGGTTCTTTTATAAATATGAATTCAGAAGATAGTAAGTCCACCTTAGGTGCTTACGCGATTTGTGCGCCACAAAATCTAGCTAAGGTCGAAGTGGGTTTTAAGGAAGAGCTAAGTCGCATGTTAAAAGACGGTTTTACTGATGAAGAAATTGAAAATGCTAAATCTGGACTGCTGCAAGGCAAAAAAGTGAGTCGTGCACAAGACACAGAATTAGTTCGTACTTTACGTCGTAACCTGCTAACAGACAGAACGATGCAGTGGAACAAAGCTTATGAGCAAAGACTTGCCACTCTAACTGCTGATGACGTCAAACGTGTGATGAATCAATATCTAAAACTTGAAAACTTTTCGATTATTAAAGCCGGTGATATGAGTAAGTTGGAAGGCTAATTTACTGAAGTCTTATTGGATTGGGTCAGATTGAGATAGACCGTATCGACCCAACTGAATAAAAAGCGCCCTTAATGAATGGGCGCTTTTTTATGTGTTTTCTTAAACTATGATAGGGTCGCTAATGCGTCGCCTGAATAGGTTTCTAGTTCGTTCATATTTCCTTGGCGGACTTTGTTTGGCCATTGTGGATCTTGCAGTAAGGCACGTCCTACAGCGACTAAATCAAACTCACCTTTATCAAGACGCTCCAGTAAATCATCTATCGAACGGGTAGTAGAACTCTTACCTGAAAATGCTCCAAAGAAGTCACCATTTAAACCAACAGATCCTACGGTCATTGTTGGTTTGCCTGTAATTTTTTTAGTCCAGCCAGCAAGGTTTAAGTCATTGCTATCAAATTCAGGCTCCCAGTAACGTCTAGTCGAACAATGAAAAATGTCTACACCAGCATCGCTAAGTGGCGCTAAAAATTCCTCTAAAAGTTGTGGTGTTTCTGCCAAACGAGCGCTGTAATCTTGCTGTTTCCACTGCGAGTAACGAAAAAGAATAGGGTAGTTAGGGCCAGTAGCCGCGCGTATAGCTTTAATTATTTCTACTGCAAAACGCCCACGATTACTCATGCTACCGCCCCATTCATCAGTCCGCTGGTTGGTACCGCTCCAGAAAAATTGATCTAGTAAATAACCATGAGCACCGTGTATTTCAATACCATCAAAACCGACACGTCTTGCATCTGCGGCTGCATTGGCAAAACTTTCTATCAGGTTATGAATTTGCACCACGGTAAGGGGCTCTGCCACCTGTTTGCCTGGTGATAACAGACCAGAAGGTCCAACACTAGGTAACTCAGGATAAGGGGCTTTTGTGGGATTACGTGCCATACCAACGTGCCATAATTGAGGCATAATTTTGCCTCCAACTGCATGTACTTCTTTGACCACATTTTCCCAACCCGCCAAAGGATATTGGCCGTGTATTTGGGGTATTTTTCCATCCATTGTAGCAACAGGATCGTTAACTGTTGTGCCTTCGGTAATAATTAATCCGGTGCCGCCATCTGCACGGCGCCGATAATAACTTGCCACATCCTCTGATGGAATGCCTTCAGGTGAAAAGCTTCGTGTCATGGGAGCCATAGCAATTCTATTCTTAAGTGATAAATCTCTTAAGTTAAAAGGTTTAAAAAGTGAGTTTACATTTTTACTCATTCAGGTTTCCTTCGATTGAGTGGTATACATCAATAAAGATTGGTTAGGTTTTTTTATTAGGATTATCTTTAGTAATATCTGGCCAAACAAATGCTCCTGTTGGTTCCTTAGCCTTTTGACTAGCTGGGGTCTTAATAATGGATAAATACAGCTGTTCAACTTTTTCTCTTGCCCAAGGTGTTTTACGGAGAAACTTTAAGCTAGATTTAATCGAAGGTTCACTTGTAAAGCAATTTATCTTGACGTGTTGGCTCATTATTTCAAAACCGAGTTGCTTTTCTAACGTCTCAAGTATGAACTGTAACGTCAGACCATGTAATGGGTTATTTTGTTGTAAGGTCATTATGATTCTTTATTTAGTGACAATTTCAATGCGCCATTCACCGCCAGCTTGTATATCAAATTTTTTGGCAAAATTAGCTTGATTGAGTGCCAACGCTAAATTTTCTAGGCTATTAACATAAAGTAAAGGCTGTCCTTCACTAACGCCAGCGAAGGAACGTTCGAAACTTATTATTTTAGATAGAACTAGTTTATCTGCATGCGTGACGGTAACTAAAAATTCTTGTGCATAAAGGTTTGCATAGTCTTTGGAATTTGTAAGTTCCAGCAATAATGACATAGGGATGTTAGTCCATACATTGCCATAAGCGGGATCTAATATGGGAATGCCGCCAATTAACTTGTTGGTGTCGATACGTGCTGCTTCGAATGGAATACTAAACACTTCCGCTACTAGTTTAGGCCCAACTTGCTCAAAATTAATTTCGCTTGCTGCTAGACGTGCGCCTGTGTAGGCATAGACATCACGACCATGAAAAGTATGGGATGCTTCACTGCCTTTTAATCGATTAACTTTTTCATCTATTTCTCGCACTTCGGCAATGCCTAAACGTTTAGCTACTAGGGTCAACGTTCCGTTATCTGGTGTGACAAAATAATGATTGGATTTAGTTTTTAATACTACTGACTTTCTTTGACTGCCTACACCTGGGTCAACAACAGAGACAAATACTGTATTAGCTGGCCAAAAATCAACCACAGCGTCCAATCGATATGCACCTTCCCAAATATTATAGGCAGGAATTTCGTGTGTTAAATCTTCTACCTTCAGATTCTTATCAACTCCTAATGCTACTCCGTGCATTGCAGATACAGCTTGATCACTTAAACCAAAATCTGATTGGAAAACCACTATGCCGTTTCCGCTAGCAAAAACAAGTTGTGAAAATTGTAAGTACGACGCCATAGCTATGACGAAAAATATCTTGGTGACTGACATAGGATCCTAAATATATAGTATTGAATTGAATATCATTGTCTGATGAAAATTAGCAAAAAAAAAGCCCTGATTAACAGGGCTATTATTTATTTTTTGGATAGTGTGCTATTAAGCGAAGTTTGCCGCGGCAAAATCCCAGTTAGCTAGAGCCCAGAAACCTTCAAGATACTTAGGTCGAGCATTACGATAATCAATATAGTATGCATGTTCCCACAAATCGACAGTAAGAAGAGGTGTTAGGTTGTGATCGGTTAAAGGCGTTGCAGCGTTGCTGGTGTTAACTAAATCTAAGCTACCGTCAGCTGTTTTAACTAACCAAGTCCAGCTAGAGCCAAAGTTGTTCACCGCTTTATCATTTAACGCGGCTTTAAAATCTGCAAAAGATCCCCACTTGGCATTAATTGCGTCGGCTAAGGCACCCGTTGCCTCGCCACCGCCATTTGGGCTAAGGCTGCTCCAGTAAAATGTGTGGTTCCAGACTTGTGCCGCATTGTTGAACACGCCACCTTCAGAATTTTTTACGATATCTTCTAGGCTTTTACTCGCCATTTCAGTGCCTTCAACTAAACCGTTTAATTTAGCTACGTAAGTGGCATGGTGTTTACCGTAATGATATTCCAAAGTCTCTGCAGAGATATGTGGTTCTAGCGCGTTCTTTTCATAAGGAAGTGCTGGTAATTCAAAAGCCATTTTATTTCTCCGTAAAGGGTAATGTATATTATAATTCAGAACTGATAAATGCTAAATTTCTATTTAACAATAAAAATCTTTATTGTTAAAAGCTTTAATATTCTATGTTTAGATATTGTGACTTGATTATGCTTTTCAAGTACAAAATCATTTAAATCTGACCAAATTTTTACTAAATCGATCCAACAAAAGATCAGTAGAGTATTAATTATCAGTTGAAAACGTTAAGCTTATCACCAGATCGTAGGTACTAATATTTAAAATGAGAGCAGCTATGGATACTATTGAAAAAATTAAGCAGCAAATTGAAGAAAATCCTATAATTTTATACATGAAGGGCTCACCTAAACTACCTAACTGTGGCTTTTCTGCTCAGGCTACTCAGGCATTGATGTCTTGTGGCGAGCAGTTTGCTTATGTAGATATTTTACAAAACCCTGATATTCGAGCAGAGTTACCTAAATATGCAGATTGGCCAACCTTTCCTCAACTATGGGTTGATGGTGAATTAGTTGGCGGCTGTGACATCATTATGGAAATGACACAGCAAGGCGAGCTACAGACTTTAATAAAAGAGTCTGCAGCGAAAAGAGCTGATGAAATTCCTGCTGAGTAGTTCAGAATATAACCTGAAAATAGAGCGGTTATTCGCTCTATTTTTTCTGCCTATTATTGAATAGGCGTAATCTTCGGTGTTGGTAATATTTTTATTTCGTTCGCCTTTTTTTCAGTAACAGATACTCTTCTACGTAAAACATCAACTTGATTGGTTAAATTATTATTAACTAAAGCAGTCGATATGAGCTTTTCGCGGAGACTTGCAATCTGCTGTTCAAAATTAGCATCAACATTATTGCTCTGCCCCAATTTATCGTTTAATTGTTTGAGTAAATTGGCCTGATTTTCTAATTGCTCTTTAACTAAACCGATAATCGTATTGTTATCCGTAGTTTCACTGCTCACTGTTCTTAAACTCTTTTCACTTGATGCTTTTACAGCCATGACTGTTTTATTTAACACACCTATTTCACTTTGGTTACGTCGCCAAGCGGAAGCCCAAAGTTTATCCATTTGGCCCCATAAGTCTTCGGTTTTAAGGCTCAGTTCAGATACTTTGATTTGTAAAGCCGCAGCTGACTGGTCCATATTTTCTCCTGTTGCAGAAAGGCGGCTTTCTAAGTCTGTGATACGGTTTTGAGCTTGTTGTAATGCTTTATATTGTTCAAAAGACCAATAACTTGATGCACTAACAACAATAATAAGTAAAAACAAAAAAGCAAACCATGATGGTGAGTTTGATTTGTTAGTTGACTTATCTGGCAAGTTACTTTTTTTTGAACTTTTATTGCTTGATTGTGCCCTAGTTCGATGAAAGGACTCCAAGTCATCTTTCTCTAGCCTTATTCTTGGCATGTCATCTAAGGGATCAGTCGCCATGTAATTCTTTATATAAGTTGATTTGAAACTGATTATACATAGCTATCTATACTCAAACCACCTCAAAATACGCGTTTCAAGGCTGCGTCGGTGACTTCTATTTGGCACGCAGTAATGAAAGATTATTTCTTAAGTTTTAATTGATAGAACCCAAGTCTGAGATATGTCTTTGCAATATTAGGAGAATACTTTGATAAGGAATATATTGGAAGCTTGGTATTAGACATCTCGATTTAGACCTTGAATAAAATTAACACTCAATATAACTGGGATATAGATACTTGATTATGAATATTACATGGTAATTTCGAATTAATTTGGTATCCCCACCTGGAATCGAACCAAGATCTAAGCCTTAGGAGGGCCTCGTTTTATCCATTAAACTACGGGGACACTAATTTTGCGATACACTATGAACATTATGTACTAGCCGAGACGGTATTTAAACCCTCTATTGTTTTTATCTTCGCGCTACAAAATCGTTTGGTTGAATATTAGCCAAATGTGCACCGGTTACTGAAGCAACCACGGCAGTCTCGGAAAATACCTGTCTAACCATGACCTCTTCTGGATGAAGTTGGTATTGTCTGTGTGGAAAATTTTGGGCATCATAAAATTGATTCATTTGAAACAAGGTTAATTTGTCTCCCTGTTTAACACCGTTGTGCTCGCCAATGTTAATAATTAGGTTTTCACCTGAAACCTTTAATACTTGTCCATATGTCGGTAAGCAGCTAACGGCCTCATCTAAAGATTGCACAACTAGTTGAATGGCCTTTTCGGTTTCCAATCCAAATGATGAGTTCCACAATTTCCGACTGTTGCTGTCTATCACTTTATGTGGATCAAAATTCCAGAGTGTTGAAATATTTTGTGTGTTTTGAAAAACCTTTTCACCTGTGTTGCCATCGTACATTGAAAAAGATAACTCAAGATTTCGCTTACTCTGTTCGCCTCTCCAAAACGACAAACCTGATGTTATAGATGTTTCTACACCAAATTCAACTATTTCTCCAAAAAGCACATATTGAGCATCTGTCTTTCTCGCAAGACTGAAAGCTGTTGTCTTCTTTTCTTGAACTGAGGGACTTAAATAGTAAGGTTCAACTCGGTTTATTATTGAATATTTCGAATAGTTTTGTGTTTCTTGTTGTATTTTTTCAGCTATCACTTTGCCAAAGTCGTAAAGGTTGCCAACGGCAGCTTGTTGCCGTTTTTTGATGTTATACCATGTAGTCACAATATTTTTTTTGTAATCTGAAGCAGAACATAATGCATCTTGTGGAAATATATCAGCTCGTATGGAAACAGTCACATAGTCGTCGTTGTAAATTTCATTGATTAATTCAATGTTATTAACCTCGCCTGAAGCACGAATTTCAAAACGGTCGTCTTCAAGCAAACCATTGGTCAGAGACTGAATACTTTTGACTGATGCACCTGAAAACAGCAACGCTTGTTTGATGGCTTCTTGAGTTGCTTGTTGACGTGCCGCTTCTTTCTCACCATTATTAATAATTGCTTGGCCTGTGGCCTCAAACCAAATTGCCAGAACTGAATGGCTGCTGACGAGTAACATCAACATACTTGTTATTTTTATAATTCTACTGACTTGAATCATTTATCTTCCAACATGTGTAAAGTGAATTTTGTGATCATACGTCCTCAAATTTCAAGCCGCTTTTCCATTATGTTTATGTTAATTTTGTACAAGCACAAATCATACCTACTTGACAGTTATGTTTTTAGGTACGGTTATTGCTTGCTTATAATTATGATAATACTATTTATTTAGTAAAAGTTAAGGTCTTAGACGAATGATGAATATATTAAGATTTAATAAAGAAAGTAATCGACATTTAAGCTTTATATTAATGTTAAGTGTTTGTTTGGTTGGCTGTTCAGGTTTAATCAATAAGCATGTTGAGTGGGAGACTCTTGCGCCAAAATCTTATCCGGTTATTACCGCCGTGGGTTATGCACCGATATCGGTACAAAAAGGATCAAGTGAGTCTAGTAAAATGTTAATGGCAATAAAAGCATCGAAGCTAGATGCATATCGAGAATTAACAGAGCAGGTATACGGGCAGAAAGTCGAAAGTAATCAGTCCCTAGAAAGTTTAGTGATACAAAACACACGTTTAAAGAGTTCAGTTCAAGGGGTAATTAGGGGCGCAAAAGTGATAAAGAGTTATCCGGTAGGGAATGACACGTACGCGACTGAGCTAGAATTAGACTTTAGATTAGTAAACGAGCTTTATTTATCAACAGCAAGACCTAAACGCATTAAAAAAGTACATTACTATTAAAAATGTTGTTAGTTATAACTATCAAAATATATGTTCTCAACCCATTGCAGAAATTATTAATAGATTTAATTGAACTGATGATTTAAAAAGCTATTTTAAATCAAATGCTTGTTGCTAAGCACTGATCCCACCACCAGAATTTCCGCCTTGAGTACGGCCGCTTTTGTCATAAGTCATTGATTCTTTTGCTCTTGACTCTAACAATAGATTACGTAAATGCTCTAGGCGCAATTGTCCTTGTTCTACAGCGGTTTGATTTATTTTAGTACGAAATTGGCACTGAGTGACCATTAGTTTCGCTTCATCGAATAGCGAAGAAAGTTCTTCGTCATCTCTTTCATCTTGACTTGCTTTTGCGTACAAGCTAGCAATTAGTGAATCTTGTTGTTGAACAGAGTCTAAAAGAACTTCTTTGGTTTTTAGCAAGTTGATAAGTGATTCTGCATCTCTAGTACTAATAAGGTGAAGTTCTGATTCAAGAATATGTTGTAATTCAAGTAATAGGCTATGTTGACTTGTAATTTCTTTTTTTAATTCAGACATGATTTTTCTCAAAGATTAAGTCAGTAGCTAGTATGCTGCTTTTACAGCCCAGTGCCAAATAACTCTGATTCTAATGTAGAAATTTTCAATGCCATTGAATCAGGCTTGATTTTATAATCACCGCTTTCAACTAATTTTTTCAACCTTTCAACTTTTTCTTGATTAATTGGAGCTTCAACACCTTTCCTCTGAACTTGGCTAAGTTGCTGAGCTG
>OOEE01000021.1_pt1 | contig 16152 bp, 16 predicted proteins | sample 1670541 | NCBI WGS metagenome assembly OOEE01 (sample SAMEA98149918, study PRJEB22522) | marine metagenome | biome: marine biome; feature: marine water body; material: sea ice | place: Arctic Ocean | collected 16-Sep-2015 | depth 1.1 m | reverse complement strand
AATTGGGCTAAATTTGGGCTAAATATGGTACTATACCATGTACTTAGCCCTAAAGACATACCAAGGAATGAGTTTAGAGCTTAAGGTATGATAACCAAACTTGTAGTACTATTGTTGAAAAGTGTTTTAAGATTTTTAAAATGGGGCTAATTGGGCTAAATTAAGAAATTGCCCCCTTCGGGACTTGTGAAAATTTTTCGAAAAGTGGGTTCCAAAATAAAATGAACTCAAATTTTTTTCTTGATTGAATTGAACCATGGGCCAAAAATTTTTTCTGTGCATAAATAATTGCACCAATAAGGACTTGTGAAAATCGTTCCAAGCATTTGATTGGCTGAAACTTCATAGCTCAGAAAGTGTCTAACACATTTTATAATTGTTTTCTCTTTTCATTTTAACACGGTTGTTATTCTTGTTCAGTTATCTGCTTCTACTCACTCAAGTACATCATATTACAATGGCTTGGCGCAATGCTCTCAATTTCCAAAGTGGCACAAAAACGACTATCCCGTATACACCTCTGCGACCATTCAAAATTTCTGCAGAGGAAGATGCATCGGACACAGATTACACAGGTTTTACCGACTTGTATAAAGACAATGCCAACTTAATGCGAGTAGCTACAAAACGATTTGTCAATAACAACAACGCAAATGGGGTACCCGTTGTTTATGTACATTTGATGAAGTTCAAATACGACCGCGACAACAACAACTACATGAAACAAGCGCAGGTTTCCTACACTCTGGAGCAATTTAAAGCATTACAAGAAAATATGGCTAAAGTGGATGAACTTATCGACGGTGCATTTACACATGGGAACAGCAAAGAAAGACTGGACAATGATAACTCTGCAGAGCCGCGGGGCACTTCATCAAAGAAGCAAGAAACTGAAAACATTTACCAATATTATTATTAAAACTATTTTTATTAACTAATTAACGTGTTAGAGAAATAAGTACTGTTTTCCATAGACGTAAAGTTACGTGACTCAAAGTTTTTGTTTTGAAAAATTCTACAATAAACAGTGTTTTAAAACATTTTCTCTGTATTTCTGACAACCAATAGAAATCACTTACAGCTTTGAGACCAAAAATCAAAAGTGATTATTTTAACATTATAATCAGTCGCTTGTGTAGAGAATGGGAAAAACTAAAAAAATTTTGCCAAAGATGATCAGACCAAAAACCGTGATGAAAGCATCGGAGCCGGATTCGGAGGCATTTCAAAAAGCCATTCGGAAGCAGCGCAAAAAGTTCAGTCATTTCGTTTTCACTGAAACAGCTCCTGCTATGACACCATGCAACTTTGTAAACGATGCTTTGGTTACAAACAATGGTTTAAAGGACAAAAACTTGAGCTACGTTTTATTTGCTCACAACCCTAATGTAGTGGGCGTCGAAGCGGGTGATGAGTGTTGTGTTCGTGGTATGAAGCACTGCCTTCACTATCATTTATTTACATGTTCAGCTAAAGCGCGGGTTGAGGTGAAAAACATTCGGAAGGCTACTGACAAAGTTTATGTTGAGAGTCATTATTATCAACATGCCGTGGCATGCCCTTTAACGGATTATGCAACACTCAAAATGTGTGAAACAATGCATCTTATGGCCCATGTTGGTGAAGCATTCAAAGGTCTTGACAAACTTTTGAATATTCAGCGGTACACGAATATTGAAATACTTAAAAAGCTGGCTCATTGGGCTAACAGCGATCCTATATGGGAATTACAGAAGCAATCCCAAATATTGGCTTTGGAACAATGGATTGGTGTGATTGATAATGGTCCTTTCAAACACGCGTTGCAGAACGTTATAGCAGCTATGGTTAGGCGTGAAGGAGTTGTAAACTATGATCAACACGGTTGGATACTCAATTTTGAATGCGGCATATCGCCCTATCAATGTGTATGCGAATATTGTGTGTCAACCAGCATGGATGACTACGTTTTCTGTTCTAACTACGAAGAAACGCCAAATAATGCCCAAACTTACAGAATGCCAAATGAGGAGCCAGTGGTTAAGGAGACTGCACTACCCCAAGCATTGTCCAAGAACTAAACTGTTGCGTATTTTTCATCCTTACATATAGGAAAACTTTGTAAATAAAATATTCAAAGGATCACATTTGTTTTTTATAACCTTACAGGATGGTTGCTAAGCACCCTAACGAAAATGAGCGTTCGTCAGTTGGCACCGTACCCCCATTTAGTATAGAGTTTGTGAAGCGGTGCTGTAGCTGTACCAATTCAGACATAGAAAAGATTTCAGAGGCAAAAAACGACAGTCAACATACATTATTTTTAACTGTTTGCAGAACCCTAGAGCCAAATGTAAACGTATACACTGTTAGTAATCTTTATCCCGATGGGGGTAAAATAGGCATTGGTAATTCCTACTTGAATGTGTTGTTAAAATTCAGTAAGATTTTACGTGTACATGCAGCTTTTCATGACGCTTTTGGTCTAATGAGTAGTACATTCAAAGTAGGACCTGGGTATTGTTACTGTGTATCTGGCGGTTTAGGCGATTTCTTTGCTTTTGGTCATGTCACAGGTATAATTTATTGGACAATGATATCTGTTTTTAACAGAAATTTATTCAACCGAATCATTGTGTGAAAGGATTCCACGTTTTTGAGTGTACGTCGATTTATAAATTCGTTTGTTACAATAATACAAAAAGAATTATAGAAGTGTAAATGACATGGTTTAAGAAAGACGCCTGTGCCGCTGTAGAAAATAAAACTAAACTAGTCTGTATTTTTGTTAAAGTTATCTTATTGAGTGGATTGTTAACCACGTCATTCATTTTGTTAGAACCCAAGTTCACCAAAGGCTCTAACAACAACAACAAAAACAACACACCTGTAATAAAAGACATGCCCTCTTCTATGAAAACTTTTTGGTATGTAAATGGATCAGGAGGAGGCTCACACAAAGACCGCATTGGTCTACGAATAGACGACAAAAGTATATACATTCAGATTAAAGCATTTAAAAATACAACGAGTGGCATAGGAAGCCAAGACCTAAAACGGGCCCCTATATTAATGACAGTGCTTGAGTTTGAGGCATTGAATCGTATTTTAAGCACTGGGGGTAGTAGTACGACCAATGTTGAACTTTTAAATGGTAATCGAAGAGTAACCATGAACATTGATCATACCAATGATGATGCTTCGGTAACACTATTCAAAAAGAAGCCCTCAAATTCGACCAACAGCTCCAGTGGTTGGATTCAAAAGAGTATAATTGATGTGACAATGGATACACTGAGACGTTTACTAGATCATTACCCTTTGATAATTGAATATATTAATAAAAATGCAAGCGGCTCGACTTTTGAAACAGTTTAAAGTCAAAATTACTCAGAGACAGCTGCTAGCTCGAAAATGTTCACAAAGACTAGCTGGACCCGTTTACAAAACTTCTTACAGGAGTATAGCGAAACAATGCCTGAACTCCTATTTTTAGATAAGAAACCCCTTGGTAATGTTGAAGCGTTTGCTACAGAGGAAAAACTCAGGGCAGAGTCTTTTGTTCAATACTGTCGTGTACTGAAAAACCTATTACTACTACGTTGATGCTTTTGAGCAAGACCATTTTATAATCATTCGAAAGCACATTCAACATTCAGCGACACACACACACACACATAGACAATCATAACGTATGATGGTCACGGATGCAACGGACGTTAGTGGTGTGTGCATTGAAAACATAGTGTTTGATACCGAGGGTAAAGAACGGGCTCCTTGGCCCTCACCTTGTGGTTCAAAAGTGCCAAGAACAGCATTCGTTTTCATTGCACAAATCTGTTTGATATTCCTTATAGTTATTTTTTGCATAGTACAACTTTCACGAGCACACATTTCATGCGAAGAATCGACTATATACATTACAATATTGTCCTCGTCAGTAGCATACATTCTACCACCACCGCATAGTCAATAGTTATTGTTGTTGTTCGTTAGATATATTTATAATGAATAAAATCATTTCTACTGAAAAACGTATTTTTATGTGTGTTGTAGGACCCTCAGAGTGTGGCAAAACGGCCTTGATATTTAACATGTTAACGTCTAATACATTTTATGAACCGTTCGATAAAATTTACTATTGCTACAGGCATTGGCAAAACATTTACGACAAGTTTCGCGTAAGCTTAGATAACCTAGAGTTTATACAAATCATAGGAGATAATTTTGACATCATTAACTCAATTCTCCACCAAGAAGAAGAAGAAGAAGATGAAGAAACCCGTGCCAATAGAAAAGATAAATATAAAACTTTAATACTTTTTGACGACGTTGCAGAGGAAGTTTTAAAAAACGATGATTTCTCAAATTTAGCTACCTCAGGACGCCATAAAAATATCAGCGTTATTTTCATTAAACATAACCTATATCAACAAGGTAAACATTCAGTTACCATCGATAAAAATACTACTCATCTGATTTTGATGAAAAATCCGCGAGCAGGCCGACAACTAAAAATTCTTGGCATGGAATTAGGAAACACAAAATTCTTAGAAGAATGCTACCGAAGGGCTGTTGAAGAACAACATTACGGTCATTTGTTAATAGACCTTACACCGCATTGTATCGAATCATTACGGTATTGTTCGAGTGTGACGAGTAGACCATCGTTCTTCTGGATACCCCGAAAAAATGCCAGGATCACACTTATTAATGACGAGGATACAAATGACTTGTATTCTCGAGTATATAACCACGCACTCTAATAAAACTCTATCTAAAGCATTTTATCAACATTGTGATAAGAGGATGATTTTGTTTATCACAGAAATTGTGTTAAACTTACTAGATGGTAGTATTACAATTGATGAGACCAACAAGAAACAGTTTTTAAAATTTCGGTTACAGCTGGAACCCCTCTACAAGTTAGGAAAACTACAAAAAAATTCAAAGTCCAATACAACTTTAACGGAGCAGCGATTAGTCCTCTGTTCTCCCAAGGGTTTAAAACTGGTTAGAGTTCTGTTCAACCTCATTCGCAACAGACAATTTAATTAAAACTATACACCGCATCCTCCTCCTCCTTTGATAATACGCTCATTGTCATCATGAAGGGAGGTATGCAGCTAGCCGATAAATTCGTAATGGTTCCTCATGAATTATACAAAGACACTTTTTTAGGTAATAGTAGTAGTAGTAGTAGTGTTGAAAGAGGTGCTGGCACGTATCGCGATGTTATTTTAAACAGTAAATCTCTTAAAGGTGATTCTAAGGTGAAACTATTAGCTGCATCCAACCGTACGCCAATAGCTGCAGAACCACTACCTTCACAGGAATCATCATCATCATCATCATCATCTTTATTTGATAATACGGTCAGCACAAGACTGAACAACAGTGGGAACGCGTTTCAGCTAGACGAACCAGCAGATGACAGTTACACTAGGGTCACCCCAACCACTACTACACCATGGCTTAGTAAATTAGCCCGTTCATCAGGAGTAGCTGGGAACAACAATAACGAGGAGGGGAATGACAAACGTTTAAATTATTCGTATACTAAAATTTTTGAAAAACTCGCAACCAGGTTGAAATATGAGAACCGAAAACGAAATGCAAGTCAAATGTTTGAAATTCTAGCAAAAAGCAGTCGTATTAAAATTGACCCACACACACTACGATTTATCATCGACGGCTCAGCTTCTAATGCTATAGATGCAGTACAGTTCTTGTATGACATGCAAACACATAATAAGCTTATTCCCGACTCATACAAGACTTTACTACAGGTGGTTGATATGCCTCAAAGTTTAATTTTAAATCACGCTGCGAAAATGAAAAAGCTTTTACCAAGAAGACAACCGTTTGAAGACTATGATCCCCTTATTACCCCCGTTTTGAAAAGAATGCGCGAGTCTTCAAACTTTGAAGAACAACAAAGTCCTACACATCCGCGCCAGTCTACAGCTAATAATAACAGGGCGAGGGTCAATGCTCGTATATCATCTCAAGATACAACCGGACCGGAGGCGACCGGATCGACGGCGCCGGTGGGGGCCCCCTTGAACAACAAGGATCAGGATTTCACTCCTCGGAAGAGGCTTCGTATGAGTGACGTCGGTGCTGATGATGATGATGAATACGTCAATGAGGACCAATGGAGTTACACTTTCAAATAAAGAGTACAAAAAACTTCACGAGCTCTATACAGGCTTTTCAAAAAACAATACATCTACATTCGGAAGTGCAGCAAATCTTCAAAAAACCAGCAAATTACCCCTGTCAAAAGTTTTACATTATCTGCATTCAAACTCCACATACACTAAATTTAAAACCCCTATTCGAAAGTTTAAGCGCTTAATAGCCATCAGCCCCGCTATTGATGAAATTTGGTCTATGGACTTGGCGTTTGTTGACAAGTTAGCTCGACATAACAACAATGTAAATTACTTACTGGTATCTGTTGATGTGCTATCAAGAGTATTAAGAGTTGAACCTTTAGTAAACAAAGAAGCAACTACGACAAAAGAAGGCCTTTTGCAGATGGTGGAAAAAAACAGAGGGCGTTTCCCTAGAAAAATTTGGGTTGACCAGGGTACAGAATTTCGAGGTTCATTTGCCGTATTATGCAAAGAAAAATCTATTGTGATTTATTCAACGCATAGTGAAACAAAATCAGCTTTGGCAGAGCGTTATATCAGAACGCTGAAAAACGTATTGTATAAATATTTGGAACACAAACATGCCATGCAGGATACAACAACAACAACAACAACCGTTACAAATACTAACGTCTCAACTCGTAAACTCCGTAGTAATAAAAGCGCCTCATCAGCAAAACCAAGGAATGAACGGTTGCGTTACATTGACAAGTTGCAAGATATTGTCAAATTGGTTAATGGTAGAGTTAACCGCACAATTAAAATGGCCCCTGGAAAAGTAAAACCTTTGCATACAGATTATCTGTTGAAATTACAGAATGAAAGGGATCAGAAACAACAGCAAAACCCATCGTCAAATCCTACCCAAGCGAGTAGGGGCAAAAGGAAGAAGAATCTTCTCAAAGTTAACGATATCGTAAGGGTAGTTGAAGAAAATCGACAATTCAAGAAGGGTTACAAACCTCAATTCACGGAAAAACTTTACGTAATCAAGAGGGTTGTGCCTGGTAATCCCACAACATACGAATTGAAAACGTATGATACACAACCCGAACAAACGGTTTTAGGCAAATTTTATCAGCCTGAACTTGTAAAATACGTTCCGAAACCTGTGCATTAGAGGAGTTGAGTATGGCCTCGAATGAAAATGGAGATGGGTTTATAGTCAATCTTGTATCAAATGCCTCCATGAACTTGTACCCTGATAACAAACTTTCATCGTTTACAACAATGCTACCAGGCGGAGGTATACATTTACCTCAACCCGTTACAGAAGCAGGTTATTGGGAAGTAGCTCTGCTGGATATCAACTTTCCATCCAGATTTAAAAACATAACCGAAGGGCTATATGCAGTTGCGTCAAATAAACTCGCGAGGCCTGTGCATTACCAAAACCTTACAGCGGGTTCGTATCAAAGTGTTGGCCAAATTCTAGATGAAATACACATGCAAATCAAAGCGTTATACAAAAAGCAATTCGGGATCGACAATATAAACTTTTTATCGTATCGCCATAACAGTGTCACAAGGCGCGTTGAAATAAAACTTCATGAACCCGGAGGACTCTTGGTTTTATGTTCCGCTGACCTTCAAGCAGTGTTGGGATACACACCCCTGGACAGTAAAAACAATCTAGTTGTATTGCATACTTTTGGCAAGGATGCGGTCCACAGGATTCCTGAAGTCACGTATTTAAAAGTCGAGAACCCCGTGTTGGCTCTAGACGGTTGGGTACAGGGCGACTATCCCTCGGATATTCATCGTTTGCATACTATTTTGCTTTATACCGATATTATTGAACATCAAATTGTGGGTGATACCACAGCTCCTCTTTTACGGGTCATACCCCTAACAAGTAAATTGAAAGACAACGAGCTATCAACAACTGAAAATTCTCAGACTACACACATGTTTACGGAGCCTTTGCAATTTAAAAAAATCCAAGTCTATGCATTCCACTCCATTCATATAGCCCTGTATGGTGAAAACGGTTTGCTGATCCCATTTGATGACGTTGGGCGCACCTCCTTAACACTATTGTTTAGATATAACCAGTTAAATTACAACAACAAACCCAAAACTACAATCCAATAATCACACACACACACTCGTTCATTTATTCAAAGGTTTTTGTAGACGATACCTCGCAGTGCCATGCCCCAAACTGTGTTTTCAGGGCCCCTACGTCAGCATGGAGCGGGTTTTGGTTCTTTGGCTATGGGCGTGGGTAGAGTGGCCATTCCCTTAATTGCCCGATACGCCATACCAGCTGCAAAACGTTATGTAGTTCCAGCAATCAAGAAACTTGGAAGGGATTTTGTAGAAACTGCAGCCCCCGAGCTAGGGGCTTTGTTTTCAAGAGATAAAAAAAGTAGGCGTCAAACCTTCAAAAAAATAATCAAAACAACAGCGCGTAAACAAATGGGAGGCGGAGCGGCCAGAAAAAGGCCCCAGGTACGTAGAAAGAGAAGTACCAAAAAGAGGCGTAGTACGGCCAGTACTGGGTTTAGAAAAAAACCCACACGTAAAACAAAAACGCGTAGAGGTAGAAAAAACAAAAAAGCCTCAATCAGTCGGCATAATTTTTTCTCGTCTATTGACGCCGGTGGCTCGCTCTAGAAAAAGAAAGTAAAACTGAACCGCCAAACCATCCTACTACTACTACTACTACTACTACTTCAGATATGAAAAGACGAGGAGGAGGGGATGTTGATGGGGTGAGACACACACCCATACCTGTCACACACTCTGGTTTACAACTTTTTGAGGCACCTCGTGTGTTGACCCCTTTTGATCGGGGGTACACTGAGGAGATTTTCTCAAAAACAATTCTTAACGGCTCAACGCTAGAGTTTGAGGTGTCTGGTGAGCGAAATATTTACGTTGACTTGAGAAACATTCACCTACATTTAAAACTAACACTACTTTCTTGGAATGATACCTCTTCAGCTTTTGAAGAAGTAACGGATGCTACTGCAGACACTGCATGTGTGGCAAACAACATTTTACACAGCGCATTTAGCAATGTCGAAGCGAGCCTACAAGGGGTGCAAATATCCTCGTCTAATAATCTTTATGGGCACAAGGCTTTTATTGAAACAGAATTGTCTCATCCTACAGAGTGTAAAAATACATGGCTCGTTGCACAGGGTTATCAGTACGAGCAAGAACCAGGAGTGGCCACAACACCAGCCCTAGTGACAAGGAGGGCCAAAAACATTGCAGGCAATTGGAATACCTTTTACGGTCGTTTAGCGATAGACTTTTTAAATGTTGAAAAATACTTAATACCGGGCGTGAACCTGCGTATAAAAATGGTGAGAGCCCCAACAGAATTTGCCGTTGTAGTGCTGCCTGCAGCAGGGGTCGGAACCCATCGTTATCAAATTCGTTTTGATGAGGCTAGTCTCTTCGTTCACAAAGTCGAAGTGGCCGGTGAAGAGTATGCACGCTTAGAACGTTCACTGTCTGCGAGACCAGCTTTTTACGAATTTTTGGAGGTTATACCAAAAACATACCTCATACCTATTGGTAATAATCAAATGATAGAGGAAGACATCTTCAATGCTGCTCCAATACGACGTCTTGTTGTTGCAATGAACCTAAGCGAAGATTTTAGAGGCTCTTTAGGAAGTAATCCTTTTCACTACCAAAAATTCGATTTAAAAAGGGTGGTGTTGTACAGAGAAGGGGCAGCGGTGGGGTGTACCCCTTTAAGACTTGAACAAAACACTAGGGCTTATTATAACACAATAAAAGCTTTGAATGCAGCTCATGCAGGCAATGGTTTAAAGCTCGAAGATTTTGGTAATCATTTTATTCTTGTTTTTGTGTTAACGGCCGATCTAGAGGCTAGTGACGATACAACGCGACCCGAGTTGACGGGTGGTAGGTTGAGACTGCATTTGGAGTTTGGTTCAGCATTGACTGCCACAGTGCAAGTCTTACTACTCGGAGAACGCAAGTCTGCCGTTTACATTGATAAAAACCGAAGCGTGCTCAAAAACGCCCTTTTCGCCACGTAAACAAAATGGATAATAATGTAATTTCGACACTCATACATCAACACTGTCCTAAGCTATCACACTTGTTTGTTGGCTGTTTTTCCTGCAATAATTTTCCTATTATCAAGACACATGGCCAATTTCAAATTGTAAATACAGACCCCGTCAAAAAAACAGGGCAGCATTGGATCCTGATTGGCAGTTATCACGACCTAGTCGACGGTGAAATGAATAAAGGGCCAACGGTTTTTTATTTTGATAGTCTCAATACGCACACGAAGGAGCAATACGGCTTTATTGATGATGTGCCCTACACATGTATCAAACAAAGGCTTAAAAAATTTTATGGAAATACTCGGACAAATTTTGATGTTTTAAGACCATATGATTTTGGTGTTACGCCCCAAGACCCGGAAACTAGTACTTGTGGGTTATACTGTATATACATGGCCCATCTAATATATCTAGATGTCCAAACCAATTATGTAACTGAGGATGACGTTTTACAGTTTGCGCATGAACACTTTGATAACAAATTTGTAAAACAGTTATTGTATTTATAATTTAAATTTATTTGAAAATTTGTTTTTTAAAAAACAAGGCTAATCTAGTACAAAAAAAAATAATTGAAATGATTACTATAAGTCTACAAATCCAAAGGGTACTGACAAACCATCAAAATTATAAAAATAACGTTTTGTGTTTGTTACACGACTGAGCTTTGTACAAGAGTGATTCACAAGTTTTCCAGTTTTCTTGTTCTTCTGAATCGTGGCAAAAGGGGCTGCTAGCACGGGGGTTTCCAACTCTCTCATTACAAGTTTTCTAATATTCTCCTCATTCAAGACTGTTTCGGTACTCCTGTTCAATGTGACGCCCTTGATTTTATATACAGAGTAGGGTTCACCCGTAACGACATTTACTCCTTTTAACAAATAAAACTTTGGACCGGCGCAGTAATATTCTGTGACGATTACGTTAGGCGGTAACTCGTCCGTTAAATCACCCAAAAAATCGCCAGTCTTCAGTACACAGGAGGTGTTTTTCTTCTGGATAAACATAATGCTGTCAGTGTCGCAGTAAAGAACGTCTTTGGGGTTTAATGCTGCCATAGCCTTAAAAACAAATTCATTTTAAAACATTTTTTACATGTACAAACACAAGGGTTAAATAATTTGTAAATTTAATAGTATTTGCATAATATAAGATGTTATGAATCTCTGTAAATTATATTACCTCATATAAACAACATCGGGCGTGTGCTGTTGTGAACGATGCCAGCACCACATTAGTCTTACTCGATTCACCAACAAAAGCTTCTTTATCTATGTACTGCACCATAATCATATCTTCACCGACAAGACATACATCTTCGACTTCAAGGACATTTGAAGTGATCATTTCTGTCAAGCGTTGATAAGTGCTAACGTACTCCATTCGCGGTAAATTGTCTCTCATACCCAAATAACCCCAAAAACTATTCAACAAGAGTTTACTGATGAAGCGGATACCCTCGTTTTTCTCAATATTGTTCTCCTCGAGGGTCACGTCTTCACGTTCTTTGAATAGTTTTAAATACTCGCTCTTCTTCAAGGCATCTGTTGCACAATCAGATGGCCAGCCACTCGCCTCAGTTTTGGATTTCAGAAAGGTTTTGATGTAACCTTTAAACAGGTTAGTACTTCGATTATCCCAATGCCAAATTTCGCTTATCTCTAATACTGTATACCCATAACGTAGAGCCAACAGAAGTTCCGGACTGCAAAAAGTGCCCCAGAAGCATCGATCCTCTTCAGAATGGGTACAGTACTCCTGCGTGGTTTCGCAGCAAACTCGGCAAAGGGGAAACATTAACTTGTCGTTCATTCGTAGGGGTAAAACAGGAATTAATAACGTTTGGGGAGGTAGTACACGGCATTTAACTAAACCCCATAAATGGTTTACAGCATCCAGATCAATCGACTCTGCTGCATTGCTGGTGATAACCTGGTCTGGGTGTCCTACGGGATATTCTTTAGTGGCATTGACGAATGGATAAAGGGACGTGAAATCAAGGTATCGCATACGGTCGTTACTCAGGTTATTAGGGTGTGTATTAGCTGTTTCTCCTTCTTTAGGGCTGACCCAAAATGAGCGAAAATGCTCAGTTCTTCCTCCAAAAAACGAGTCGCGAGGGTTAAGGGGTTCAAACTTTTTCAGATCGTCTTTTATTGTTTGTAACTCAGGGATTTGTTCAAACATCTTGGCAAAATCACAACCCCAAATACAAGTAAATGTGTATCCTTTTGATTTCAACCAAGATGATCGTGTTACTGTTTCCCCATACAATTCGCCCATTGTTTTGTTCAGTTTAGTGTTTTTCGTTGTTGTTGAATAACATTTCTGACAACCATGAAAATAACAACCAAAAAACTCGAAGACTTCCGTTATTCCAGTATTAGTATCATAAAAATATCCATCCACTCTGTAAGGCCCAATTTTCTTTTCACCTTTGTTGAAACCAGCTGACCTCTCCATTTTAATGCCCTGTCTACTTTCAATATACTGTAACCAACATAAAGCATCACAAGATTGTTTGTGATTGATGTTGTACCCTGTTTTTGGAATGATGGCAATCGTGTTTTCAATCAAAAAGTTCTTTCGGAATATGTAATTACAGGCCGAAGCTGACGTGGTTGCAACTGCAAAAGGATCAACTTGTGTCAAGGTCTTCATCAACGCGCGAAACTTGAGCACCCCGTGTTTGAGAAGAAGAACATCCGAACGGCAGTAAATCCCCATTTCCATGTTGAAGTCGTATTCTAGCTGGTCCCGTTTGTAACGCAATACTTCGCCATTGTGCCATTCAAGAAACGGCTCGTAAGCAGTTTGTTTCATACGCGCGCAGCCGAATAAGTCTTTGTCGGGAAATGAACCTACACAAAAAAGCATGAATTATTACTTTTATTATAATTTACTTGGTGAAGTTATAAAGGTTGAAAAAAAACTTTCATCGTTAACTTTCATCGTTAAAATATATGTAATGCATGCTCCTTAAGAGTACCAACCTGGTTCGCCAGCCCGAGATAACATCCCCGGGCATGTAAGAAAATGGGGAAAATAACCTTTCTTTAACTCTGAAATGTTGAAGGCTTTTGGAAAAGACGCTAAGGGCAATTGAATGAATAAATACGAATCGATAAATTTTTTCCTTCCAACTGTCATTGTGATAACCTTGTTGCCTCGTAAAATGACTGACGGTTTATAATGAGCTTTTTGATATAACCAACGAAGTATTGGTAAAAAATCGAACCCTGACCCGTAATGAGCTATAAATATTTCATCAGTTTTGGCCTTTTCTTTTGAGAAAATGTCTGTGCAGAAACGGTCAATGCAGTCATACCCAAAGTAACTGTAGATTTCTTCGTCACTACCATCATCGGGGTTCAAATGCAGTGACGTGTAAATTAACAAAACTGGTAGGTGTTCCTCTGTTGATTGGTCTGTTTCAATATCAAAGACATACATCTTCTGCTCGGCTGTTTTTACTTCTTGAACCGTAGCACCATCATCAGCGTTCACAACATCTCTACGGGCCCTCGCACTACTCAAGTCATCTCTCATTTCTTCCAACAATCGGGCGTTTTCGTCTTTGTCTAAATCCCCATCGTCGATAAACGGTGATGATGATGATGAGGTGTCCATGTCTTCATCTTCGCCCTCACTGATTAATGCACCATTAACATCGTCAACTATCTCGTCGTCATTGGCTAATTGGGCAGCTCCAGGGCGTCCTTTTTTGGTTTTTACTCTCTGCATATAACAGCGATGAGGGACCTCTGTAACATACCAAACGGTACATCTTGGGCAAAAGGTTTGACCGCACTTGTGAGGCACTTTTTTCCGGTGAGTAGTTTTGCAGAGTACGCAACAAGTGTACAAGTGACAAAAGGCACTATGACATTCAAAACATTCGGTTGTGTATAGGCGGAATAGACATGTAGGGCACTTTAAAGATTCTGACTTTTCTAAGCTTTCATTTTTGCAGTTCTGTTGAAGACATAAAATGCAACTGCTTTTCGAACACAGATGTTTCTCCTCCTTGTGACCCGTGAGACATGTGAAACAAAAATAACGCGCATTGAATAAAGCTCTCATGTTTGTTATAACATCCACATGCCCACTGGTGTAAAATAAATTCAATCGTTTACGCTCTCCAGTTGGATCAACATTCTCCCTCATTAAAAAAGCACCCATATTTTCGCCATCGATAACATTGAGTTCGTAACCTTCATACATCTGATTCAGTCCTTTGATGTCTGCGATATTGAACGGCCCTCCCACGCAACCTCCATGATTTCGAACCACTTTAAGTTCGCGTGATGACAAGTCGGAAAGTGCTCCCTTCACCAACACATTCTGACGTCTCTGTTGATACAAATAGTGCTTTCCAGGTGATGGGTTATTAACCAATTCTTTTGCAACTTCTACCGCGGCAATAAAACAATTTTTGTCTGTAACGGTTATTGAAATGAGGGATTTCTTCGTTTTACCCCAGCTTTTTAAAGGTATAATGTTGCGTTTTTGTATGCCCCCTCCGATGCCATTAGAACGACCCGCCATGGAGGGGTTGGCTGTGGCGACCACGTTAAGTTTGATACCATCATCCAACACGAATGCCTCGTTTGAGTTCATGACGTTTTGAATTCTTGACAATAGGACTGCTACTGAAACGTCCGAAGCCTTTGAAAAGGGTATCGAAATTGGGTATGAAAGGGCTGGCGAGGTGATAACAATTCGGACGTACTGCGTGGGGTTGTTGTTTGTGATAAAGTCTATAATTTCTTGAAATACTTGGGGAATTTCATGTTCCGCTTGCTCCAAGCCATGAAAAGTTACGGTGTAGTCAAAAACATGAGTTCTCAATTGTCTGCTATATTTAGGAGCGTTGAGCCTGGTCATTGTAAAGTAGCGTGACGTGTACGTTGAAGGGAGTACCATTGCTGAATCGTTGGTTGGGGTTGTATCATTCATAACTATTTCTTCTTCTTGTACAGCGACCGAACTGTCCTAAACACGCACCGTTTATGAATATTTTGTAACATAACTATGATTGGAATAAATTATACTTCTTAATCAAATATTTAGAACCCCGACACCCGCAGTCGTAATACTTCAACTGTGGATGTACTCGCGTCTCGCTCAGTTTATAAAATTCTTTAATTAAAAAACTAGAAAGTTCTCTAATTAAAAAACCTATAAAGAGTGAGGGGGCCACGCTGTTGGGGGTTCTCTTTGTAAGAAAACAACCCGCGAGGTTATAAACCAAGCGGTTACAGGCATTAAAGATCAATAGATTACTAGTTATTCCCATAGGCTTTGCGCTAACTGATGTGTAGTAGGGCCCCTCTACCACACACAGTTGCACGCCGGGACCAGTAGCGTCTATCAACCTCGCTCCGCGCTTTTCCCGCTAACCGTCACGAGGTCCCGAAGGCCTCTCTCTAGTTAACAGTACTTCGTTAGGGGCAGCCTTTTATGTACATCTAAAAAATAACCTTTGATACATACGTTAATTTATGAGTAACACACCTTTTTGGTTTAGAATAACAATGTGAGCTCTGGAAATTTAGTCACAATTCACTATTCATTTACAACGTGTGCTGGTTACAATCGACTTTATCACCGGCAGTACTAATTTGAAATGCGTAGTAGAATATCGTACAATACTTCCTATGACTCAAGACTTTCAGTTGTATAACCAATACGATTGCAGTAGCTACTTGCGGCCATTTTGTTTTATAAGTGCTACCAGAATATTTTCAAACTCATAAGTCCATATGGGAACAATTTTTATCACCAGAAATTTTTTTGAACTTTTTCGTGCCACTGTTTTAATTCAATCAAGAAAAAAATTTGATGACATTTTATTTTGGAACCTATTTTTCGAAATTTTTCACAAGTCTTGAAGGGGGCAATTATTTATGCCCAGAAAAATTTTTTGAAATTTCTTTGGTACATGTTTAAAT
>OOEE01000019.1_pt1 | contig 16248 bp, 17 predicted proteins | sample 1670541 | NCBI WGS metagenome assembly OOEE01 (sample SAMEA98149918, study PRJEB22522) | marine metagenome | biome: marine biome; feature: marine water body; material: sea ice | place: Arctic Ocean | collected 16-Sep-2015 | depth 1.1 m | reverse complement strand
ACCATTCATGACCGAACTGAATATGACAAATATGAAAGTCAGTTCGAAGAAGTATTCGCCAAGTTTGATGGCAAACTTTTAAGCGTCGATGAAGAACCGATTGTTCTTGGAGGTGAGTGGGACGCTACTCGTTCAGTTCTGATTGAATTCCCATCGAAAGTTGCAGCATTAGCTTGGATGCAGTCTGATGATTATCAGCGGATTTCAAAATATCGCAACGCGGGTAGCACCTTGAGTTCTATACTTGTGAAATCGGCCGAAACTGTCTAGTTTCAACCCTTTTTAAGCACTGGTATCATTAGTAATTGTTTATTAATACCAGTGCTTGATGAATTTATTTTTAAAATCACTTTAGGGTTCAGAAGCAATAACGTTATTAACTTTCAAACTTCCGAGTCAGTCAATAATGATTAATCGAAGAATTGAATTACCACAAGCTCATCACTAACAATGTCTTGTAAATTTAACTAGTGTCGTACAAAGTTTGTTACCAGTTTTGATAGAAATAATATACAACTATAGATTTATTTAGAAGAACATCAAATTTTGATAAAGTATATTGTGGTACAATATACAAACCCTGTTCAGATACCTAAGCTTTTGATCAGAAACCTATTTATTAGCCTTCAACATTTTTCCGGTGCAGATAACTTCATGACTGAGCCCAGTGACTGCCTTCAAACGCTTACCCCTATGCTTGTTAATTTTTCTGGCAAGATAGTGCATCCTGTTGATCCTGTGCCATGGGCTTTAGATATGTTTGCTGCTTACCTAAGTGAAGCAGATATGCAGTTCAGGGAACGCTCTGTTGAAGTTAATGAATCGACACTTTTATATTTTGACCAGAAAGATCCTGCAAGCTTTGAGCAATTTAAACATCGCATTGATAGTGCCCAGCCCGTTCATGGTAGTCTTCCTTTAATCGATTTTTGCGCGGGTGATGGAACAGTGCGTAACAATGCGGACTGGGCTTGGCAAATATACAACACAATATTTGAGCAAAAAATGGCAACATGTCATCCTATGGGGAGTTACCTCAGGTCAACAATGTGGATGAGCTGCGGTGAACATCGTTATGATGTTCATTGTGATCTTTTTGATGGATTTTTGTTTCATATGTCTGGTTGCAAGCTTGTTCGAGTCTGGCCTGTTTCAAAAGAACATTCTGATATGGTGATTTTTAACCACAGCGATTTCGATGGGAGAATGGCATCTGAGGCTATTGAGTTTAATTTAAAACCAGGACAAATTTTGTTTATACCTTCTGGTGCGATGCATGAAGTGATATCCATTGGTGATGAGCCCTCTGTTTCTGTTAGCTTTCATATGGGATCGCCATTCCCAATGCCGACGCTATGCATTCAGCTTAATAAAATGCTGCAAGGCGGCAAAGTTTCTTTGTCTCCAAATATGAATTCAATCAATAAATTTAAGATGTATTTTTTTGAGCCTACTCGTTTCATTAATACTAACAACGGATCACAAGACGGAATGCCAGAAGAACTCTACAAGGCACTGGCCGAAGTGTTGCAATCTGAAAATATAGCGTCTAAAACAATGCGTGAACTCATGTCATCCTGGTGGCAAATCGCAATGACTCAACCCCTATACCAAGGACCATATCCTGAACGTGTGTCTGGATATGAATAGTAGACATGGTGGGACAGCTTAGAACCAATATTAAATGGCTGTGAAAACATCTCCGTATAAAAATTTCCTGATACGCTATCGAATGGGATATTAATATTTTTCTATAGTAAATTTATCAGTGAACGGAACAAAACAAATAGTATATTTGGTATGATATAAAATATTAAGTTTAAGTATTCCAAACTATAAAATGATTATAAATGCTAGCAAATCGAGGACGGCCCAGCGCGGTTGTACATTGTGTTTATCATCAATATATTGATTAACTCGTTGAGACTTCATCAATTTTAATTTACTACACGTTGACAATTTAGTGTTAGATTAGAATGATAAATATTTGTTTGGCATTTGGCTCAGCTCACATAAAAGAATTTTGCTAACATTATGTTCGACGTGTAATGTTAGTCAAGTTGGATGAATAAATAACCACAAATGAAACGAATATTAACGTGAACGTTATGTTAATTTTATTTTATAATCAGAGGCACAACTTTTCTCCCCCATTTGCGTATCAGTCTGTTGTTATCCAAGAATTGAATAGTCACCTATGATAATTGACTCAAGCAAGCCGCAAACACTTAATTATCCAGAGTTATAAAGTGAAACCATGACCAGAAAAATATTATCTTTGAAAGACACCAGAAATAAAGAACCCAAACAAGTTGAAAAGGCTGTAAAGGATGCATCTAAAGATGATCCTCAAAAGCGTTTTTTAAATGGCGTAGCCATCAATCCCAATCAATGTATTCGCCTAGAATTAGGTTCTACAGAACTTACTGCACGAGCGATGGACTTGATCACACCAATTGGCATGGGCCAGCGGGGGTTAATTGTCGCTCCTCCAGGCTGCGGTAAAACAACTATTTTAAAACATATTTGCCAAGCAGTAGGAAAAGCTTATCCCGATATAAAACTTTATGCATTGCTTATTGATGAACGACCAGAAGAAGTGACTGACTTCAAGCGCAGTGTGCCAGCAGAAGTTCACGCCTCATCTACTGATGCAAGTTATGAGCAACATGTACGTGTGGCCAATGAACTTTTAAAAACTGCGCGTAAAGAAGCAGGCCTTGGACACGATGTTATGATTGTCATCGACTCTCTAACAAGACTATCACGCGTCCATAATGCAGGACGGAAAAGCAGCGGACGAACAATGTCTGGAGGTCTTGACTCAAGAGCGTTGGAAATACCACGTAAACTTTTTGGCTCAGCTAGAAAAATTGAAAATGGCGGGTCGCTCACTATTTTAGCCACCATACTCGTCGATACAGGCAGCCAAATGGACCAAGTGATATTTGAGGAATTCAAAGGCACAGGTAATATGGAAATTGTTTTATCAAGAGAGATCGCCAATCAACGAGTATTTCCTGCATTAAATGTTGCCAAAAGCAGCACGCGCCGCGAGGAAATCCTTTTAGATGCTAAAGATCTCGAAAAAGTTAGAATTTTACGTAGAGCACTTTCCCATCTAAAACCTTTAGATGGCGCGAGAAAACTGGCTGAGTTACTTGAGAAATATCCAACAAATGCAGAGCTACTAGAACGATTTTTACCAAAAATTTGAAATACAATCAAGTACATATATCAAGACAGAATTTGCCGATAAGACCACATAACTATTCTAAAAACCTAATATTTGTGTCGGATATCCTCGTCAGTCCCAGTGAAAATTTTATAAAATTAATTGTGTAGTTAATATTTTTTATAATAGTTCGAATCTATATCCGACACTATTCTGAAATACTAATTTCTGCGCCAAACGCAGTACAATTCAATGTTGCGTTTTAATTCTCTTAAATCAGATAATTGACCTTCTTCAACTGTTTTTTCAAGTTGATATTTTGCATCTTCACATTTTTCACCAAACGCATAATTATTATCGTTTTTTTTAAGTTCTGATGGGTCTGTAGCCACCATTCTTGGCTGCGCACAAGCACTTAAACCTAATACTAAAATACTATTTAATAAAAAAAATTTACGCATAAAAATCCTTAATGATAAAAGTAAGTTATCAGACTAAAACTGACTTTTAACTCGTTATAGACAGTCTATAAAATAAATCTACTGTATCACAGTCGAACATTTAGGATCATTTGAGCATGCATTCGTCAACTGGTTTGCTAATACCCTAGTTCAATACAGTTTTACTATTTGGCTCAAAGGTCACAGGTTTACGACCTGTTAGGCTAATTTTTACTTATAAAAGTGCTGTAAATTTTAATTAGTAAAATAAAAGCATTAGATGCTTTGTAAATAATCTCAAACATTGCATTAATATTTATAAATTATTGAAATTCTTGAATATCATCTATCAAATGTTATCTACTTGGTAATTTAACTTTACCAAACTAATAGTCGTTGTATCAGGAACTGCAACACTCACTCATGGAAGTTACGATGCACTTCCAGTTATTATTGGTGAAAATAAGATACCTGATGAGTTTGGCATGACCGAGACTGCACCTTGCTATATTGCCAATCCACCCAAGCGTTACAAACTTGGGTCAATCGGCTTTCTTTTGCTCAATGCAAAGATGAAAATCCGTGACGATGAAATAGATAATCATGACATACCGTTCGGTGAGTCGGGAGAGATTATTTGTACCGGACCCCAAGTAATGAAGGGGTATTTGAACTTACTTAACGAATCAGGAAAGCACTGCGTGAAATTGACGGCGAACGTTGGTTATTTTCTGGCGATGAGGGATAAATGGACGAGGAAGGTTATATTTTTGTTTGTGCTCGCGCCAAAAAAATGCTGATCGTGGCGGGTTCAAAGTGTTCTCAGTCTAAGTAAAAGTTAAATTCCCGACACTACCCGAAATTGCGGCTTACGTAGTGATTGGAAACGGAGATAAAACACCTCCAGGCAACGATATAGTTGATTCATATGTTGAGTTATCTACCAATTACAAAAAGGCTGGTCAAAACACACTAAAAGATAAAATATTAACATTTTGCTGTGAATCGATGGCTGCTTACAAAGCATCAAACATATTTACTTTATTGACACTATTTCACTCACACCAATAGTTAAAATTGATAAAAAAGCGCACTGTTAATTAAAATAATAAGTCAATAAGTGTATTAGTAGTTCAATCTGATTATTACTGCGGTGTTTTTGTGTTGTGATGTATAAAGTCGGTCAACTTTAAATTTATTGCTGTGGTTTAACGTATCATCAATACCTCTGTGATGGGTCCAACCAATAAAAAATTAAGAAAAGGCCTTTGCAATTATTAATCTTTTAAAATTATACAAAAATGTTAAATCCAACTATATGATGGAAATGTGTCTTCATAGCTATATTGTTGAAATTGACTATAGATAAGTAAAAAGTACAAAATTGCCCCAATAAACTAATTGGTTTATTACCTTTATGGGGAAATCTGTTTGCCTGTCCCGCAGACAATTGCCTCTTCACCAATATGATAAATATTGTTGATAGTCACATACACACCAGATATAACACCTGTGATTGGCAGTAAAATAAGCCCAGTGATTGAATAGTATGTTTGTGTGTCTTCGAAACCATTAATCATCTTCAGCGTCTTGCGATCACTTGATATTTCGCATTTATTTTTCGCTGATAAGTCCTTAGTTGGAACGACAACACAACCGCACATAAACACCACTACAAAAAACATGTATAAAGAAGCTCTCATTCTTACAATCTCCCTATAAATACCTATTGAAATTCTATCGATTTTTTTTATTGCAGTTCGATTATGTACACAACGCTAACACTGTAAAGTGTATAGAAAACATTCAGAATCACCTGACCATGTTGTGTATCGTGCGTGGCTTAAGTTTCATAAGATAGTTAGAATCTATCATTACTTTTATCTTTTAAATTGTTAATTTTTGTTTTTTTAAGTATTTTCAATAATAAATTTCTAGACGCTCTAAGAAGCGGATAAAAAACTCTTGAGATTATTTTTGATTTAAACATCCAATAATTTAAACGATTCAATATCCCCGATCGACTTCCTATCAATGCCAGTGTATGTATAGCATCAGCGCCATAGTAGAGTTGTTCACCCATTTTCAAAACCATTCCTTGGTCAATGTCGAGACCTTGTGCTGTGATTTCATTCATTACTTCACTGTTTTTCCTTGCATCAACTATGCGTAAATCACCTACACTTTCCCTGATCTTCACGACCTTGCAATAAGCATTGCAAGCAGGGCATTCACGATCGTAAACAAGTAAAATTTGTTCGCGCTGCATCAGTTACCCTACCCTCTTATCGTTTTTACCAATGTCATTTTCACATAACTATTTGTAATCACTATATGGATACTTATTTTAATTTCGTGAAAGTAATAATGTATGACATGTTATTTTCGTTGCAGAGCTGTTGTTGTCACAATGTTTGAATTTCATTGCTTGAGTGCCATGCTTTGAGGCATTTTAACCGTAATAACAGTACCTTTAGCACAAATCACACTATCGGCTGAAACGATAATATCAACAATAATTTTACGTTCTTTGACCTCGATAAAAGAACCTATCAGTTCAAGCTCAACTCCTTGTGGGGTCGGTGTTAAATAACTAACATTCAATGCCCCTGTAACAAACCTGATCGCTGGCAGTGTATCCATGGTTCTTTCTTCATTACGAAAAGCCATTGCTGCAGCACTACCCGTTCCGTGGCAATCAATTAATGAAGCGATTAAACCTCCATAAACAAATCCAGTGATCGCAGTATGGTATGACTCAGGGGTGAAGCGAGCGATAGTCTGCTGATTATGCCAATAGCTTTTTAAGTGATGGCCCTCGGGGTTATTTACTCCGCAACCATAACAATGACTCAGATCGTCAGGATAACACTCTTGAAATGCTTTATTATTCATACAGTTTCCCAAAAAACAAAAATCAACTCGTTAGTGTCCGTAACACTATTGATATAACCACCTAATTAGATAGCTTTCAGAGTGATATGGTTAACTTATTAAATAGTGTTCACCAATAACTTTGTTTTCAACCTTAACATCTTTAAAGTCCATAACTCTGCTTTAAATCTGTAATTTACTTAGGTAATTGGGAGAAGGATTTAAACAAAGCCATACTAAATATTTTGGATAACACAATAGATTTGACACTTAATAACTTATCTAAGCAGTGACAGTGAAAATATCATCATTTAATTGAATATGAGTAAAAAGAAAAATTCATATGGGTGTCTTAATAACCAATTACATCGATGTGTTCCAGTCGAAAATTTTAGCTCGTTCAACATTTTTATAATAACGGTCCGATTAATTAAAATAATTAAAATAGTTAAAATAGTTAAAATAGTTAAAATATTTTTAGTTCAGATGCCTTAATCACTAAAATAACGCCAACTATTTAAGTAGTAATCCAGAACGACAGGTTTATCAATTTGATTGACATCAACGTCTAATATTTGTAGGTCTTTTTCAAATATAAACATAGACAACAAAGATTCTTGAGTTAAGAAAAGGCTATCTTTTAAAGAGCGTTTAGGTGTCAATTTTATTGGTTGTAGTGCGCTTAACACAAATCCCCAATCACCAAAAGATGGCACATTTGTATGGTAAGGATAAGTAGAATTGAAACCTGCTGCTTCTATAGTTTTTACAATACTCCAAAATGCAGGTCTGACAAAAAATGGACTAGTTGCTTGTGTCACCATTAAGCCGTCATACATTAAATTTTCTCTGGCTAATTGATAATACTGCTTACTGTATAAACGTGAGAGTGCGATGGTGTTGGGGTCAGGTAAATCATTAATAATAAGGTCAAAAGGTTGATTGTTTTTCTTGAGAAAGACAAAGGCATCATCAATCACGATCTGCACTTTTTTATCAGCTAAACTTGCTAAATTAATATCTGTTAAGTGCGCATTATTCATCGCTAGCTCAGTCATTCTGGAATCTAAATCAACTAAAACGATTTGTTTGATTTCTGGGTACTTAAGTAGTTCTCTTACCGCTAGACCATCTCCTGCACCCAACACCAATACGCGTTCAATTATTTTATTAGCATAAGTCATAGGCACCATCACTAAGGACTCATGGTATCGGTACTCATCCACAGACGAGAACTGTAAAACACCATTTAAGTAAAGTCGCAGGTCGTCTTTGCTTTTGGTTAGCGTAATTTTTTGATACGGTGTTTGTTCGCTATGCACAATACGCCCATTATAAAGCATCTGATCCCAGTGCTTCAATGCCTGACTAGAAAACACTAACATAACCAAAATAACTAAACTCATAAAAGCTGTTAAAAATTGAAGCTTTTTACCTGCTTTTCCAAGCGTCGTTCTATGTGTATACAATACCACCGCTGCAATCGACATATTGATGAGTCCAAACAGTAATGATGATTGATAGATACCCATAACAGGTAAAAGAAAAAACGGAAATACAATGGTAGCGATCAACGCGCCGAGATAATCAAAGGATAGTATGTTGGCAATATTAGATTTAAGAGTTTGATAATTCTCCATTAATCTCGTTAAAAAAGGAATTTCTAATCCAATTAAAAATCCGATACATAAAGTGAGCACTACATAAGTTGGGTAGAATAATGCAGTCGTAGTGTAGGTGAAATATAATAAAGGGACACTGACACCGCCAATGATCCCAAGCAAAACTTCCGCAATCACGAAGCGTTGCAATAGTTTGTCTGTAATAAATTTGGATATATAAGAGCCAAGACCCATTGCGGCCATGTATAGCCCAATGGTAAGTGAGAAAAACTTCACACTGTCGCCCATAAAATAAGACACAGTGGTGGCAATCAATAGTTCGTAAATAATTGAGCATAAACCAGCGATAAATGCTGCATAAATCAACGTAGCAGATTGTTTCTGCTTAGATTGTCCCTCAGGTAAATATGTTTCGTCGTTCGGCATATCAAATTGGCCCATCTGTTGGTGAGGGTTTCTTCAATGAAGTACCTCTATCAAACTCACGCACATCAACACGCTCTGGACAGAAATGTTTTTTAATCGGCGCTAAAGCTAAATTAGGATCGCAATTGCCACACATAAATATGTCTACGGCAGCAAAGTGACTTTCAGGCCAGGTATGTATGCTTATATGAGATTCGGCGAGTAAAAGCATGCCAGTGATACCTTGTTCTTCTCCAAAACTATGAAAGTTTTTTTGCAATACTATAGCGTCACAAGCTGATGCGGCTTCCATTAACGCTTGCTCAACGCAACTTAGATCGCTTAAATTCCTTGCTTGATATAGGTCTAAAAGCAGATGTTTCCCGGGTGTGTAACTATTTTGCATGAAAATATTTTGTTAATTCTGACATTATTTATAAGGAGACTCATTTGGTAAATAGGTTTTTCTGTTGACATTGCTAGGTTAGCAAATAAATATGCATGAATCGTAATATACCATCTTTAGGTCGGTATGACTTATGACTCACCAATCGGAATACTTGATTTGATGCAAATTAAGGTAGATTTAGCTTTCTTTAATGACAAACCTTTTATTTAAAATAAATAACTCAATTTAAATTATTGATATTATTTTACTTTCGACAACCTATTAGTCTGCTTTTAATAATCTGCTGACCTGTAAAATCTTTTATCTCTGCCTGCACACAACTCATATACCCCAGGCTAAACATTGTCAGTTTCTTCGCACACATCCTCTAGATGAGGTACAAACAATCTACGATATTTCAACGACAGTCCTACTGATTAATAACATCAACACGACTTGGGTGCACTGAAAATAATATGATTAGTGATGAATATCACCGCACAAACGCTGAATTCACATTTCCAAGATTACGTTTTATGCCAGCCATCAACATCCCACACATCTTTTAAACACAAAATATTGCATGCGTATCATTATCTTTTAAAATCATCTGCTACGGCACCCGAATATTGAAAACAACGTGTTTTCTCAACATTAAAACACCCTATTTCCTGGTAATAGAATTAATGACGTTAATTTAAATTGACTCTTGCCCCTTTTATTTTTTGTTATTGACGTTACAATGCGCAAAATGCAGTGTCAGAAGCCTGATATCTGAGTACGCTGAGTTATTTTACTTTGGGATATTTCTTCTATGGCTGATGGTAGCATTGAATTTAAAGGTACGAGTTTTACTCTATCTGTTTTACATTTAAAAACGTTAAACTTAGCAGATATACGCGCTAATTTAGTAAAAAAAATTGCACAGGCGCCAGACTTTTTTTACTTATTCCCTGTCATGGTTGATATTGAAGAAGTAGATTCTTCTTTTGACTACCAAGCTATAAAAATATTGCTTGAAGAATTAAAATTCACATTTGTCGGCTTTACTGGCTCTGTTTCTAAAGAGCAACGCAGCCTTATTCGAGAGCTTGGTTATTCATTTTTAAATGCTACTAAAGCCGGCGTTCCGAGCAAAAAAGACAACAATAATGAAGCGATTGAAGCAAAATATAAAGAAACAGAAACCATTCGTGAAAGTAGATTATATGGCGATAAAATACATCGTGGGCAGGTTCGTTCAGGTCAACAAGTTTATGCAAAAGAGCAAAATTTAGTGGTGATTGGTTCTGTTTCTGCGGGTGCTGAGGTTATTGCAGATGGCAATATTCACATTTATGGCTCATTACGTGGAAGAGCGCTTGCAGGTGCTAAAGGTCATCATCAAGCACAGATTTATTGTCAAAACCTTGAGGCTGAACTTGTATCAATTAATGGAAACTATTGGCTGAGTGAATCAATGGACAAGCATTGGGGCTCACCGGTATATATACAGTTGAATGGCGCTGAATTGACGTCATCAAAACTCATCTAACTTTTATTTATGAAGGATATTCGGTCTATGGCACGAATAATAGTTGTTACATCAGGTAAGGGTGGAGTGGGTAAAACGACTTCAAGCGCCGCTATCGGAATTGGTTTAGCGTCAAAAGGACACAAGGTTGTTCTAATTGATTTTGATATTGGGCTTCGTAATCTAGACCTAATAATGGGTTGTGAGCGTCGTGTTGTGTATGACTTTGTCAATGTAATTAATGGCGAAGCCACCTTAAATCAAGCCCTTATTAAAGATAAGCGTGTTAGTAGCTTATCAATACTGCCCGCGTCACAAACACGAGATAAAGATGCTTTGACCAAAGAAAATGTGGGAAAAGTGCTTGAAGAGCTTGGTAAAACATTCGAATATATTATATGTGACTCTCCAGCAGGTATTGAGGCAGGTGCGATGATGGCACTTTATTATGCTGATGAAGCAATAGTTACCACTAATCCAGAAGTATCATCAGTGCGTGACTCTGATCGAATTTTAGGAATGCTGTCAAGCCGCTCTCGTCGAGCTGAGCTTGGTTTAGAGCCGATTAAAGAACATTTATTACTAACACGTTATTCACCTAAACGAGTAGCAGAAGGCGAAATGTTAAGTGTTGAAGATGTAGTAGATATTTTAGCCATACCTTTACTAGGTGTCATTCCAGAGTCACCTGCAGTACTAAAAGCGTCAAATGCAGGTGAACCTGTAATTTTAGATACTGAAAGTGATGCAGGGAAAGCTTACCAAGATGTTATTGAGCGTCTCTTAGGTGAAACAGTTGAATTTAGATTTTTACAAGTTGAACAAAAAAGCATTCTTAGTCGCTTGTTTGGAGGTTAATATGGCATTATTTGATTATTTTTTACGAAAAAAAGAAAACCAAGTTACAACGGCTTCAAAAGCAAAAGAACGCCTGCAAATAATTGTTGCACATGAGCGAAATGGTCGAAATAAACAACCCGATTATTTACCTCAGTTGACTGAAGATATTCTTCATGTTTTGCGTAAATATATTCAAGTGTCAGATAAAAGTCTGTCGATTAACCTAGACAATAAAGGTGGTGATCTAAACGTGCTAGAATTAAATATTGAATTATATGATGACAGTAACGCCGATTAGATAAGTGCTTTGGCAATAAAGGGACTAAGTAAAGCGTAGAAGTTTAACTGAATAAGACAGCTAGCTTCTATGTTTTTTGGAACATTCAAAATTATCAATTATCAATTATCAAAAAAAAATTCTAATTATGTAGATAGAAGCTTCTCAACTCATTTAAATCAACATGCCTTCTATTTACGGCTTCTTCGCCTCTTCGATTGGCCTCGATTTTGTGGCTTAATGTCTGCCTCAAAGTTACCATACTCATCATCCAATAAGTCTGCTGACGCTTTTTTACTAGGTGCAAAACCTGGGAGAATTTCACGTTCAAGTTCACGTCCAATGGCACGTTCAATCAATTGTAGTTGCCTAGATTCATCCTCACTGAACAATGAAACCGCTAGACCAGAAGTACCAGCTCGGCCAGTACGTCCAATACGATGCACATAATCCTCTGGAACATAAGGTAGGTCAAAATTAACCACACAGGGCAATTGATTAACGTCGATGCCTCGAGAGGCAATATCAGTAGCAACTAGTACTCTTATATTACGACTTTTGAAACCCTCTAAAGCATGTGTACGTGCATGTTGAGTTCGGTTCGCATGGATTGATGCAGCATTAACACCAGATTTTTCCAGCTTCAATACCAAACTATCTGCACCTTGTTTTGTTCGACTAAATACTAAGACTTGGTGCCAATTATTCTTTTTAATCAGATAGATCAATGCCTCACTCTTACGCTCTTTGTCCACGGGATATATTTTTTGCTTAATCGAATTGATGGTGCTTTTTGCGGTTGCTACTTCAATTAAAAGTGGTGTGTTTAACATTCCTTGAGCAAGCAGCTTGATCTGTTTGGAAAACGTTGCTGAAAACATCAAAGTTTGACGTTTAATTGGCAGCATCATTTGAATGCGACGGATATCATCGATAAAACCTAAATCTAACATTCTATCAGCCTCATCCAAAACCAATATCTCGAGCTGCTCAAAATTAATCGCCCGTTGATTATAAAGATCAATCAAACGACCAGGTGTAGCTACAAGCAGATCCAAACCACCTTGCAGCTCAGATATTTGTGGTTCAATCCTCACACCACCAAACACAACCGCAGATCGAATATTCATATGGCGACTGTAATTTTTTACGTTCAAAGCGACCTGAGCAGCAAGCTCACGGGTTGGTGTAATGACTATGGCACGCACTTGTTTAACATTTGGGCTAGCAGCATTCTGGGTAGTACCTGCCTGAGTGATAATGCCTTTGGTGGGATCATTGGACAAAAGCTGTAACATAGGTAACGTAAAGCTAGCTGTTTTACCCGAGCCAGTTTGCGCTGCCGCCAGAACATCCCGCTGACTGAGCACCGCCGGTATAGCTTTGATTTGTATCAGTGATGGTGTTGTGTAACCTTGTTCAACAACGGTTTTCAACAGTTCATCACACAAACCTAAAGAGCTAAATGACATAGATAAACGTTCCTCAGATTGATTAAAGATTTTATAAATAATGCCGATCGTGGGCACAGTGATTGATTCTTTTCTAAGTTAAAAGGAATATTTACAAAAATGGCTAATATAAGTAATGTCAACTCATGATGTTAATAGTTCTGAATCCATCGGGTTAATGCAAGATCACTTAGATAACACTTTATTTCTCTATCTTTAACAAATGACCAAAATAATTTTTATATGTTACTAAAGTTATCGAGAATAAAAAAATCAATCTAAAAGAGACACACAATGAACTAATTATTTATATATTTACACGCCACCCAATATATTAAAACGGCTGAGAGCTTCGCTTAGAATACAACCGCTAACGACCAATATTTTTATAACAAGGCTATATAAGGGATATCTCCTTTGGGTGATAAGGAAAAACATCCCTATCTGGCGACACACCCGTCGATATTTCACGATAAATTTTTTGCATCAAATAATGGCGCTCAAGATGACCCAATATTCCATAATGGACAACAGAATGTATTCCAATTGTCGATTACAATAAGTCCAAAATTAAGGATAATGCCATCACAAGGTGGTCAGCTCAAGCAATGGACTTTTGGTAATGGGATTTTCACTTTTAGATGAGTACCAGATGGACAATTTCTTGTTTATGCTGAAAATAATGTTGGCTTCAGCGAAATAAAAATAAAACATGTTAAAACAAATAAATTTGTCCGGCATCCCCCAAATACTCCAAGGCGCATCTCATTAGTTGCGCAAAAAACAACCAAAAAATGGTAATTACTGAGAATGGTTGGTGTACGCTAAATGATATATTCATAGAACAATATATCAGGCAAGTTAATCCGATTTATTCAATCTCAGCTGACTGGAGTAGCTAAGAATACACTAGCTAAACCCATCATCACGCGCGATGGTGTGATGCTGCAAGGGATTTTATATATGCCTTCTATGGAGGCGAAACTACCCATTGTATTTAGAGTACACAACGACCTTCCTCCCAATCGCTAGCTAACTACTTACCTTCCTAGCTACCTAGCAAGTACTCAATATATAGTTGCACGTGGTATCGCTTTGTTACTGTCTAACAAAAAGGTTCAACAGGCTGTGGTCACAGATATGTAAACTTAGACGATCATAAAACAGGCTAGACAGTTTTCTTGATTTAATCGATATGCTAAATTTTTTTTATAAATAACGGCAAAGTTGATACTAAGATCAACAGCGGTCGATGGAGGCTCATATGGTGGTTATGCGGTAAATGCTGTTTTAGCAAACTTTTCCGGGAATTTTATTGTAGGTATCTTATTGTATGGTGCGGCAGATTGAGTTACCAAATTAAAAGATGCATCCCTTGCTTCTAAGCATCCTATCTTATTGAATATATTGACATTGATGAGCGAAAATAGTTCGATTCCTATACCCAACAATCACCTAATCGTCAGACAGACAACCTCAATGATCCGGTACTTTTCTCATATGGAATTATGGGCCCAAGAATTAATATATTTGAATCTGAAGTGATAGTGAAGTCTCCGCATAAAACGGCATAAACGTACCATTAATTGGTTTCTAAATAGAGCAAGGTTGAAATAAATTACAAAATAAATTGTTTTCAAGCACCAACAGTTTCTAAAAAACATTAGATTAACTGCGCTCTAAATGTAATTGAAAAGTAGTCATCATTGTTTAAAAGAACACTCTGTGTAATTCAATAAAAAATCTACAATGAGTGTTCTGTAAGTTACCTTGTTAAACCACCGATTGAATAGGACTAATCAATAAAATACATAGTTAATCTGTAAACACTATATTATTTTTTTGGCTCATAAACTAGGTTGAACTGAGCCCCAACGAATCGATATCGACCCCTTGCTCCAAAAGTAACTTCTCAAAAAGTGGTAGCAAAGGACCTAGAGTTTCCTGAAGAGTATCTCGGACAGTATCTACTATAACTTGAGTACCACGCTCAATTTCAACGTTAATATGGTCGCCTTCTTTCTTAGCTTCAAATACTGTCATTCTTCGAGTCTCTGGTATCAGCCAAACTTCAAACCACTCGTCCTGTTTGTTTACCTGTGAAATAGTCAGACTTGCACCGTTTAAAGCGATATAACCCTTAGGAAAAACATACCGTTTCCATTCGTTTGATAATCCTAAACGGATGCAATAGTTATCTTCAATTTGGTTAATATTAATAATTGACACTTTAAAGTCAACATGGCCAGATAAAGGGTGGCCTCCAATTTCAGCACCATCTCTGGCTGCTCTTTCCACATTGACAGAAGTATCTTTTTCATACTCGCTTAACGTTGTAATTAGAAGACTTTGCAACATCACATCAAACTTGACTCTAATATCAGACACTAATTCTGTGACAGTCAAACAGACTCCATCTACCGCCACACTGGCTCCAACCTCTAAATCAGTGCAAAATCCTTCATTGAAATCAATAATAAAAGTTCTAATGCCATTTTTGTCTGTGACATCAACGATCTTAGCTATAGATTGAACTATTCCAGTAAACATAAATTCTCTTTTTAAATTGGCAAGTGCTATTCACTCATTAATATTAAGCTCTGGAAAGCTCATTCTTAACGAAACACTTTCCCGAGTGCATAAATAACCTTTCAACACATGATTTGATGCATTTATAAAGGCAAGTAATAAATTACGTAAATACCCAAAGTAATTCAATCGAATATTCAGAGGCATTTAATTATTTTGAATAAGTATTTTCTCTACGTTTTAGTCAATATTTTCAAGAGACTACAAGATTTATTCATCAATCTGTAAAGTGAAAATGATAAGTCTGACTAATCAAAAATTTCATATGAAATTACATACAAGCTTTTTACATTTGGGTAAATTTTTTGGATCACACATTTTAGCTCTGAAAGTGTCATATTCTCTTGCTTTGCATGAAAATCTGAGAGCTGATTAAATGCAATGGAATGTACATCTTTGATTTTTAATGCACAAAACCATCGTTTATTTTCAAAAGTAGAGACTTGCACAATACTATCCGGAGAAAAATCTTTTTCTGATTCATCCCGGATTGTAATCGTCTTCTTGCCGGATAAAATATCTGCTTCAAAGCATTCAAAAAAAGTCATTTTAGACTGACTCAATGACATCTCCTCGCTATACTTGATGAAAAAATATATCAGCATAATAATAAAAAGGTCAGCGTCTGGCTACTCACTTAACAAAAAAAATACTATAGATATCTACTGTAATTC
>OOEE01000016.1_pt1 | contig 16738 bp, 15 predicted proteins | sample 1670541 | NCBI WGS metagenome assembly OOEE01 (sample SAMEA98149918, study PRJEB22522) | marine metagenome | biome: marine biome; feature: marine water body; material: sea ice | place: Arctic Ocean | collected 16-Sep-2015 | depth 1.1 m | reverse complement strand
TCTTTGAAATGTTCGATAAGTGTGGGCTTGTATTGGGTCATTTTACGTCGCGTAAGCGAAGTAATAGATCAAATTAGGGGATCTGTGTCAAGCCATTTTAATGCGATTGCCCTAGAAAGCCATTGGAGTTATGGGTATATTCTCCGCTAATCGAGTACAATATGATATTCATGTTTACGCTGACAAAAGTCGTAGTAAAGTCATTCACGTTGCTCACCATCTGCGCCAACAAACTGAAAAATCTAAAGGGGCAAACAACTGCTTAAGTGATTTTGTTGCGCCTAAATCCTCAGGTAAAGCGGATTATCTTGGTGCTTTTGCCGTGACTGCGGGCACTTGGGAAGATGGCTTAGCTAAAGAATTCGAAGATGACGGTGATGATTATAATTCCATCATGGTTAAGTCTCTTGCAGATAGATTTGCAGAAGCCTTTGCCGAATATTTACATAAAAAAGTGCGTAAAGAAATTTGGGGGTATGTTCCTGATGAGACGTTAACTAATGACGCACTTATTCGTGAAAAATACCAAGGTATTCGACCTGCTCCAGGTTATGCTGCTTGCCCTGAACATACTGAAAAACAATTGATCTGGGATCTGTTAGATGTCGAAAAGAATACTGGTATGAAACTAACGGAGAGTTATGCCATGTGGCCTGGTGCAGCTGTATCTGGCTTTTACTTTTCTCATCCTGAATGTCGATATTTTGCAGTGGCTCACATTCAAGAAGATCAATTGCTTGATTATGCAACTCGCAAGGGTTGGGATAGATTAGAAGCGGAAAAGTGGCTAGGGCCTAACCTTCAATAGATTATGGATCAGTAAAGCATGTTCGATAAACCTTTTAGCCAAGCTTGCGAAAATAACAGGCAACCAATTTTAAAAATATTAAATAGGGTCTTAGCGGATAAAAAAAAGCTATTAGAAATTGGCTCTGGCACGGGTCAACATGCCGTTTATTTTGCTCCTAGGCTGTCACACCTTGAATGGCACACTAGCGATATGCCAGATAAACATTCTGGTATATCAGCATGGATAAAAGAGGTTGCGGTTAATAATTTACATCAGCCTTTGACATTTACAATCGGTGCTGATGGCAATAATATTTGGCCAATAGCCAATATTGATGCAGTGTATACAGCTAATACTACGCATATTATGCAACCATCAGAAGCACAACTTATGATGCAGCAAGTGGCTAGTAACCTGCCTAGTGGAGGGATATTTTGCCAATACGGTCCTTATAAATTTCAAGGACGTCACAGCAGTGAGTCTAATAAATCTTTTGATCAACATATTATCGAACAAGGATATGGTGGTATACGCGATATTGAGGAGTTGATACTTTGGGCTAACAACATGGACCTAGTAGAAGTAGTTACCATGCCAGCAAACAATTTCTTACTTGTTTGGCAAAGCATTAAATCTCTAAGTCATTCCTAGTTTGGCTCATTTAAGCTTCTGATTGTTTAAAGGGTAAAAGTTTTTCTGCGTTGTTTTTGTATTCTGCAATCTGGATATTTTCTTGTTGTATAAATCTTTCTACTGCTTCATGAAACGCTAACTCTTTGAGCGAATGGTTTGAATAGCAATAAATGGGTTCAAAACCTCTTAGTATCTTATGCTCTCCTTGAGTTCCAGGATTGAATTTTGCAATATTTTGCTCAATACAAAATTCGATACCTTGATAATAACAACATTCAAAATGTAGGTTTTGTACTTCTTCTAGAGCTCCCCAATATCGCCCGCATAGTTGATTATGGTCAAATATAAAAAGTGCGCTAGCTATAGGTCGTTCGTCTTTCAAAGCAATTACAAGCATTAGATTATGTCGCAAATCTTTAAAAAGTTGTTGAAAAAATGTTTCAGTTAAATAACCATCATGACCACTGCGTTTTAAATAGGTTTGTTTGTAGCAATGGTAAAAAAAATGCATATTATCTTTGCTCAAGTTGTCACCATGTAAGCGAACAACCTTTACATCGTCAGACGTGACTTTAAGACGTTCTTTTTTCACATTCTTTCTTTTGCGAGAGTTAAAGTGTGATAAATAATCTTCAAAAGAAGAATACTGTCTATTAAACCACTGAAATTGAACCGTGTGGCGCTGCACTTGCCCATGCTGATGTAATAATTGGCTGATGTCTTGTTCAACAAATAACCAATGCATTGAAGACATACCGCTTAACGTCAGCTGCTCAGTAATTTCTTTGCACAGGGCGGGTAACAATTGCTGTTTATCAACCTCATCACTGAGCATTAACCTGGCGCCAGTCACTGGGGTAAAAGGGATGGCGCCGACTAATTTAGGATAATAATTAATGCCATGTTGTTTGTAAGTATTTGCCCAGGCAAAATCAAACACATATTCTCCGTAGCTATGTGTTTTTTTGTATAAAGGTAGGATACCGACAGGCTCAAAGTTTTGATAAATGACGCAATGAAATGGTAGCCAACCAGAATCTGCACCTACTGACCCTGACGTTTCTAAAGCGTGCAAAAATGGATATTGACAAAACGGACTATTACCATTGGCTAAATCGTCCCACACAGTTTGACCAATTTTTTCAATCGATGTACTAAATTTAAATGTATATTTTGAACTCAATATTGACAATATTTGGCCTAACCCTTAACTAATCTAACAAAACTAATATGACAGAAAATGATTTTAAGATCATTAAAAATACGATTTATAGATCATTTTAGGGCGAGAGCACATCCAGCCTGAACTACTTAATAAGCTGTAACTACAAGACCATGAACATCAATTGTGTGTTGAATGAGTTGTCAGATTTAAGTCGCACTATTTACATTGCAATTAAGTGTGTGTGGTGGCTTTAATTCTTGATTTTGCGAGTAAAGATATAGGAAGGAATAATAATGCGTTACAGGGTTATCAAAATTCTATACAGATTGTGTCACAAGCAATGAGAGAACGTTATATCGATTGGTTTGAGTTGGCTGTAAAGTATCTAACAAAAAATTTGCAAATAAACCTGCAATAGATAGTTAAAGAATAGCAAAAACAGGAATGTTTTTGCATCATTATGCTTTTATCCATAACAAATCGCTATGCGATTGAATCAACAAGAGAATAAGTTTCTATAGTATTAACGCTAGTCTTAACAAAAGTCTAGTAAACTGATATCTTTGGTTTCGCAAGTACTACTTATGCTGCTTTTGGCACAGGTGAACTCCACTAATTACTAATATTTCAGGATTGTAAATGAGTAAAACAACCGCCGAGCTCCGGTGTGCATTTTTAGATTTTTTTGCCTCTAGGGGACATCAAAAAGTATCCAGTTCATCTTTAGTTCCAGCAAATGATCCAACAATTTTGTTTACAAATGCTGGAATGAACCAGTTTAAAGATGTGTTTTTAGGCACTGAATCCCGGAATTACACTAAGGCGACATCTTCACAACGATGTGTGCGAGCTGGTGGAAAGCATAATGACCTTGAAAACGTAGGTTATACTGCCCGTCACCATACTTTTTTCGAAATGTTAGGTAACTACAGTTTTGGTGATTATTTTAAAACTGAGGCAATTCAATACGCCTGGGATTTTTTGACCAAAGAACTCAATCTGTCCAAGGACAGATTATTGGTTACTATATATCATGATGACGATGAAGCCTTCGATATATGGGCAAACAAAATAGGTTTATCTGAGGACAAAATTATCCGTATCAGTACTTCAGATAATTTTTGGTCTATGGGCGATACAGGTCCTTGTGGACCTTGTTCAGAAATATTTTATGACCACGGTGAACATATTTGGGGCGGACCTCCAGGCACTCCAGAAGAAGACGGCGACAGGTTTATTGAAATTTGGAATCTGGTTTTCATGCAGTTTAATCGTCAAAGTGATGGGACTATGCAGCTATTACCTAAACCTTCTATTGATACGGGTATGGGCTTAGAGCGAATTTCGGCTATTATTCAAAATGTACACAGCAACTATGAAATTGATATTTTTCAGAATTTAATTGAAGCAGCAGCTGATATTATTGGAGTAAGTGACAAACAAGATAAGTCTCTACGTGTTATTGCGGATCATATTCGTTCTTGTAGTTTTTTAATTTCTGACGGTATTATCCCTTCAAACGAAGGCCGAGGCTACGTGTTGAGGCGTATTATCCGCAGAGCAGTAAGACATGGGAACAAACTCGGTGCTACTGATGTATTTTTCTATCGTCTAGTACAAGCTTTAGAGACACAAATGTCTGATGCTTATCCAGAGTTAACCGCAAATCGTGAACTTATAGAAAAAGTATTAAGAACTGAGGAAGAACAGTTTTCTAGGACTCTGGAACGTGGCATGAGCATTCTTAACAATGCGCTCAATGAATTAACATCCGATGTGGTTCCGGGTGAGTTAGTATTCAAGCTTTATGATACATACGGTTTTCCAGCAGACTTAACTAATGATGTGGCTCGTGAAAAAAATCTGAGTATAGACGAAGAAGGCTTTCAACTTGCCATGGCTGCTCAGCGTAAACGCGCGCAACAGGCTAGTCAATTTGATACTGATTACAACGAACTACTAAAGTCTAATTGTACTTCTGATTTTACAGGTTATGATCAATACACAAACAATGCCAAAATCGTGGAGTTGTTTGTCAACGGTCAACAGGTAGACAAATTAACCATGGGTCAAGAGGGTGTTGTTGTTCTCGATAAAAGCCCATTCTATGCTGAGTCAGGTGGTCAAATCGGTGATACAGGTTTATTGAAGGTCGCTAACGGTAGTTTTGTGGTAACAGAAACGTTGAAGTTAGGTAATGCAATCGCCCATAGAGGTACGTCTGATTTTGATTTTAAACTAGGTGACATGGTAAAAGCTGAATTTGATGTTGAGCGCCGTGAAGCGATAACGTTAAATCATAGTGCCACACATTTAATGCATGCAGCATTGAAAAAGATACTAGGTGAGCATGTGAACCAGAAAGGTTCACTGGTATCTGAAGAACGTTTTCGCTTCGATTTTTCACATTTTGAAGCATTAAGCAACTCAGAGTTGCAAAATGTTGAAAAGTTAGTTAACCAACAAATTCGTATTAATCACACTCTAGATACTAAATTGATGGATTTGGATGATGCTAAAGCTGCAGGCGCGATGGCCCTGTTTGGTGAAAAGTATTTAGGAGATGTTCGTGTGGTTTCTATGGGAGATTTTTCTATGGAATTGTGTGGTGGCACTCATGTCAAAAGGACAGGGGATATTGGTCTCTTTAAAATTATTTCAGAAAGTGGTATTGCAGCAGGTGTTAGAAGAATTGAGGCCGTTACTGGAGCAAAAGCTTTTGATGTAGTTCAGACTCAAAGCCATCAACTAAACCAGATAGCCAATTTATTGAAAACAGATCCACAAGTCTTACATGCTCGTATGCAGCATGTGTTAGAGCAAAACAAAATATTAGAAAAAGAGTTAGAAAAATTAAAGTTAAAACTAGCTAGTAATATAACGATGAATATTTTATCTGATGTTTTCGAAATTAAAGGAGTTAAAATAATTTCTGTAGTGCTACAAGGTATCGAATCTAATGCGCTGCGACCTATGGTCGATGATTTCAAGAATCAATTAGGTAGCGCTATCATTGTTTTAGGCATAGCTGAAGAAAATAAGGTAAATTTGATTGTTGGTGTGACTAAAGACCTTGTGTCTAGAGTAAAGGCTGGTGATTTGGTCAGCTATCTTGCTCAACAAGTCGGTGGTAAAGGTGGAGGCCGTCCTGATATGGCTCAAGCTGGCGGTTCTGAATCACAACATTTGGACTCAGCCATAGCTTCAGTTCAAGCTTGGTTACAAGAAAAGTTGTAAAGCTGATAAAAGCATAATGTAGTCTCTCAAAAATTTTTCGGTTGTTTTTTGTGGTGACAACAATAACAGGGAAAGACCGATTGGGTAAATTTCCAGTGGTGCTGGCAATTTATTCAAACTTTAACGAAGGAATGGTATTTTTAACGGATAAAGGAGCAATAGAATGCTAATTTTAACTCGTCGTGTTGGTGAAACTCTAATGGTTGGTGATGACGTCACCGTAACAGTATTAGGGGTAAAAGGTAATCAGGTAAGAATTGGTGTTAACGCGCCTAAGGAAATATCTGTGCATCGTGAAGAAATATATATGCGTATCCAAGCTGAAAAGAACGTTCAAATTGCAGCCAGTGAACAGGCTGCAAGTACCGACGAAGAATAGAAGCGATAAGACTTAAAAAAAGCTGGGAGACCAGCTTTTTTTTGCTCCCAATATTAAGCCAAAATAATTTAAATTTTTCTTCAAACGTGACAAAAAATAAACACTTAGTCAATAATTGTTTAAATTGCCAGCATGCGGTCATTAAGTTCATAAAAAGTGTTTGACATACTCATGTGGATAGGTAGAATCCTGCTCCTCATTTAGGGGAGGAAAATCTTAAACGAAAGGCTACAAAGCGTAATGTTTAAGCATATAATCCTGATTAGTTTTAGTAGCTAATCACCAAAATGTTATCAAGATTTAAATTCCGGAGAGGTGGGTGAGTGGCTTAAACCAGTTCCCTGCTAAGGAACCGTAGCTTCGGCTACCGAGAGTTCGAATCTCTCCCTCTCCGCCATTAGTTCTTGACGGGAAATATGTTATTGCGCGTGTAGCTCAGCTGGATAGAGTACCTGGCTACGAACCAGGTGGTCGGAGGTTCGAATCCTTCCACGCGCACCACACAACAAAAAGCCTGCAGTTTTATTTGCGGGCTTTTTTGTATCTGCAGCATTATGTTCAATTCTAATTTATTAATTACTCCCACTTTGAAGTGACTGAACTGTGCTCACGTATAGAAAATGTTAATGATCGATTTGGATGGGTAAATATTCTTAAAAAGTGAATTTATTCTTATTTTTTATGCACTTTAATTTTTGTCATTTAGTTGTTTTTCCTCAGGCTGCATGGTACTTATCAAGTAGAAATTGTTCAATATTGAGATTACGTTTATATGCAACCCGATGTCGCAAATGCACTTGCAGAAGCCGCTAATTTATTGCTAGTAGGAATGGTAGTGGTGTTTTTGTTTTTATCTATGTTGATCGGTGCAATTACACTGATTGCTTGGGCTGACAAATTCTTTCCTGACAAGTTGCTTAACACTGTAAATAACCAACCAAAACCCATAAACAGCAAATTGGCTAGCAAAGATGGTGTGTCTCCGGAGGTTGTGGCTGCGATCAGTGCAGCTGTTATTCAACATAGACAATCAAATTAGTTCAAAATTTTAAGGAAATATACTATGCGTAAACCACTAGCGATCACAGATGTTGTATTGCGGGACGGCCACCAATCATTGTTTGCTACCAGAATGCGTCTGGAAGACATGTTACCTATTGCAAGTAAATTAGATGACATCGGCTACTGGTCATTAGAAACATGGGGCGGTGCGACCTTTGATGCTTGTATCCGTTATTTAGGTGAAGATCCTTGGGAGCGGATCCGCCAACTTAAAAAGGCTATGCCTAAAACTAAACAGCAAATGCTGTTACGTGGTCAAAATCTTTTAGGTTACCGCCATTATGCTGATGACGTGGTTGAAAAATTTGTCGAACGTGCACATTCAAACGGTGTTGATGTTTTTCGTATATTTGACGCGATGAACGATATTCGTAACCTGCAAACGGCAGTAAAAGCAGCAATTAAACAAGGTGCACATGCTCAAGGAACCATGTCTTACACAGTATCACCGGTTCATTCCCTACAAACTTGGTTGGATATGGCCAACAAATTGCAAGACATGGGTGTTCATTCAATTTGTGTAAAAGATATGGCTGGTTTACTCAAACCCTACGAATGTGAAGAATTGATCATTAAGTTGAAAGAATCAATTGAAGTACCTATTGCTTTGCATTGTCATGCCACAACGGGCTTGAGCACTGCAACCTACCAAAAAGCGATTGATGCAGGCATTGACATTTTAGATACGTCTATTTCATCAATGAGCATGACTTATGGTCATACTGCAACAGAAACAATAGTGTCTATTGTTGAAGGCACTGAGCGCGATACAGGCTTGGCCTTGCCAGCTTTTACTGAAATTGCTAGTTACTTTCGTAATGTACGCAAAAAGTATACTCAATTTGAAGGTAGCCTTAAAGGTGTTGACGCACGTATATTAATAGCTCAGGTCCCAGGTGGTATGTTAACCAACATGGAAAGCCAACTGAAAGAGCAAGGCGCTGAAGATAAGATGGATGAGGTTCTTTTAGAAATTCCAAGAGTAAGAGAAGATCTTGGATTTATTCCTCTGGTAACCCCAACCTCACAAATCGTTGGTACTCAATCCGTTATTAACGTAATAACAGGTGAGCGTTATAAAAGCATTAGTAAAGAAACCGCTGGTGTACTAAAAGGTGAGTATGGCGCAACCGCTGCACCTGTTAATAAGGAACTGCAACTCCGAGTATTAGATGGCAAAGAAGCAATTACATGTCGCCCAGCAGATTTAATTAAAGATGAGCTAGAGGCGCTGACTAATGAATTGACTGGTATCGTCAAAAAAGAATCTATCCAAGTTGCAGATGATTTTGTGGATGACGTATTGACCTATGCTTTGTTCCCACAAATTGGCTTAAAGTTTCTTAAAAATAGACATAACTCTGATGCATTTGAACCAGTACCTAATGAGACACAACTAGTAGCCCCAGCTACTGCTTCTTTACCTGAGGCAAAAAACTCTGGCGCATCAGCATATTCAGTAAGAGTAGACGGTCAAGTGTTTGAGGTTGAAGTGGCTCAAAGTGGTGAGTTATTAAGCGTTCAAGCTTCAAACCCAGTATCTTTACTGCAAGCTAATATAATGACACCTGCAACAGGACAAGCATTAAACTCTCCATTGGCAGGTAATATTTTTAAAGTATTGGTCACAGAAGGTGACGAAGTGAATTCAGGTGATGTAGTTATCATCATGGAAGCTATGAAAATGGAAACCGAAATTCGGGCATTAATTTCAGGTGTCATATCCAATGTATCAACTAAAGAAGGTGATGCTGTGCAAACAGGTCAACCTTTATTAGTCATAGGATAAGGAATACAAATGGAAAAGCTTGAATTATTATGGCAAAGCACCTCTCTGGCACACTTTGAGTTAGGTCAAGTGATCATGATGAGCGTTGGTGCATTATTACTCTATTTAGCTATTGTTAAAAAGTTTGAACCGTTACTGCTACTTCCTATCGGTTTTGGTGCCGTCCTGACCAATATTCCATTAGCTGGTTTTAGTGATCCGGGTGGGCTGCTTTATCTCGTCTATCATATTGGTATAGACACTGGAGTGTTTCCCTTGCTTATATTCATGGGCGTGGGAGCAATGACAGACTTTAGTGCATTAATTGCCAATCCTAGAATGCTGCTGCTTGGCGCTGCAGCCCAATTTGGTATCTTTGGTACATTGTTTGGTGCCATTGCCCTTAACATGGTACCCGGCTTCGAGTTTTCGTTACAAGACGCCGCAGCTATCGCTATTATTGGTGGTGCTGACGGACCCACGGCAATATTTTTAGCCTCAAAACTAGCGCCTGACCTTTTAGGAGCTATTGCGGTTGCAGCTTATTCGTACATGGCGTTAGTCCCTATTATTCAACCGCCAATCATGCGATTGTTTACCAGCGAAGAAGAAAGAAAAATTGAGATGCCTCAGTTAAGAATTGTGTCTAAACGTGAGAAAATTGTTTTTCCACTAGCAGTGCTATTTTTGTGTATTCTGTTTTTGCCTACCGCCACTCCTTTAGTGGGTATGTTTTGCTTAGGAAACTTGATGAAAGAATCGGGCGTAGTCGATAGATTAAGTAACAGTGCTCAAAATGAGTTGATTAACGTGGTAACCATCTTTTTGGGGTTAGCAGTGGGTTCAAAATTATCGGCTGATAAGTTTTTGACTGTTGAAACCTTAGGTATTTTAGCCCTAGGTGCTATTGCTTTCTCTGTTGGGACTGCTGCGGGTATCATGATGGCAAAAGTAATGAGTAAACTGAGTAGTCAAAAAATCAATCCATTGATTGGTGCAGCTGGCGTATCTGCAGTGCCTATGGCGGCCAGAGTGGTTAATAAGGTAGGACTAGAAGCCAATCATCATAACTTTTTACTGATGCATGCTATGGGGCCTAATGTAGCTGGTGTGCTGGGCTCGGCAGTGGCTGCTGGAATATTGTTGGCTCTTGTAGGATAAAATATAAAAATCGGGCGAAGTAAAGTTTTACTTCGCCCGTGTCCAGACCAATCTGTGTGTAGCACCGTTATGACGTCTAGGATTAATTACTCTGCCTATTAATCAATGCCTGATGCGAATCAATTAATTTCTTTGTATATTCATTTTTAGGCCAATTAAATATCGCATCAGTTTTACCCGACTCCACCACTTTTCCATCCTTTATAATGATCACCTTGTCAGATATATGTCTCACTATACCTAAATTGTGAGATATGAAGATAAAACCTAGTCCTAAATCACGTTGTAACTCCATTAAAAGATTAACTGCCTGAGAGCGCACAGAGGGGTCTAAGGCTGCAAACGGTTCATCTGCCACTATTACTTTGGGATTGAGTATCAGGGCTCTAGCTAAAGCTATTCTTTGACGTTGCCCATCAGATAGCATATGTCGATAAAAAAACTGATGCTCTACCATTAAGCCAACCCTTCTAAGGGTACGTTCTATTAATAACTTGCGTTGCTGAGCATCAAGTTTAGTGTTGAGACGAAGAGGCTCATCAAGAATAGAGCCTAGTGTCAGTCCTGGGTTGAGAGATTCATTACTATTTTGAAAAATCATTCTAATATCATGGCATCTTGCGCCAATGTTTGATTTATTTAGCTCTACTCCATTCATAAATATTTTTCCACTTTTAGGCGTTTCTAGACCAACAAGTAGCTTTGCCAGCAGTGATTTGCCGGAACTGTTGTCGCCTACAATAGCTAAAGTTTCACCTGCTTTAAAATTAAAACTTACAGGTCCTAAATCAAACGTTACCTTGCTTTTTGACCAGAGGCTTTTTGTACTATTTTGAAATGTTAATTCTTCAACATTGATGAGATCCACTATTTTGCATCCCAGTGTAGTGGAAAATGACAACTATAAAAATGTGTATGAACTCGCCTTATTTGAGGTACTGTCACGCACTCTCTTCGTGCCCTTGGACATCTTGGTCCTAATCGGCAGCCAATTGGTAAATGATGCAGAGTTGGGATAGTGCCATCAAGTGAATTAAGTGGCGACTTAGGTGGCAAGTCTTTTCGAAAACTTGGGGCACTGTCAAGTAATGCCTGAGTGTAAGGATGAAAAGCACGTTTTCTTAGTTGTTTTAAATCACCACTTTCAACAGTTTGCCCACAATATAAAACAGTCATGTAGCTGGCCATACTGGATATAGCTAATAAGTCATGACTTACAAACAAAACACTCATGCTTTTGACTTGATTGACTCTGCTGAGTAACTTCAATATTTGTGTTTTTGAAGTCACTTCCATACCTTTAGTGGGATCATCTGCAATAATTAATCTGGGCTCAGATGCTAAAGCCATTGCCACCATAAATTTCTGTACTACATCGTTTGCAATCTGATGGGGATAACTACTTAAGCACAAGTGGTGATTTTTGATACCCACTTTATGCAGCAGTTTTATAGCTAAAATCTGTTTTTCCTCATTGCGCTGCCAAAACCATGTTTTCGTTAATTTGTTACTGGGAAGCATTTCTTTAAGTTGCTGGCCCATGGTCAATGACGGATCGAGTGACTCAAGAGGATTTTGAAAAATTACTGATATATCTTTGCGAATTAATTTGCGACGAGCTTTAGCCGACATGGTCAACAAGTTTTGTCCTCTCCACGTCATTCGGTCGGCAGTTATTCGCCAGCGTTGAGGTAATGCTCCAACAATTGCTTTTATTATTAAACTTTTACCTGAGCCTGACTCACCAACCAATGCGTGAATTTGACCTTCGTGGATCACCATGTTGATTTTATCAAGTGCTTTTACCCACCCTGCAGATATATCAATTTCTAAGGTCAAGTTTTTGATATCAAGTAAAATCATTAGTGTAACAACCTATTCCTAAGCGCTGAGCGAAGGCCATCGCCTACTAAGTTGATAGAAATCATCATCATAAATAATGCTCCACCGGGCAGGGCTATAGTCCAAGGGGCGATATAAGCCACTTCAATACCTTCCAAAAGCATTGCACCTAGTTCTGAAGAGGGAGCTTGAGCACCTAATTTGAGAAATCCTAAAGCGCTGATGTCTAGAATAGAAACGGATAGAGCTAGGGTCGCTTGTACCACTAACATCTCACCCATATTGGGTAATATCGAGCGAATAAAAATATGTAATTGACTGGCACCGTCGAGTTTGGCGGCCATGATATATTCTTTAGATAACTCATACCTTACAAAATCGCGAGTCTGGTGAACAAATTGAGGTATAAGCGCTAGCGCGATGGCCCACATACTATTTACTAATCCGGGTCCTAAAATGGCGATAATAATGATGGCAATAAGTAGAGTCGGAATTGCTTGAATGGAGTCTAGAGTATGATTGATGACACTTGAACGAAATCCATTACTCATGCCTGCTAATGCTCCTAAACCCACACCTAGTAACATTGCGACTAAAACCAATAAAAGGCTAATGCCAAAGGTCATCCTGCAACCATAAATAATGCGAGATAATAAGTCACGGCCTAATGCGTCAGTCCCAAATAAGTGACTAATACCGCCATTGGGATCCCAAGCAGGTGGTATCAATAAATCCCCAATTTGTTGCATATTTGGGTCAAAGGGGGCTAATAACGGGCAGAAAATGATAATAATTAGAAAAAAAGCAAAACAAAATAACCCGACAACAGCGATATGATTGTTCTTAAATTCCATCCAAGTGTATTGCAATGGTGAGGGATGATGTTCTTCCTGGTATAAACTAGATTGCGGCACGTTCGGCCCTTCTGCGTCTTGGATCGGTTATACGAATAGTCAGCTCAATCGACATAGTGAAAATAACAACCAGGACAGATACCGCTAACATTCCTGCTCTTATTGCTGGGTAATCTTGTTGATAAATAGCTTGGATAAGCCAATTGCCTATACCTGGCCAAGAAAAGATACTCTCTACTATCATGGCGTTGGTTAACAACGTAGGGAATTGCATGGCTAAAAGTGGCAAAATGGGTATTAATGCATTTCTCACTCCGTGGCGCATCAACACCTGCCGGGGTGTCAAACCTCTAGCGTAAGCGGCCAAGATAAACTCGCTGTTTAATGTTTCAATTACCGAACGTCTAGTAATACGCAGTATGAGTGTTGTGGTAACAACAGCAATAGAAAAAGTAGGGAGTATAAGATGTCTTAAGGCATCAATAAGAGCGGCATGTCTATCGACAGAGTCAGACAATAAGATATCAATTAATATGAAGCCTGTGATGCTTGGGATTTCAAATATTAGGCTAATACGCCCAGATAATGGAAACCATCCAAGTTGAAGAGAAAATACTAAAATAAGTATTAAGGCTAGCCAAAATACAGGTATGGAATAGCCTAATAAGCTAATCGAAAGTAAGCCGTAATCTGTGGCTTTATGATGCCGTAGGCCGGCTAAAAATCCTAAAGGTAAGCCAATAAAAAAAGACAGGAAAAGAGCGTAAGCACTGAGTTCTATACTCGCTGGAAGGTAATGGCTTACATCTTCGTATAAAGGTAGGCCCGAACTGAAACTGACCCCCCAGTTACCTGCAAACAATTCGCTCATATAATGCCAGTATTGAATAAACATATTGCCATCTACAGCATATTTTATCTGACTATTTTGCAGCTCTGTTAATTCGTCAATTCTAAGGCCAGTGAGATTCTCTATCGCTTGCCCCGGAAATAGATAGGCCAAAAGAAACGATAACAGGCTAAGGATGAAAAGAGTCACTAAAATAAGGTTTGTATAGCGAAAAAATACGTTACTCATTGTAGCTTTTTCACCCCACCAAAACGCACACCACCAAACGGGTTAATCACTAACCCGCTTAATTTTTTACGATGGGCTTGATATCGAGAAGCATGAGCTATGGGTATCAAAGGTAACTGCTCAGCCAAAAGTTCATTTGCTTTGCCATAAAAGTAGGTTCGTTCGCTAATTTCAGTATAATCTAATGCCTGATTAATCAATAAGTCATATTCTTGTGAGCACCACATTGCTCTGTTAGTGCCAGACTTTATGGCTGCGCAAGATAATAGTGGACGGTAAAAATTATCTGGGTCGCCATTGTCTGCTGACCAACCAATTAGAACAGAATCATGTAATCCTTCTGTCAATCGTTCTCTAAATGTTGACCATTCATAACTTATAATATTAGCTTTTATACCTACTTCTTGCAGGTAAACTTGGATTAGCTCAGCCATTTTTATGGCATTTGGGTTATAAGCCCGTTGTACTGGCATGGCCCAAATATTCATTGTGAAACCATCGGGTATACCCTGTTCCTGGAGCAGCTTTTTCGCTGCGCTCGGATTATAACTAAGAGGCCTAACATCAGCTTGAAACGCCCAAGATGTTGGAGGAACAATGTTTTTTGCAGTTATTGCACTGTTAAAATAAATCGCTTCAATTAATACATTTCTGTCGATAGCCATGCCAAGAGCTCTGCGTACCTTAGGATTGTTGAATGGTGGTTTTGAGGTATTAAATGCCCAGAATCCAATATTTAAACCTGGCTTTTCATCTAATACTAAATTTTCTTGTTTACGTATTACTTCAAGTTCACTGTGTGCTGGCAAAGCAATCGCATCACATTCAGCAGTCAACAATTTAGCTAATCTAAGAGAACTGGAAGGGGTGATGTCAAAGATGAGTTTGTCAGTTAACTCAATTTTACGCCAATATTCTGAATGCTTTTTATAACGTATATAACGATCTTGGCGAAAGCTAGAAAGTTGATAAGGCCCCGTTCCTACAGGACTATAGTCAATGAGTTCTTTTTGATTTCGTGATGTTAATTTGTCAGCATACTCTGCGGATAAAATAACAGAAAAATCTGTAGCAAGATTAGCTAAAAATGAACTTTCTGGTTTACTGAGTGTGATTTCTACTCGATAACCATTTAAGCGTTTAACTTGTGTTATTAATTCCCCAAGATTTAAACTATCTGTGTAAGGATACCTTCCACCTGATATTTCGTGATAAGGGTGGTCTGTTAATCGCCAACGGTTAATACTAAATAATACGTCGTCCGCATTAAAAAAACGTGTTGGCTTAAAGGTTTCAGTTTTGTGAAAAGCCACCTCTTTTCTTAGTTGAAATGTATACGTTTTGCCATCATCACTGGTCAGCCAACTGGTAGCTAATGCAGGTACTATGTTTCCAGTTACAGGGTCAAAGTCTATTAATCGGTCATAAATTTGATGGGATGAGGCATCAACTGTTGTGCCAGAAGTATCTAATTGTGGATTAAAGCTTGCTGGGCTTCCCTCAGAGCAATATACGATACCATCTGGGTCTGTTGTTGATTGAAGAAGCGCATCACAAGCGCTCAAGAAAGTGATTAGCAATACGACCAAAGTCATATTAGACCAAATGCTTTTGTTATATTTTTGGGGAAGGTTCACTGGCGTAATTTATTCCATATCTTCGTTAGTTTGTTCTAACAAGTTATACTTTTTTAAATAACCTCGTAGTTGATGATAAGTTAAACCAAGTTTCTCCGCTGTCTTTTTTTGATTAAATTGATTATCTATTAATGCTTGATTAATTAAATCAACCTCAAAGTCTTGTGAAAGTTGTTTCAAATCAACAGGAAAATCAAAGCTAATTTTTTTGCTGGTTTCAGTTGAAATTTGGTTTTTAGACATATTTTCAGTTGATACAATAGGTGAAGAAACAACTTCAGGCTGGATTGTTCTGGTGTGTGTTTTTACCCTTTTTTGCGGTCGATAAATGGACTCAAAAGGGTCTAGTACAATATTATGGACTGGCAAATTCGGGTTGTTACTGCGATATACTGCGCGCTCAACCACATTTTTTAATTCGCGAATATTACCTGGCCATTGATAGTCCAGTAAGGTGCGTTTGGCTTTTTCTGTAAAACCGCTGAACAATTCCATCTCAAGTTCTCTGGCCATGTTAATTGCAAAGTTCTCAGCTAACATCATTATATCTTCTCTTCGTTCGCGAAGAGGAGGAAGAGTAATGACATCAAATGCTAGTCTATCTAGAAGATCTGCTCGGAATTCACCTGAATCTGCTAATGCGGGTAAATCTTCATTTGTTGCAGCAACTATTCGAACATCGACTTTTACACTCCGCGAACCACCCACACGTTCAAACTCTCCATACTCAATCACGCGTAGTAGTTTTTCTTGAACCATACCAGAGGTATTAGAAAGTTCGTCTAAAAATAATGTGCCGTTATCTGCGGTTTCAAATCGACCTTCTCGGCGTTTAGCTGCGCCAGTAAATGCACCTGCTTCATACCCAAATAATTCGCTTTCTAACAAACTTTCATTCAGAGCAGCACAATTCAATGTTAGATAAGTTTGTTCCCAGCGTTTGGACAAAAAATGCATACGGGCGGCCACAAGTTCCTTACCTGTTCCTCTTTCACCAATAATTAAAACTGGCTTATTCAAAGGTGCAATTTGTGAAATCTGCTCTAACACCTCTAAAAAATTATTAGATTGGCCTAGCATTTTATCTTGTTGGCGAAAGCGGCTCATCAATATCCTTAAAAAGTGGTCTAAA
>OOEE01000015.1_pt1 | contig 17051 bp, 20 predicted proteins | sample 1670541 | NCBI WGS metagenome assembly OOEE01 (sample SAMEA98149918, study PRJEB22522) | marine metagenome | biome: marine biome; feature: marine water body; material: sea ice | place: Arctic Ocean | collected 16-Sep-2015 | depth 1.1 m | reverse complement strand
GTTTTTTCGGTGGACGACAACCGTTGTGAGGTATAGGTGTCACATCGGTAATATTAGTGATTTTATAACCAGCAGCGTTCAAAGCTCTAATCGCAGACTCACGACCTGGGCCTGGGCCCTTTACGAACACTTCTATGTTTTTCAAACCGTAATCCTGAGCGGCTGTACCAGCACGTTCAGCAGCTACTTGTGCAGCAAAAGGAGTTGATTTACGTGAACCACGAAAACCTGAACCACCTGATGTTGCCCATGACAGAGCATTACCCTGACGGTCTGTAATAGTCACTATTGTATTGTTGAAAGAGGCATGAATATGAGCCATACCATCAGCAACTTGACGTTTTACGCGCTTACGCGTTTTGGTTTGTGCTTTAGCCATAATATCCCCCGCTTATCGTTTTATTGCTTTGCGAGGACCTTTACGGGTACGCGCATTAGTTTTAGTGCGCTGACCACGTAGAGGAAGACTACGACGGTGGCGAATACCACGGTAGCAACCCAAATCCATCAAACGTTTGATACTCATTGATACTTCACGACGAAGATCACCTTCGACAGTGAATTTTCCAACTTCTTCACGAAGTTTATCAATCTGTTCTTCATCAAGATCTTTGATCTTGGTTGTCTCTGAAACACCTGAGGATACACAAATGCTTTTTGCACGTGTGGAACCAACACCATAAATTGCAGATAACGCAATTACAGTATGCTTATGTTCAGGGATGTTAATGCCAGCGATACGGGCCATTAACAGTACTCCTTATAATTTATAGTCATTAGCCTAAAAAGCCCGATAGGATACTTACCCAATAACTAAATTGCAAATAAGGATTGAGGCGCTAGTGTATCTAGACGACCCCCAATCCAATCGATTAACCTTGCCTTTGCTTATGCTTAAGGTCAGAACTGCAAATCACACGCACAACACCGTTGCGCTTAACGATTTTACAATTACGGCAAATCCGCTTGACTGATGCACGAACTTTCATTTCATCACTCCGTAAATCGCTAACTTAGCGGCCGTAGCCTTTAAGATTAGCTTTTTTGAGAACAGACTCATATTGATTTGACATCAAATGAGTCTGCACCTGCGCCATGAAATCCATGATGACCACTACCATAATAAGTAATGAAGTACCGCCAAAATAAAACGGGACATTCCAAGCGATCAACATGAACTCAGGCACTAAACATATAAAGGTTATGTAAAGTGCACCTGCCAAAGTAAGGCGTGTCATCACTTTATCAACATATTTAGATGTTTGTTCACCAGGACGAATACCTGGAACAAAAGCTCCAGACTTCTTCAAATTATCTGCCGTCTCACGAGGGTTAAAAACCAACGCAGTATAGAAAAAGCAGAAGAAAATAATCGTCGCAGCATATAACATCACATACAAAGGTTGCCCGGGGGACAACTGAAGCGCCACATCTTGTAACCAAGACAAAGACTCATTCTGACCAAACCAATTTGCAATAGTTCCAGGAAACAAAATAATACTTGATGCAAAAATAGGAGGTATAACACCTGCCATGTTCACTTTTAAAGGAAGATGCGAGCTTTGCGCTGCAAAAACCTTGCGACCCTGTTGGCGTTTTGCATAGTTAACGACAATACGTCGTTGACCACGCTCTACAAACACAACAAAATAAGTGACGGCTATAATGATTACGCCAACTAACATTAAGAAAAGTAAATTCAATTCACCCTGTCTTGCCATTTCAGCAACATTACCCAATGCTGATGGCAAGCCAGATACAATACCGGCAAAAATCAGAATAGAGATACCGTTACCAATACCTCTCTCTGTAATCTGTTCGCCTAGCCACATTAGAAACATAGTCCCAGTAACTAGACTTATCCATGCTGTAAAGTAAAAACCGAAACCAGGGTTAATTACCAAACCTTGTATAAGATTGGGTAGATTTGTCGCAATTCCAACTGCTTGGAATGATGCCAATACCAAGGTAAAATACCGAGTATATTGACTAATCTTACGACGACCAGCTTCACCTTCTTTTTTAAGCTCCATCATCGGAGGATGCATATGTGACATCAACTGAATAATAATAGAAGCTGTAATATAAGGCATGATGCCTAGGGCTAGAACCGACGCGCGTTCAAGTGCACCACCGGAGAACATGTTAAACATCTCTACGATTGTGCCTTTTTGTTGCTCAAATAATTGAGCTAACACCGCAGCGTCAATACCAGGAATAGGTACATAAGAACCCAACCTAAATACTATTATCGCACCAAGTACGAACAACAATCTTGATTTAAGCTCGCTCAAACCGCCTTTAGCGCTTGAATCCTGTCCTGGTTTAGCCATCTAGCCTATTCCTCTACTTTACCGCCAGCTGCCTTGATTGACTCAAGAGCGCCTTTAGTTACCTTTAAACCACTAATCGTAACGGCACGCGAAATGTCACCACTTTTTAATACTTTAATAAACAACATCTCTTTCTTAATAAGACCTGCTGCTTTTAAAGATTCAAGTGATACCACATCACCTTCTACCTTCGCAATTTCACTTAGCGTAACTTGGTCAGTAACCAAAGATTTACGCGAAGTAAAACCAAACTTAGGTAGACGACGTTGAATCGGCATTTGCCCGCCTTCAAAACCAGGTTTTACAGAACCGCCTGAGCGGGACTTTTGACCTTTGTGACCACGGCCACCAGTTTTTCCAAGACCAGAGCCCATACCACGACCCACACGTTTACCAGCTTTTTTCGCTCCAGGTGCAGGAGCAAGAGTATTCAAATGCATCTTTTACTCCTCCACTACTTCGACCATGTAAAATACACGGTTGATCATGCCACGGACAGAAGGGGTGTCTTCTAGCTCACGAATATGACCTATACGACGAAGACCTAAACCTGTAAGCGTAGCTTTATGCTTAGGTAAACGACCAATAGAACTTTTCGTTTGCTTTACTTTAATCATTTTAGTCATGACCAATTACCCCAAAATCTGCGATACAGACAATCCACGTTTGGCAGCAACTGACTCAGGCGAATTCATTTCTGTCAACGCATTGATTGTTGCACGCACAACGTTAATTGGATTGGTAGATCCGTAACATTTCGAAAGTACATTTTGTACACCAGATACTTCAAGAACTGCACGCATTGCACCACCAGCAATAATACCAGTACCTTCTGATGCGGGTTGCATGTAGACCTTAGAGCCTGAGTGACGACCTTTTATTGGGTGCTGTAGCGTGTTGCCATTAAGATCAACATTCACAATATTGCGACGTGCTTTTTCCATAGCTTTCTGAATTGCAGCAGGCACTTCACGCGCTTTACCGTAACCAAAACCTACACGACCATTACCGTCACCAACTACTGTCAAAGCAGTAAAACTAAAGATTCGACCACCTTTAACTACTTTTGATACGCGGTTGACGGCAATAAGCTTTTCTAACAGATCACCACCGTTTTGAACTTCTACTTTAGCCATAATTAACTCCTAGAACTGAAGACCAGCTTCGCGAGCTGCATCAGCTAATGCTTTAACTCGACCGTGATACTTGAATCCGCTACGGTCAAAAGCAACTTTCTTTATGCCTTTTTCGATAGCGCGTTCTGCGATCGCTTTGCCAATAGCCGCTGCTGCCGCTGAATTACCAGTACCCTTTAGGCTACTTGCTAGTTCAGTTTCAACTGTTGAAGCCGACGCCAATACTTCAGAACCACTAGGCGCGATTAACTGAGCGTATATGTGACGCGGTGTGCGGTTAACAACCAAGCGATGCGCGGCCAATTCACTAATTTTTTTACGTGCACGAGTAGCGCGACGCAAACGAGCTGATTTTTTATCCATCGTACCGACTCCTTATTTCTTCTTAGCTTCTTTACGACGCACAACTTCATCTGCGTAACGAACGCCTTTGCCTTTGTAAGGCTCTGGTGGACGATATGCGCGAATGTTAGCTGCAACCTGACCTATCAACTGCTTATCAACGCCTTTAACGATGATTTCAGTTTGACTCGGAGTTTCAACCGAAATACCCTCAGGCATTTCGTATGCTACTGGGTGTGAGAAACCCAAAGTCAAATTTAGCTTTGTACCTTGAGCTTGCGCTCGGTAACCTACGCCATTCAACAATAATTTCTTCTCAAAACCATTAGATACACCAAGTATCATGTTGTTTAACAAAGAGCGAGCCGTTCCAGATTGTGCCCAACCGTTTGCTTTACCTTCACGAGGCTTAGCAAGAAGTTGATTTTCTTCCTGAACTACTTCAACTGCATCATTAAATACACGAACTAGCGTACCATTTTTACCTTTAACTGTGACTTCTTGACCAGCGATAGATATTTCTACACCAGACAGGATATCAACAGGAGCTTTTGCTATACGTGACATTTTATTCCCCTTACGCTACGTAGCCGATGATCTCACCACCCATGCCCGCTTTACGCGCTGCACGGTCAGTCATCACACCTTTAGAGGTAGACACGATAGCCACACCTAAACCACCCATTACTTTTGGCAACTCATCTTTTTTCTTATAGATGCGAAGACCTGGGCGACTTACGCGCTCAATGCTCTCGATTACTTTTTTGCCTTCGAAGTACTTTAAAGTCACTTCTAATACAGGCTTTACGTCGCCAGAAACAGCGAAGTCTGTCACATATCCTTCTTCTTTTAGAACGCCTGCAATTGCAACTCGCACTTTAGAAGACGGCATAGATACAGAAACTTTACTAGCCATCTGGCCATTACGTACGCGGGTAAACATATCCGCGATAGGATCTTGCATACTCATATCAGCTACCCCTTACCAACTGGCTTTTTTCAAGCCAGGCACTTCACCGCGCATGGCTGCTTCACGCAACTTGATACGACTCATGCCAAACTTGCGTAGGAAACCATGTGGACGACCTGTAATGTTGCAGCGATTACGCTTACGACTTACAGATGAGTCACGTGGCAGTTGTTGTAGCTTAAGAACAGCGTCCCAACGTTCTTCATCAGAAGAGTTGACATCGCTGATAGTCGCTTTAAGCGCTGCGCGTTTTACCGCGAACTTAACAACTAGCTTCGCACGTTTTACTTCGCGCGCTTTCATTGATTCTTTTGCCATAACCCTAACCTTACTTTTTAAACGGGAAGTTAAACGCGCTTAATAAAGCGTGTGCTTCCGCATCGGTTTGTGCGCTGGTAGTGATAGTAATATCCATACCGCGTATCTTGTCCACTTTATCGAATTCGATTTCAGGGAAGATAATTTGCTCACGAACGCCCATGCTAAAGTTACCGCGACCGTCAAATGACTTAGGATTTAAGCCACGAAAATCACGGATACGAGGAATTGCTATAGAAACTAAACGTTCAAAGAATTCCCACATACGTTCACCACGTAGGGTTACTTTACAGCCAATCGGATAACCTTCACGGATTTTAAAACCCGCAACGGACTTGCGAGCAACAGTTACAATAGGCTTTTGACCAGCAATTGCTTGCATGTCAGCCGTGGCATTTTCTAATACCTTTTTGTCTGCTACCGCTTCACCTAAACCCATGTTTAGTGTGATTTTATCAATCCGAGGGACTTGCATGACGCTTTTGTAGTTGAACTGCTTAGCAAGTTCCGCTACAACTGAGTCTTTATAAAAATCATGCAGTTTCGCCATCGTACTCTCCAATTTTTATACTAGTTCGCCGTCTGATTTGAAGAAACGTACTTTCTTCTCATCTTCAAGACGGAAACCCACACGATCTGCTTTACCCGTTTTTGAGTTGTAGATCGCTACATTTGATACGTGAATCGATGCTTCTTTCTCAACAATACCACCAGTCACACCCAATTGAGGGTTAGGTTTCTGATGTTTCTTGATCATGCTCACACCTTCAACGATAAGACGGTTAGAAGCCGGAAGAACTTTAAGCACTTTGCCTTGTTTTCCTTTATCTTTACCAGCCAAAACGATGATTTCATCATCACGACGAATTTTGTTAGCCATATCGTGACTCCTTATAATACCTCAGGGGCTAGCGAGACAATTTTCATGTTATTAACACGAAGTTCTCGAGTAACCGGGCCAAAGATACGCGTACCAATCGGTTGCTTGTTTGCATTAAGCAAAACAGCTGCGTTGCTGTCGAAACGGATCGAAGATCCATCTGGACGACGTACGCCTTTTCTAGTACGCACCACCACTGCAGTTAGTACATCACCTTTTTTTACTTTACCGCGAGGAATTGCTTCCTTGACAGTAACTTTAATGATGTCACCAATATGTGCATAACGGCGATGCGAGCCACCAAGAACCTTAATACACTGAACCCTGCGAGCACCGGAATTATCGGCAACCTCCAGGTTAGTTTGCATTTGGATCATGTTAGTGCTCCGCTATTAAATTAAGACTCTTCCGAGCCGTTTACCTGCAAAAAAACAGTGTTAGCTGCTTTTTTATACATACCCCAGTTAAAAGGGCGCGAAATACTAACAGATTAGACTATGACGCGATAGTCTAATCTTTAAAAATAATAATAAAGATCGTGTTATAAGTACTAAGCTGCTATTTACACACAATTAACTTATTTAACGCCTTAATTTCAAGACCCTGTCATTTTCGCTGGTTGACATATATGCCTCGTAAAAGACTTATATTCGACATGTTAAGTTTAATAAAGTTGAGATCTTGGAGCATGTATCTGGGACAACTGTTTTTCTCTAATAATACTATCCTGTCGTTTCGCGTTATTTCCCTCTTTTTTACTTCTATCGTGAAGATAGTGCTGTATTACACACGTTATAAGTTATGTGATAAATAAACAAAAATCGTTTGGCAAAGTCACAGTTCTATTTTTTTCACAGTTAAAACCAGCAATATAAAGTATGGCGTTCTAAATTATCTCGTTTTACGAACGAAATAAAAATCTGTATCAGAACATCCACATGTAAAACTATAGTTATGAAGTTAATAATCAATTAACTGTGTTAAAAAGCCGTACACGTCATAAAGATTAACAGTCAGTCACTTATTCATTTCATCAAACAATGATTATCCTATCAAACGGACACAGCTATGATATGTAACTAATTTAACAACACAAAACCTTATTACAGCTTCAACACTTAGTTCAATAGTTAACTGGTAATCAGCAAATTTCTCTTTATTTTCGTCACAAAAAACTGCCGTCAATAGATAGTTATAATGATGACTTATAAAAGTACGAGATTTATTACACAGGCTTTAAAAATTTTACAACGCGTTGCATAAAAAAATAAACCATATTGAAAGACTTTTATTTACTCAAAACCTAACCTCTATTGCCTAGCTATTTTTCCAATTAGTTCACCATTAATAAGGCTGTCATAATGTTTTTCTAGATTATGGCGTTTAACCTTAAGAGTCGGAGTCAAAAGTCCATTATCCACAGTCCATTCGTCTTTCATCACAACCAGACAATCAAGCTTCGCATGACTCTCAAGTGTGCTGTTAACTTCATCAAGAGTTGCTGACAAACTTTTTTCAATTTCTTCTGCTGGAAGCTTCAGTGCTTCTTCAGACAAAACGACTAAACCAATAGGTTGTTTTAATTGCGAGCCAGTAACACAGACTTGTTCAATAGATGAATTTGCCATCAGTTTCGATTCAATTGGCACAGGTGCGACATATTTACCTTTGGATGTCTTAAATATTTCTTTTAAACGTCCAGTAATTTGAATATAGCCATCGCTGTCTATAGAACCTTTGTCACCTGTTTTCAGGTATCCATCTTCTGTCATCACTTCAGATGTCTTTTTAGGCTCCAAATAATACTCTTTCATATTACAAGGGCCCTTAACCTGAATTTCACCCTCTTCAGCTATACGTATATCCACACCTGAATAAGCACGACCTATAGACCCTATTTTGTCAGCCCTAAAAGGAATACAACATGTACCATATGCGCTGTTTTCGGTCATGCCCCACCCTTCGGAAATGTTGACTCCAATTTTTCTGAACCACTCTAAAGTAGAAGCAGGAATAGGTGCTGAACCGCTGGCACATAGTCTTGCTTCTCCTAATCCTAATTTGACACGTATTTTTTTGCTGACCATGCTACCCACTATCGGAATACGTAGTAATAAGTCGAGTTTATTCTGAGGCATGTTAGCTAATACTCCCATCTGGAAACGAGTCCATAGACGCGGAACAGAAATAAATAAAGTTGGCTGGGTGGCTCTAACATCGCGAGCAAAGGTTTCTAAAGACTCAATAAAGTTAATACGAGTACCAGAATAAAAACTTGAAATTTCAACTAGTACTCTTTCAGTAATGTGTGCCAGTGGCAGATAACTAAGAACTCGATCATTTTGATTCACCCCTAGTTCGTTTAAAGAGTTCGATGCCGCCCAACAAATAGATTCATAATTGTGCACCACACCCTTTGGGTTACCAGTACTGCCAGATGTATATATTATTGACATAACAGAATCTAATGCTGGGATGGGCTTTTCGAGAAGCGGAGAGGTTTGTAATAATTCATTCCACTGCTTATCAGCAGGAATGTTGGGATACGGAAACGCAAGTTTAACCACCCCGTCATCAATTGCGGCAACTTGCTGTTCAGTATTATCCAACTTACCAACAAATATCACTGGGCACTTAGCATGATCCAAAACATATTGAATTGTCTTTTGACCAGCAGTGGAATATATAGGTACTGACACATGACCTGCTAACATAATCGCTAAATCGGCAATAAACCACTCAGCACAGTTCTTTGATAAAATAGCAATGTGACTACCTTTGGGTAAATCCATTGCCAGTAAACTCGCCGCAACTTTTCGTGCTTGTTGACCAGTTTCGCGCCATGTGAAATCTTTGATTACACCATCAATAGGTTGTTTTAAATAGACAGTTTCAGGATGAGTATCTTCCCATTGGTAAAACATTTCTAGGGGTGTTTTTAGTGACATATTGGATACTTATAGTAGTGTCGATAGCTATTTATAACGATTGTCAGTAAATAGGTCAATCGTTCTTTCACAACAACTTGTTAACAAATGCAAAAGTCCACTAACAAGCTGTTTTTCCTGAGAAACAATCAGTTTTTTATATAAATAATGTTGGATATTAGGCAATAAACAGAATATTAATCATCCATTAGTCTCTTAATTTACCTATAAAGAAATGAAAACCCACTTAGCTAAAAAGTAGATTTTTTACTCTAAAATGTTTTTTTTTGGCTAACACTTTACAAGTCTATTTTGTAAAAAAACATTGCCTTTGACATATTATTATAATGTTGGAAAAGCAAGTTTCTGCACACACTTAATATTAATACCAGTTACCACATTAAATATTTTTAAGGACTCGAAAATAGTAAAGTGGGGAAGCGGCAAAATCTCACTGAGACTAGCTGAAAATCATCAAGTGCTTGTATGAAAAAGTGTTTATCGAAAAAAATCGATACTTTTTTTTGGTTACAAAGATAGTACCCGTCTATTTAAAAGAAAAAAGAGAATACCTTAAAGACATTCCCTCGTTATTTTTTAACCCCTCTGTCTAACGATTTCATATAAACAAACGCCTGTTGCAACAGAAACATTGAGGCTTGAAACAGAACCAGCCATAGGTAATTTAATCAACTCGTCACAGTGTTCGCGGGTTAGGCGGCGCATACCTTTGCCTTCAGCACCCATGACAAGCGCCATAGGGCCGTTAAACTTACAATCATAGATATTATTTTCTGCTTCTCCTGAAGTGCCAACTATCCACACGCCTGCATCTTGCAAGTCTCGTAACGTTCTAGCAAGGTTGGTAACTTGCACTAAAGGAATGACATCAGCCGCACCAGACGCTACCTTTCGAACTACTGGTGTTAGAGCAGCAGATTTATCCTTCGGCACTACCACCGCATCCACCCCAGCTGCATCGGCTGTTCGCAAACAAGCACCTAAGTTGTGGGGATCAGTTACACCATCCAAAATAAGTAAAAATGGCAACTTACTTGACTCTACAATGGCAGCTAAATCGTTCTCATTATATTGCTTAGCAGGTTTAACTTTAGCAACAACACCTTGGTGTTGCCCTCCGTCAACTTTATCATCTAGCGTTTTTCGTTGACAAAATTGTACTGAAGTACCTAAGCTTCTAGCCTGGCTAACGATTTCATGAACACTCTTATCATCTCGACCTTTCAACACAAAAAGTTCAATTAAACGCTCAGGTTCACGCAGGATAATTGATTCAAGTGCATGAATTCCATATAACCATTCTTGTTGAGCCATATACTTTATTTCCCCTTTTTGGATGGACTGGTTGGTTTACTTCGAGATGCTTTCGACTTAGAAGGTGTGCGACTTTTTCTTGTAGCCGGCTTTTTAGTCGACTTTCCAGCTGGTGCAGGTTTGTCGGATATGTTTTTTGCTGCAGGTCCTCTAGATTTTTGTCCAGACGGTTTCCTACCTGCTGTTTTTCTGATATTTTTGCCCTCAACACCATCCAATAAGAAATCAATTTTACGTTCGTCTAAGTTGACTGAAGCAATTTTAACCTCAACAGGATCGCCCAATCTGTAGACCGTACCAAAACTTTCGCCAATTAAATGCTGCTTAACTTCGTCATAACGAAAATAATCCTTTTCTAAAGAAGTAATATGTACCAAACCGTCAATGTGGAATTCGGTCAGGCGTACAAAAAAACCAAAATTTGTTACAGAAGCAATTACGCCTTCAAACACATCACCAACATGGTCCAGCATAAATTCACATTTGAGCCAATCAGATACGTCTCTAGTGGCATCGTCTGCTCTGCGCTCGGTCATCGAACATTGTTCACCTAATACTTCCACTTCATCTGCGGTGTAGGCTTTTCCACCTGTTTTACTTTTACGCTGATGTTGTTTATCGGTTATGCCTTTTAGTGCACGGTGCACCACCAAGTCAGGATAGCGACGGATAGGTGAAGTAAAGTGCGCGTAAGCGTCTAATGCCAAACCGAAATGACCGATATTTTCATGATCGTATACGGCTTGTTTCATCGAGCGTAATAACATGGTTTGGATCAGTTCTTGATCAGGCCTGCCTTGAATTTTTTCAATCACATCAGTGAAATCTTGAGGCGATACATCACTGCCAATTTTGTGAGTGATACCTACTTCGCCCAGATATGACAAAAATGCGCCTAAACGATCAGAATCGGGCTCATCGTGAATACGATACAAGGCTTCAGCTTTGTTTTTAGTTAAAGCTTGCGCAGCAGACACGTTAGCTAAAATCATACATTCTTCAATTAGCTTGTGTGCATCGTTTCGTGTTACCGGTATAATATTGTCAATTTTACGCTGAGCATTAAATACAAATTTGCTCTCTTGAGTTTCAAATTCAATTGCACCACGTTGCTTCCGTGTGCGCTTTAAAACACGGTACATATCATGTAAATTTTTCAGATGTGGCACTTGCTCCGCATAACGTTTATGTAGTTCAGGATTACCTCGCCCCTCTTGTTCTTTCAATAGGTCCCATACTTTTGTGTAAGTTAACCTAGCTTTAGAATTCATCACCGCTTCATAAAATTGATGCTCCACCAGCTTTCCCGTTTTGCTGATAGTCATCTCGCAAACCAGACATAAACGGTCAACCTGAGGATTAAGTGAACATAATCCATTCGATAAGACTTCAGGCAACATTGGAATGACTTGTTCAGGGAAATAGACCGAATTACCACGATTTTGTGCTTCACTATCAAGTGCGGTGCCTGGACGAACATAGTAACTTACGTCAGCTATAGCCACCCACAATTGCCAACCACCATGCTCTAATGGTTCACAAAAAACGGCATCATCAAAATCACGAGCATCTTCACCATCTATAGTAACTAAGGGTAATTGTCTTAAATCAATACGTCCTTGTTTTGCTTCTTCAGGGACTTGTTCATTAAGACCCTTGACTTGTTTATCGACGCCTTTTGGCCAATGGTGCGGAATGTCAAAAGTGCGTAGCGCCATATCGATTTCCATACCAGGTGCCATATGCTCACCTAATACCTCAATAATTTTACCAATAGCATTGACGCGCTTACGAGGACGTTGGACAATTTCTACCACAACAATATGCCCTTGGCGGGCTCCGTTTGTTTGTTCTGTGGGGATCATTATTTCGTGATTAATACGACTATCATCAGGGATTACTGTACCCACGTTATTTTCAAAAAAATAACGACCTACTATCGGCTCAGTTCGAGGTTCAACAATTTTAGCAATTCTAGCTTCTCGTCTGCCGCGGTTATCTGTACCACTTTCTTTTACCAGCACTACATCGCCATGCAACACCATGGACATTTGTGCATTATGAATGAACAGGTCTTTATCACCGTCATCGCGTTTTAAAAAACCAAAACCATCTCGATGACCTATTACCCGACCTTGGATAAGGTCCTCTGTTTTGAGTTTTGCATACTTTTTGTCACGATTAAACTCAACTTGTCCTTCGCGCTCCATTGCTCGAAGTCGACGTTGGATACCAATACGACTGTCCTCATCTTTTGCATCAAGTAACTGACAAAATTCCAGAAAAGATAAAGGTTTTTTAGCTGCGACTAAAAGTTCAAGGAGATATTCACGGCTAGCAACAGGCTTTTCGTATTTTTCTTTTTCGCGTTGGTAAAAAGGGTCGTCGCTCATAGGGCGAAAAATTTCCTAATTAATAAGAATAATCCATCAGTATAACTAAATGAGCAGCTCCAAATAGGACTTTTTAACAGATACTACAATAGTGCAACTAATTCGCCCTTATTTCACTCATTCGAAATACCTTTAATCCCTCATGAATTGCACCTTCTGAAGGCTAAAACTTCCACATCAACTCTTTTTATAATAACAACTTTTTTGGAATCAATTTCTATAGTTAATAATAAAAAAATGCTCGGAAAGGCGTACAGATTTTCTGAAAAAAAACTTAAGCGTTTTAATAGAGGGCATACTTTATTCCTAAATTAAAACCAATGCTCGTAATTGCTATTTGCTCTTCGTCTTAAGACGATTTCGAAGCAGTATGTAATCGACAATAGATGAATAATTTTGCAAAACCATTTAAAAGAATGTCAGCTATAATTAAGATTAAATAGTGTGTAAGTAAACAGAAATCATCCATCTCGAGGGATTAACAGATGATGAAGAGTTCTGGTTTGAACATCTAGAAAAATAATCCAATAACATTGTTGTTTTAACAGGTAACCATCAATCAGCTCACTGTCATTGTTAACATACGAAACATTGACTAATTAATTATGACGTTTCTTTTTGCCTTACGTATTGCCATGGGCCTCATGAGTTTCTCTAAGCCTTGCATACAATTTTTTATTCTTTGATGGGTTGGTTGATCTGCAGTAACTGAGTTGTACAACCTGTTATAAACATCCTCGTAATCATAAGGACTGCCGTATCCTTCAAGAAACAATTCTGCCAATTGTATTTGTGCTGCTAGATGTCCAAGTGCAGAGGCCTCACGTAAAAAAATCACACCTCTTTCTCTATCCTGTTGAACAAGTTTACCTTGAGAGTAATAACGACCTAACTGTTCTAATCCAGCCGAAAGACCTTGCTCTGCAGCTTGATGCATAAAATAGATGCCTCGCATTGGATCCTTGTCTACACAAATTCCCCAGGCCAACATATCACCCCATAAAAATTGATAGCTAGGAATTTTAAGAACATCTGCACTTGCCTGAATATCTTGTACTAGCTGACAGTCATCAAGCACAACTTGATTCAAATGTTCATTTTTACTTATTAAGCTCAGCAACTCGTCCTGCGTATACAGCTGAACAGCTTGTATATCCTCAGCAGCACTAACAAAAGCAACAAAATTTAATGCACAACAAAATAAATATAAAGGTTTGAATACACACATAAAAAAACATCTAATTCTTGAGACTACTCTTATATCGGCAATAATATTTTTTTTATAAATGTTTTAGGGTCAATAGACCCTAAAACATAAACAAGCTAAATTTTTATCCATAACGACAACATCACATTTTATTTATTTGTCAGCGCCATTTTCACAACCAGCGCATGCTCGAATAAGTCATGGCCTAAATCAGTTAAATATCCGCCGTCAGGTAAAGTCACTATACCTTTGTCGAACAACCTCTTTGCTGCGGCAACTGCTGATGGTTCAGCGTCGTGATGGATTTTCAAACCCTGCATCAAACTTTTGTTAGGAAACTTTAACAATAAGTTCAGTTCTGCCACCATATCGTTCGTAAATGTCATTTTTATTCCTCATAAATTATGCCCTTAAGTCCCGTGCATAGAGAGGGCTAGTATTAGATTCAAGCGGAACAAGGCATTCATTTGCATAACTCTCACTAAAACCTAGCATTTTCACTTAATTACGACTCGTATAAAACTAGCCACATGTTTATAATAGATTATTGAGACTAAAGCCCAAACCGATGAATATCAAAGGTTATTTTAAATAATCATATTCAAGTAATATTAAACTAACCAGAAGAGATCCATGCAAATAATTCAATGTAAGGTAGAAAAAATTGAAGCCCTTACAGACACAATCAAACGTATTGTATTAATTCCAGATTCACCCCTTAGCTTTATTGCTGGTCAATATTTGCAAGTAGTTATGGGTGAAAATGACAGACGGCCTTTTTCGATTGCTAATGCGCCTCGCCTGGATGGAACTGTAGAGTTACACATTGGTGCTGAGCCAGGAAACCAATATGCAGGGCAAGTAATCGATAAGATGGAAAAAGATGGAGTAATAGATGTCGAAGGAGGATTGGGAAAAGCTTTTCTTAGACCGTCCGGGGCAAATACCACCATATTACTTGCAGGAGGAACAGGCTTTTCGTATACATTGTCCATTTTGCAGCAACTTCTCAGCAAACCTCTTGAAGGGCCAGTGATTCTATACTGGGGGACACGCACAATTGCAGATATGTATGCTTTCGATAACCTAAATACTCAGATGCAACAACATCCATTGTTTACTTTTATTCCAGTGGTGGAGTTTCCTGAAGCAGGTTGGATGTGTAAAACAGGTTGGGTACATCAAGCAGTGATCGAAGACATTCAAGACTTCGCTAAATATCATGTATATGTAGCAGGCCGTTTTGAAATGGCAAAAGTAGTGCGCGATGATTTTGTTAAACAAGGCTTGCCTATAACCTCGTTATTTGGCGATGCATACGCATTTATTTAAGTATCAATATTTAGGCACTTATTTAAATTCCTAAATATTGTCATCCTGACCGAATATTTTGCACTGATAATAATTAGACTGCACCCTTGAAGGCTAATTGTCGCCATGCTTCATAAACAAATACCGACACAGCATTCGACAAGTTCATGCTGCGGCTTTCTGGCAACATAGGGATACGCACACGCTGCTGAAGTGGCAAAGACTGAATAACCTCATCAGGTAAACCTCGAGTTTCCGGGCCAAATAATAATGCATCTCCAAGTTGATATTGGGCATCTGCAAAAAACGCTTTGCCTTTTGTGGTGCAGGCAAATATTCGTTTCGGTGCGCAAGCTTGGATGTAAGCTTCAAGGTTTGGATAACGTTGCACCTTTGCGAACTCATGATAATCCAATCCAGCTCTGCGCACTTTTTTATCATCCCAATCGAACCCCAATGGCTCTATTAAATGCAATGCAAAACCCGTATTTGCGCATAGGCGGATAATATTGCCCGTATTGGGGGGTATTTCAGGTTGGTAGAGAACTATATCGAGCATGAGTATGATTTCAGTTACATATGATGTTGGCATAATAACAAAAACCAGCAAAATGGTTTAACTCTTAGTTAATCTTTATCTTTTAACAGCTATCAATAAATTTTAGTGAGCTCCTAATTTTAGTGAGCTCCTATGTGTGCTTTAAACTAATTAAACTTAAGTTTTTAAAAAACACGGTCATTTATGTGGTCATTACATCTGGAAAAATTGCTTATAGCCTAGTCTGTAACATTAACTGCGGTTTGCTATTTTCTAAAAAAATCTAAAACAGCGTCTAAACAAGGCACTCTAAATTTATCTTGCTCCTCTAACAATTCATGTTTGGAACCTTGAATCACTCTTAGCTCAGTATGTGCCATTTTTGCCACCACCCTACTTTGGCGTTTGTTATCCACGATTTGATCTGCTCCAGCCTGAATAACTAACGCAGGTATAGGAAATCGATGCACATTTTGTTCTATTTCGTCCATCGCATGTGTTGCCATTTTAAGCCAATGTCCACTGACTCCACCTAACTGCAATTCTGGTGCTATTTGATACTCTTGACGAAAAATTTGATATCTAATCTCACTGTGAGTTAACTCATTAGCGTCAAAGGGTTGGTTGTTATAGTCTTTCTGTCCAAAAAAGTAAGCTGTCTGTTTGTTTAGTGCTCCGTGTAAGCTTAACATTAAACTAGCAAGCCAATTGGGTAAGGCTGGGCGAATGCCGAACATAGGTGCTGAAAATGCAACCTTTTCAAATAACTCCGGATAACGTAACACTGTCAAAAAGCCAATTGCTCCACCCATCGAATGACACAATAGTTTTGGTTTGTGTCGAGTTTTTTTAATGACCACATTATCAATGAATTTCTTAAAATCAGTCACATATTCAGCAAAGTTTTCCACATAACCTATTTGTGGATTAGTCAACATACGCCCTGATGATCCCTGCCCTCTATGATCGTGAATAAATACTGAATATCCATTTTCATAGAGATCATATATGATTTCTTTATATTTGATTAAACTTTCAATACGGCCAGACGATATCACTATAGAACCAGTAGCCTGTGCGTTTAATACATAAGCGTAAGCTATGTCCACTTTTCCCACACCCTCTAGTGTTCCATGTAGAACTTTATCAAGCCAGAAAGGTTGGATAATAGTTACATACTTTGATGCCAAATTATCTTCAGAACAAAGTACAAACTGAGACATATACAACCTTATATTTTAAAATGAAAAATATGCAATACACACGATTAATCCTTTATTCACAGCGCAAAACTAAATCACTTAGCCTTACTAAGCTTTTTATTGTAATTGTCTTCAATTACACGAAGTATATCGCGCCAA
>OOEE01000014.1_pt1 | contig 17055 bp, 10 predicted proteins | sample 1670541 | NCBI WGS metagenome assembly OOEE01 (sample SAMEA98149918, study PRJEB22522) | marine metagenome | biome: marine biome; feature: marine water body; material: sea ice | place: Arctic Ocean | collected 16-Sep-2015 | depth 1.1 m | reverse complement strand
AAAGTGTAATATTCTCTGGCTTTGCATGGAAATATGAAAGGTGACTAAATGTAATGGCATGCACACCTTTAATTTTTAAAGCACAAAACCATCGTTTATTTTCGTAAGTAGAAACTTGCACGATACTATTGGGCAAATAATCATTTTCCGTTTCATCTCGAATTGTAATTGTCTTTTTACCAGATAAAACATCTGCTTCAAAACGTTCAAAAAAAGTCATTTTAAACTGACTCACAACCCTCCCTCACTATGTTTTATGAAATACACGAGTCCATAATAATGAAAAGGCCAGCAACTGGCTATCAACTTAACAACATAGAACATCAAAGACATCCACTGTAATTCTATTGAATTACTCAAAGTTAGTAATATTTATAATAGATGCTTTATTAATTCATTTATATTTGTAATTTAATAAATAAACGTGATTATTACTCCGACATCTGTACTTCCATGACCAAAAAAGAGCAGGTTTTAGATACACCGGCCCAGTTTATTGTGAAAAACGGAACGTCAGCCTTTGTTCAATAAACAGTATTTGCCAAGACAGTTGTTATCTAACCGAGATTTTAAATTAAATTTTGGTTAGTTTAAAACCCAATTTTTTCGATACCCTGTCACCATTCATTTATTCGTTCTAGAAACAAACCATGTTTGTTTCTCAACAACAGTGCCTAAATTGATGAGACTAGGAAAGTCATATGAATATTAGAATGATACTTTGTTAGATATATAAGTATTAAATTTTAATATTTTAATATTTTAATTACATAAAAATTCACTGTAATTAAGTCAAATGTTTAAAGCCGAACAGCATGCTTGCGGTGGGTATATTTTTAAAATCTGTGTTAAAAATTGATTTATTTTGAAACAAAAAACAGGTTAATACGTCTGATTAAACTACACTTGATGTATATCTTTTATATCAACACGATAAAATTTTAGTGTTAAACAATATAAAAGTCTCAAAAGCATTAATACGTTAAGAAATGGAATAGAAACACCATCTAAGGAGCCATCAATAAACACTACATCACCTTTTTAGGGGACGTCATGAATATTTTTAGCCAGTTTCAAACCCGGTATGAACTCAGAAAACAAGAAGAGTACACACTAGAAGAATATCTTGAAATTTGTAAGAACGACTCTAACGCATACGCATCCGCCGCAGAAAGGTTATTAATCGCTATTGGCGAACCCGAATTTGTAGACACCTCCAAAGATCCGCGTTTAAGCCGTATATTTTCAAATAAAGTTATTAAACGCTACGAAAAGTTTAGTGATTTTTATGGAATGGAAGAATGCATTGAAGAAATAGTCTCATTTTTCAAACATGCAGCTCAAGGTTTAGAAGAAAAGAAACAAATTATCTATTTACTTGGTCCTGTTGGTGGCGGTAAATCATCCCTTGCTGAAAAACTAAAAGAACTAATGCAAAAAGTGCCTTTTTACGCGATTAAAGGTTCACCAGTGAATGATAAGCCACTATCGTTGTTTGATATAAAAGAAGACGCTTCTTTGCTCAAAGAAGATTACGGTATCGACGCACGTTATTTAGGTTCAATCATGTCACCTTGGGCAGTAAAACGCTTGCATGAATACGGTGGTGATATCAGAAAATTTAAAGTCGTAAAACTATGGCCATCTATTTTAGACCAAACAGCTATCGCTAAAACTGAACCAGGGGACGAAAACAACCAGGATATTTCTGCCTTAGTAGGTAAAATAAATATTCGGATGCTTGAGGATTTTTCTCAAGATGACCCAGATGCCTACAGTTTTAGCGGCGGTTTATGCTTAGCTAACCAAGGCATGCTGGAATTCGTAGAGATGTTCAAGGCGCCAATCAAAGTACTTCATCCTTTGTTAACAGCAACGCAAGAAGGTAATTATAATTCTACAGAGGGCATGAGCGCTATTCCTTTTGAGGGCATTATTTTAGCGCACTCAAATGAATCTGAATGGCAGACCTTTCGTAATAACAAGAACAATGAAGCTTTTTTAGATCGAATTTCGATCGTAAAAGTTCCTTATTGCTTAAAAGTGACTGAAGAAATACATATTTATAAAAAACTACTTGAAAATAGTTCATTGAATCAATCTCCCTGTGCACCAGATACTCTAAAAATGCTTGCCCAATTCTCAGTTCTGTCTCGACTAAATGAACCAGAAAATTCTAATATTGACTCAAAAATGAAAGTATATGATGGCCAAAATATTAAAGATACCGACCCAAAGGCTAAGTCGATGCAAGAATACAAAGACAATGCCGGTGTCAATGAGGGAATGTCTGGTCTTTCAACCCGTTTTGCCTTCAAAATCCTTTCTCGAGTGTTTAACTTTGACACCTCCGAAATCGCTGCGAATCCAGTACATTTACTCTACGTTCTCGAAAAACAAATTGAACAAGAGCAATTTGCACAAGAAACGGCTGAACAATACTTACGTTTTATTAAAGAGTTTCTAGCACCTCATTATGTTGAGTTTATTGGCAAAGAAATTCAAACAGCCTATTTGGAATCTTATTCTGAATACGGTCAAAATATTTTTGACCGATATGTGACTTATGCTGATTTTTGGATACAAGATCAAGACTATCGAGACCCTGAAACAGGAGAAATATTTAATCGAGCAGTAATAAATGAAGAGCTTGAGAAAACTGAAAAACCAGCAGGTATTAGTAACCCTAAAGATTTTCGAAATGAAATTGTTAATTTTATGCTAAGAGCGCGCGCCAACAATAATGGCAAAAATCCTTCATGGCAAAGTTATGAAAAACTACGTGCCGTCATTGAAAAGAAAATGTTTTCAAATACCGAAGACTTGCTACCCGTTATTTCATTCAACCCCAAAAACTCACAAGAAGACAAAAATAAGCATGAGCAGTTTGTAGAGCGCATGATAGACCGCGGATATACTGAAAAACAGGTTAGATTACTTGCAGAGTGGTATTTGCGTGTTCGAAAGTCTCAATAATAGTTAACCAATTGAGGGATTGTAGAGCTCGAAAAGTGGATGTGACCATGGGCATTATCTAAGTCTGCGAACAAAATATATTCATGTGCGCACCCTGTTTAAAAAGAAGCTCGATAACTTAAGGTCTATAACCTAGGAGATATTAATGGGCTTAACCCATATTATTGATCGTCGACTTAACGGCAAAAATAAAAGCGCCGTCAACCGTGAGCGCTTTCTTCGACGTTACCGCCAACATATTAAAAAGGCAGTGTCTGATGCTGTGAGTAAACGAAGCATCACCGACATTGACCGTGGTGATAATATCAGTATTCCCAGTAAAGATTTAGACGAGCCTACTTTTCGATCCGGTCAGGGCGGTTTACGTGAAACAGTTAATCCTGGAAATAAAGATTTTACTACTGGTGACCAAGTCGCTAAACCATCCAAAGGGAAAGGCGAACAAGGCTCAGGACAGGGCGAAGCAAGTGATTCAGGTGAAGGCGTTGATGAGTTTGTATTTCAAATATCGCAAGAAGAATTTCTTGACTGCATGTTTGAGGATCTAGAATTACCTAACCTGGTAAAAAAACAATTAAAAGATACCACATCGTTTAAATATCAACGGGCGGGTTATTCTAATCAAGGAAACCCTGCAAAAATTAATGTTGTACGCTCCTTACAAAAAGCTTACGGCAGACGCTTGGCGCTCACAGGAAAAAAGCGTGAAAGCATTAAAAAACTTGCACTCAAATTAATGGAACTTGAATCTTCAACTGAAGATTACACAACAGAAATACGTACATTAAAACTTAAAATCGAAAAGTTCAAAACACGTATCAAAAAAATCCCTTGGATTGATGATGTTGATCTTAAATTCAATCAACACGTTAAGATAGCACTGCCAAGCACCAGCGCTGTGATGTTTTGTTTGATGGATGTTTCAGGCTCGATGAGCAAAATGCATAAAGACATCGCAAAACGTTTTTATATCCTGTTATATTTATTTTTAAAAAGGAATTATAAAAAAATTGATGTGATATTCATTCGACATCATACCAGTGCAAAAGAAGTGGATGAAGAAGAGTTTTTTTATTCCCGAGAAACTGGCGGTACAATTGTTTCAAGCGCTTTGAAGCTTATGAATGACATTATTAAGCAACGTTACCCTGCAATTGATTGGAATATTTATGCCGCCCAAGCATCAGATGGTGATAATTGGAATGATGACTCACCGTTGTGCTTAAAAGTATTGCGTGAAGATATTTTGCCGCAAATTCAATATTTCGCCTACATAGAAATAACAAAATTAGAGCACCAAAGCTTATGGCATGAGTATGAATCCCTAAGCCCTGAGTTTCCAGATAACTTTGCGATACAAAATATCAGTGATGAAAGTGAAATTTATCCCGTTTTCAGAGAATTATTCACTCGTAAGGACAGTCATCATGAGTAAGCAATTCAAACACAACTATATTTCCAGTGGATCTGAATGGTCCTTTGAACTAATCGAGAAGTACGATGAAGCCATTGCCAAAATCGCTAAAGAATACAATCTGGATACGTATCAAAATCAGATTGAAATCATAAGTTCGGAACAAATGTTAGATGCATACTCATCTGTCGGTATGCCTTTGGGCTACAGTCACTGGTCATTTGGCAAACAATTTTTGAATAGCCAACAAAACTACAAACGAGGCCAGATGGGGCTGGCATATGAAATCGTGATTAACTCCGACCCTTGCATCGCTTATCTTATGGAAGAAAACACCATGATGATGCAAGCCTTAGTAATTGCCCATGCGGGCTATGGGCACAATTCTTTTTTTAAAGGGAATTATTTATTTAAAACGTGGACAGACGCTAGCGCAATTATTGATTATTTACTGTTCGCTAAGAACTATATTTCAAAATGTGAAGAACGGCATGGGATTGATGAAGTGGAAAAGATTTTAGATTCCTGCCATGCACTCATGAAATACGGCGTAGATCGTTATAAACGCCCTCCAAACATCTCAGCAGAAGAGGAGTCAAAACGCCAAGTGGAACGTGAGATGTTCATGCAACAGCAAGTTAATGAACTCTGGCGAACAATACCTTTAAATCTAGATAATGAACATGACGTTATTCACACAAAGTTTCCAGATGAACCTCAAGAGAATTTACTTTATTTCTTTGAGAAAAATTCGCCACTTCTGGAGCCGTGGCAACGTGAGGTTATTCGCATTGTACGCAAAATAGCTCAGTATTTTTATCCTCAACGCCAAACACAAGTAATGAATGAAGGATGGGCTACCTTTTGGCACTTCACCATTATGAATACACTTTATGATAGAAAACGGGTTGATGAAGGCTTTATTATCGAGTTTTTAACATCGCATACAGCGGTTGTATATCAGCCGCCCTTTGACAGTAAATGGTTTAGTGGTATCAATCCATATGCCTTAGGCTTTTCAATGTTTCAGGACTTACGCCGCATATGTGAGTCACCAACGGATGAAGATAGGCAATGGTTCCCAGACATCGCAGGCTCAGACTGGCTAGAAACATTAGACTTCGCCATGCGAAATTTTAAAGATGAGAGTTTCATACTTCAATATCTTTCCCCAAAAGTTATTCGAGATCTCAAGTTTTTCTCGATTAAAGATGACGATCAAGCAGAGCATTATAAGATAACTGGTATACACGATGAAGATGGTTATCGATATGTACGGGAGCAACTATCATTACAGTATAATTTGAGTATGCAGGAACCAAATATTCAAGTTTGGGATGTGGATTTAAGGGGAGACCGTTCTTTAACGCTTCGACATGTCCCTAATCAGCGCATTCCTTTGGCGAATAACACGGAAAGCGTCCTTAAACATGTTCATCGACTTTGGGGCTTCGATGTTCATCTTTACAGTGTCGATGAGAATGAAACGACTAAAGAATTTCATTGCCCGCCACTTAACAAGGTAAAGTCGGAATAAACCCTCAATATTATGGAACCTAATTTTAATTAAAAGGCTAAGGCGTAACTAGTCAGTTTAAGATTTTTAATATAAACAGAAAATGAGCATAGCTTGGTGTAATTCTTAATTGGTGGCTTGACGAATACTATCAACAGTTTCCTTGTGTCTAATATTTAAGCAGCCCAGAATATGTTAAATGCTCGATCTGCTCGCTTCAACACAATTTACGAGGGATATGAATACTCCCATCGTATTAACGTATAAATATTACCCTGCTGCTGCAAACCAGTATAAAGTCTTGATTTTTTTTGTTTCAGGTAGTCTGCTCGTTTAAAAAAATCTTAAAGCGATATCGTTCTGATTAACATTAAGACTATTCCTGGAGATTGTTTAATTAATTTAGGCCTAAGTCAAAAAAACCGAAAGGTTGTTAGCTTCTAATTAATTATCAAAGTAAATTTTGATGCCCGAATTAATGTCAGTTACAGTAATGAGCTAGTTAGCCAACACCTTCACATGTGCTACAACACTACGAGCAAGAGCATTTAATGCATAACCCCCCTCTAACACAGATACTATTTTGCCTTCGCAGTATTTATCAGCAAGCGCTTTAATTTGCTCTGTTATCCATATGTAGTCCTTTTCGACTAAACGCAATTGTCCGAGTTCATCCTCAGTATGGCCGTCAAAACCAGCGGATATAAAGATAAGTTGAGGTTTAAATTCGTCTACTGCTTTAAACCAATTTTTTATCAGATCACGATACTCGCTGCCCGTTGTGCCGGCTGGAAGAGGAACATTAACAATACCTTTTCTGCAGGGTTCAGCACCACTAAAGGGATAAAACGGGTGTTGAAAGGATGAACAAAATAGAACACGTTTATCGCCTTCGACAATGTTTTGGGTACCGTTACCGTGATGAACATCAAAATCGATAATGGCGACACGATCTAAACCATGCACTTCGAGAGCATGCATTGCACCTACAGCAATATTATTGAATATACAAAATCCAGATGAACTTGCGCGCCCAGCGTGATGACCCGGTGGTCGCACTGAACAAAACGCACTTTTTGATTTATCTTCTAGCACCAGATCGACAGCATCAGTAACTGCGCCTGCGGCATGTAAGGCAGCGTTTAAACTTTTATCCATCATAATGGTGTCATCGTCTAACCAAATTTTTTCGCCACCTAATGATGGTGCTCGATCAAATATGCTCTTAACAAATGCTTTGTCATGTGCAAGTTCTAATGACGACAGTTTTGCAGGATTGGCATCGGCAAAGTGCAACACATAATCAAGGCCAGACGCAATTATTTGATCATTAATTTTGTACATCCGTGCAGGCTGTTCAGGATGCTCGTCGCCCATGTCGTGTAAATCGCAATGAGGGCTACCTACAATAGTCACTGTCATTTTAATTATCCTTTTGTGAGGTCGGTTTTAATCGACTTATCATCAGCATTTAAGTATTTAATTAATTCAATTTCCTGTAAGTCAGAATTAGCAGAACGCACAAAACCAAATTGCTCAAATACTGAAATCATCGCTTTATTATTACTTCTTACCAACGCAAACATTGTTTCAAGGCAACGCTTTTTGGCAATATCTATCATAGTTTGCAGCAGTCGCTTAGCCATGCCTTGACCCTGATTTGTCTCTCGTGTCACAAACGCCACTTCACACGAATTTGGTTGAGGAATGAAATAATAACGTCCCACTGCCTCTATTCGTACTTTTGACCCTTCTTGATGCACAATGGTCAATGCCACATCTTTACTTTGATCAACGCTAACCAAATCACACGATTTTTCCCGCGTCATTGGTCCTGGCGAATAGTTATAACGCATCTTAATTGTTTCTTTAGTGTGTGAATAAAAAAACTCTTGCAAACGACGCTCGTCAGAGGGGTTGAGAGGTCGCAAATAAAACTTCTTATTCATATCTAAACGTAAAAGCTGCATATCACCGAATTCAGAAATATCGGTTGGCGTTTTTGTCTGATAATCAGGGACCCAATATTTTTTTCTAATTTGCGCCAGTAGTTCATCTCTAAATTTAGGATGCGCCACACGGATTAATTCAAGCGCCCGCTCGCGCACACTTTTGCCCTGTAAACTTGCTATACCAAACTCAGTGACAACATAGTGTACATTACCGCGCGATGTTACTACGCCAGAACCTTCAGTTAGGGTTGCAACTATGCGCGACACTTCTCCGTTTCTCGCTGTTGAAGGTAAAGCAATAATAGGTTTTCCGTTTTTACTTTTAGACGCCCCGGTTACAAAATCTACTTGTCCCCCTATCCCACTATAAAAATGATTCCCGATTGAGTCCGACACCACCTGCCCACTTAAGTCGACTTCTAGTGCGCTATTGATTGCTACCATATTGTCATTTTTAGCAATATTAGCGGGTTTATTCACATAAGAAGAAGGATAAAATTCTACATGTGGGTTCATATCAACAAAATCATATAATTTTTGAGTTCCGAAGCAAAAGCTGACTACCGTTTTACCTGGATGGAAGGTTTTGTACCTATTATTCACAATACCATGCTGAATTAAATCGACTATGCCGTCGCTAATCATTTCCGAATGAACACCTAAATTTTTATGATGCTGCAAATACCGTGTTACTGCATTAGGAATTTTACCAATACCTAATTGTAATGTAGCGCCATCTTCAACTAACATTGCCACATATTGACCAATTCGATCGATTATTTTTGTCGTTTCAGGTATGGCGACTTCAGGCAAAATTTGTTGATGTTTAATACACGCACTAAATTCACTAATATGTAGAAAAGAATGTCCACACGTTCTCGGCATGAGAGGATTAACTTGTGCAATAATGTGCTTTGCCGCTCGTGCTGCCGACATCACCACATCTACCGATACACCTAATGAACAAAAGCCTAGTTCGTCCGGTGGTGAGACCATAATTAGAGCTGCGTCGAGAGGTAATATATCTTCGGTGAACAAGCTAGACACTTCAGATAAAAAACAAGGTGTGTAATCTGCGCGGCCTTCTTCCACTGCTTTTCGAATAAGCTTGCCATGAATAAAAAAAGTATTAATTTTAAATCTTGAAGCATACTCAGGCAAAGCCCATTTGTTGTCTGATAATGTACTTATATGAGTAACTTCGATATCGTTTAAGCCCTTACCATCCTCAATAAGACTATCGATTAACGCATTAGGTACCGCTGCATTTGAACCAATGAAAACCCGGTTACCTGAATTTAAAAGGCTATGCCAATCAATTTTATTGCTGAATTGTGATTTTATGAGTTGCATGCAAAACAGCCTACTGAGTATTTGAATTTCTTTTACTTTATCACTATTACTTACATTTAAATTTAATATAGATCCCAAGCTTATAATTTAATGTCGCTTTTAGTCTGAGGCTGAATCTGAGATGCATATCATTGTTAACTGATGTATCGAGGTGTCGAAAACAGTTTTTATTTTTGTTCCATCTAAGCCTCCGAGTATTGAATATTACGCAGGTCTTGTTTTGAATAATGAAACGAATCCCGATCTTTATGTTGCAGCCGATATTTTAGGAAATGGATATTTTCAATGTGTGTCTCGTTGTGTCCTGTTAGATTATTTATGCAAATCAGTTGTTACGGATAGCTGCGAATGAAGACTCCATTTTCATCTACAAACTGCCACATAATAGAGTCGTGCACGCTGTAATTAAGCTCTTGATGTTACAGTTTGCTGTCAAGACCAAACTCCTGTTTCAGCTGATTCTTTGGGGTCTACCATCGCAACTTCGATATTGTTTGGTGTGCGAAGACCAAAAAAACCAAGGTATTTGAATATTTTCGTAAAAATCTCAATGTCCTGTTCTAGTCAACAAACTCCTAGCTCCTCCAATTGTATAGACTTCTAGAAGTCATGACTTAACTGTCGTTTTAATACCTCATTAACAAATGACGTGTTAAGAACTGTCCTAGCTGACTGGATAACAAATTCATCCACACTTGCATCAAGTATTGTTGCCATTGTTAGTGCGCTTGAGCGGTAAAATCTAAAGTCGACGTTACTAAAAAGATTAAAAAGACAGAACACTTTTATTGCCTTATTTTAAAACACATAATCAAGGCTATGATCACAACTGAGCGTAATATTATGATAAGTATTGTATCGAGTTAACTTTCACAAGGAAGCATTAGAGGACTAACATTCATTTGACGTATCAAGAAAACAAAAAGCTTTTTACTTTTCTAAGAACCTGATAAATCACCAACAAACTTAGTTTAGCTACCTGTAAATTTAGGCGCTCTTCGTTCTGAAAATGCCTTTATACCTTCTTGCAAATCATTTGACTGCAAGCTAGTCATCATTGTAAACATACCATTCAACATTAAGCTTTGCTCATCGGTCATATTCTCTGACTTACGCAAAATAAACTTAGTTCCGCGAACTGCCATCGGTGAGTTTCCAGCGATTTCATTGGCGATGACAATACCTGCAGCCATGGTAGCTTCAGCTGATTCATAAACATCGTTTACCAAACCAATCTTCTCGGCTCGGTTGGCTTTGATATCTTTGCCTGTGTAAACTAGCTCTGCAACATGACCTGCATTAAGTATCTTAGGAAGGCGCTGCAAGGTACCCACATCAGCAACCAAACCCAATCGTGTTTCACGTACACTAAATACAGAACATGCACTGGCTATGCGAATGTCACAGGCGGTAATCAAATCCACACCAGCACCTAAACAAAAGCCCTGTACGACTGCGATGACTGGCAATGCACAGTCAGCTAAGGCAGTAATAGCTGACTGAAACTTCTGAGTATTAGCTAGCTGCTGAATATTGGCTTCGGCTTTGGAACGGGCTTTGGCGTTTTTATGATCGCTTAGACCATCTTCTACTAGGTCAATACCAGCGCAGAAGTGTTTACCACGACCAGCAAGAATTATTGCACCTATATCGTCGTCTTCGCACAGAATGTTAAGGGCGTCTGGAATGGCTGACCATAATTGTGTCGACAGTGCATTATATTTGGCTTCACGGTCTAACCAGACTATTCCGACCTGCCCCTGCTTTTCGATACTTAGTACCTGGGATGAAAAACTCATTTTAATTCATTTACCTTTTAACTGATCTTATATTAAATAATTTATACACATATCTATGATTCTTAAAACTGCCTAGTTGCTGGCTGCATTCATCGTCTTTTTCACTTCACGTGTTGCAACAACCGAGTCACAGCTGGTGAAGGAAACACAAAGTTTTGCTTATTTACCGCCACCATGCAGCTCTAGTGATTTTAATATAGAGACGTTCATAACATTTTAACTATTGTTAATTTATTCTGTTGTGACACTGACTTCAAAACCTGCTTTATACTTATCATAAACAAACCTTATTTACTGACCCCCATAATGTGGCGCATAAGTTTATTCATACCGCCAATCCAGCGATTATAGTTTGTTGATTTGTTGCGCATATATTCCAACACAATGGCATGAGGTAATATCAGGAAACTCTCCTTACGCAGTTCTTCAACAACACAATTGGCAAGCTCTTCTGGTTCTATCATGCCATCACTCGCAGCAGCTGCGATAGCATCATTATCGACTGCGGTCATGGGTGTGCGCACTGCCTGAGGACAAAGCATAGAAACCTTAATTCCCTCATGCTTATGATGAATAGCTAACCACTCACCAAAGCCAACTGCGGCGTGTTTGGTGACACCATAAGCAGCACCACCAATCTGATTGAGTAAACCGGCAGCAGACGAAGTATTTAAAAAATAACCACCACCCCTAGCTACCATCCGTGGTAACAAATGACGGGCAGCATAGACATGAGACATAACATTGATATCCCAGCTCGCTTGCCATTCGCTATTCGGGGAATCGATATTTTCACCTATAGCCACACCAGCATTAGAGCAAAATAGGTCGATGGCACCAACGTTGGTTTCGGTTTCTTCTATCACCCGAGATATATCATTTTCTTTGGCAACATCAGCTATCATGGCAATGCCATTAACCATGACTGCCGTGTCTTGAGCGTTATTTAGGTTTATATCGACAACAACAATCTTTTTAGCGCCTTCTGCGTGAAAACGAATAGCTAAAGCTCGACCAATACCGCTGCCGGCACCAGTGATCACAATAATCTTGTCCTTTAGTTCCAAAAGATTTCTCCCATATTTTTAAAAGTTATTTTGGACTTTTATAAAGTACATAATGAAAATCACACTCAAAATTTTCTTTGCAAGGTGATTGCAAATAATCATAAATTTCAGTTTACAAAATATTAACTCATTCAAGGCCAGATACCAGTGCGCTACCTACTAACATCAAATGAGAGCCAAACTTATACAAGCGATATAATATCCAATCAAAGGTTATTATAGCAGCAAGCAATATGATATTTTATTTGTATAAAATCAGATGCTTAGCGTTATTTTAACCTGTTTTTAATAAGTGGTTTGCTTATGGTTTTTTTCAACTATTCTAGCTCTAGGGATTAGTTGATCATCATTCTAAAAAATATTCTTCACCGTGATTTCTTTGTTAGATTAAAATGAATTCATTAAGGAGAAACTCAATGTTTAAAAATCTATTTTCTATGCAAGAAAAAATATGTGTCGTTACCGGTGGCTATCGGGGTTTAGGTGCATTCATGGCCCAAGGTTTTCTTGAAGCGGGGGCTAAACGTGTATACATAACAGGTCGTAAAGCCGATGCCTGTATTGCCGCTGCCGCAGAATTAAGTAAATTTGGTGAGTGTATTGCACTGCCTGGCGATGCATCGACCAGTGATGGATTAGGCCAGTTAGTCCACGAAATTACCAAACGTGAAAGTCATATTGATGTGTTAGTCAACAACGCTGGAACAGCCTGGGGAGCTTCTTTTAGTGAATTTCCTGAAAAGGGCTGGGATAAAGTAATGGACATTAACGTTAAAAGCCCGTTCTTCTTGACTCAAGCATTGACGCCTCTTCTTTCCAAAAATGCCAGTGCCCAAAATACATCTACTGTTATTAATATCGGTTCCATTGCTGGGATTTTAGGCAATGGCTTAGATACCTTTAGTTATGCAGTATCAAAATCAGCTATTCATCAGGTAACACGAGTATTAGCGACTGAGCTGGCAGCGTCCTATATTCGAGTAAATGCCATTGCGCCAGGGCGTTTTTACTCAAAGATGACCGAATTTCTCAGTACAGACCAAGCCGCATTTGAAGAGGAGTTGCAAACTATTCCCATGAGACGTTGGGGTGAACCAAGTGATATCGCAGGTGTTGCTATTATGTTGGCCAGTCAAGCTGGCGCATTTATCACTGGACAAATCATTCCAGTAGACGGCGGCACCACATTGGTTAACTAGTAATTGACCAGACATCCATAGTAATTTTTTTCAATATATTGCGAATATCAGCATATTTATTATGGATGTCTTGACGAATCGTTCTCCAAAAGCGACTTTCAAAGATAGTTTTGTCTTATATATTTAAAATAACTTAAGCTTTTGACAGGGCTGAAACCGCTTGATAACCCTGCTGTATGGTTTTAACAAGATTATCTGTCATGTCACGTTCAACCACTTTGTGTTCAACGCCTGCTTGTTGAGCATGAGCAAAAATAGTAGCAAAATCAATAACACCCGTGCCTACATCCGCAAATGCACCTTGTTTGTCCATATCTTTGATATGCCAAAGTTTAAAGCGTCCGGGATGACGTTTAAAATATGCTAATGGGTCTTGTTTTGCCTTGGCCATCCAATACAAATCCATTTCCATTGCCATTAAATCAGCATCAACATCTTGCAGTAATACGTCATAAGGCAACTGTCCATCTCGCGTTTCGAATTCAAAATCGTGATTGTGATAGGCCAGCTTCAATCCTACTTTTTTACAGGCTTCACCATAAATATTACAATTTTCAGCCAACCTTTTGTATACATCAATACCACTACCGCGTTGCTCAACTGTCAGGTACGGAATAACGACATATCTATGACCAATTTCTTTAGCTGTATCGATAACCTCGTTGAGGCTCTTATCAAATAAATCCAACATAACATGCGCAGAAGGTGCGCTGAGTCCCTCACCATCTAACATTTTACGAAATTCTTTAGGTGAATGTTCGAAGTATCCCGCCGTTTCAACTTCTTTATATCCTACTGCCGAAACCAATTTTAAAGTCGCTGGCACACTGACGGCCATCATGTCGCGCAATGTGTATAATTGTAAACCCACCACACTTGATTTACCGCTAGCAAAAGCCAGGGAACCTGGCAACAAACTTGCACCTATAACAGCGCCACTAAGTTTCATAAAACGTCTGCGGTCAAATGCTGCATTAGAGCGAGACTCAGATGGATTTAAGCCATGGATATTTTTGTGATTCATGTTAACTATTCACTTCTTTGGTTAGTGTTATTTGGTGATGTATAAATTTAACTTCGTGTTATCAAATCACATTACGCAGACAAGCCTCGAAATTCAATCTAATATTTAGCGTTTCAAAATAGTATTTAAAATAACTGCACATCTAAATCAAATAAAATTATAACTATAACTATTAAGAAGTAAGTAACGACATCAGTGTAGGAAGAACGATAAAAGCTGGAGTGTTTCAAAAAATATGCAGATTGATAAGGTAACGTCGGGTTGACCCGTAGTTTGAAGTATTTTTCAGTTACATTTATAAATTCGAGTAAATTATCCATCTTTTATCCACTTTAATACTTTCAACGGATACTACCTAATCACTTTCTCATGACATCAGCCAAACATTAAAGAATTCAACATTATAATCAACCACAATGATGCCTACAGCGATACGTTAAAGTTTGGTGAGACCCGTTTTGTGTCTATCTAGGAAGAGTTAGCAAATAGTCCAGTCAGCTATGTCACTTTATTGGGTGGTGCCATCATCACTACTTTTCCTTGGTTTTCTAATGAATGATTTTTAAGATAATAGTAGAGTAGATTATCTGCCATGGAATAAGTGATATTATGAATTTTTTGCATGCCATCTCATTGTGCTTTTTGAACCGCAGATTGCAAATAGTCCTAAAGAGGCTTTCAATGCCGTATTTTTAAGATGGGTAACTGATATTGGAGACTTGATAGCCATGAATCCGAAAGAATTTTTCGATTGGTTGCATAGCGACGTTACTGCGACACGTACCGTGTAATAATATAATTCGATCCTGGTCATTACTTAGGTCAATATTTTTATTAAATTAAAATAGATTGATTTTTTCTTATCCTATTTCATCATTAAAGCAATGGGGAAAGATCAGATGAGGTTTATGAGTAAGAATATTTTCCAGCACCCCAAAGATAACTAAATTACCCACCGTAATTTAGTCATCTTCACAAAGTCATTTGATAACATTAACTACGAGCATCTTAGTAATAATTTATGGATGAGTTTTGTGGGTATCAAAAAACCTTTGAAAAGCGTACACTAATCAAGAAATTATCTTTATTCCTCAAAGCAAATAAAAATGCCTAACAAATCCAATGAACTTTGCTGTGATCATGGCGGCAAGCGCAACGGTTGCGGGCGCAAGCCCGGTGTGAAAACCCAGCCCATTCGTCTGCCTGCATGGTTGCTTGAGCAGTTAATTAAAGAAGGAGATCCAAGGCAGCTTATTATCGACGCCTGCCTTTCGCGATTTCCATCGATCTGCAACGAGGGCCTAGACAACAATGACTAAATCAAAATTCATAATTCACTACTTGCTGTTGAACAAATATTCTTATTTGTGTGCAATTGTGTGCATTTTTGTGGTGAATTACCTTCAAGTAGAAATTCCTCGGTATATCCAGCTTGCTGTTGATTTACTTAACGAATCATCAGCTGAGTCAAAAGAAGGTTTGCTTGGAAACGTGCAGTGGGTGATTATACTTTCAGTAATCATGGTGGTTATCCGTATTCTTTCCAGAATGTTTTCGTTAAACCCTGGTCGAATTACCGAAGCAGCCTTAAAAAATGATATTTTTCATCGTCTAAATCGTCTGCCTTCAAGCTTTCACGAACAATATGCGTCCGGAAAACTTATATCCATTATCAATAATGACCTCAGTGGTATTCGCCTTTTTTATGGCATTGGTTTTTTACAACTGTTTAATATTTTGTTTGCACTGTCTCTAACACCAATTTGGATGTGGAGAATTTCTCCAGAACTCACCATGTACTCTGCGATCCCCATAGTTATTGCTTCTATAATTTTCTGGTTTGGTTTTAGAAAATTGCGAGCCCTTCATGCACAACGATTAATACGTTTACAAAATTTGTCTGAGCAATTGATGAACTACTTGTCGGGTATAGATTTGATTAAAAACCAGCAAATGGGTGAGTGGGTCACGAACGAAGTAAATCAGGTTAATGCCCGTCTTTTTGATTGCACGATGAGAATAGCCAAAATCCAAACCTTCTTTATGCCTATTTTAGATTATGCTAATCATTTCATGAAGGTACTGATTTTAGGACTTGGCGGTTATTATCTTTTAGAGTCAAAACTATCAATTGGTGAAATTACCGCATTTTTGTCCTACTCCGTTCTTCTAGCTCTTCCGCTAATGCACTTAGGGCGTATTGCCACGGTCTATCAAATGGGCATGATTAGTATTGATAGTGTGCAGAGCATCCTCAATAAAGAAGTGCGAAGCACTGATATGTTAAGAATGAGCGAGGATGAAAAACTATCCTTACAAAAATCAACACTCCTGGTGAAAAATCTTAGTTACCGCTATCCAAACGTCAAAGATAAACCCAATGAGATGGTACTAAAGAATATCAGTTTTACCATTGAAGCTGGCGAGAAAGTGGGGGTTTTAGGTAGCATTGGCTCGGGTAAAAGTACCTTGGTAAATTGTTTGAATCATCACTTATCCCTTACATCGGGTAATATTTTTTGGGGCGGTAAAGATATCACTCAAATGTCTCGTAAAGATTGGCGCAGCTATGTGCGCACCATCACCCAAGATCCATTCCTGTTTTCTGATACGATTTTTGAGAATGTTAAATTTGGAGCTAAGCAACAGGCTCAATCTGCAGATGATCTCGACGTGAATCAGGTGCTCAAATTAAGCCAATTAAGCGAAGATATTCAACGATTTGTCGCAGGCGATCAAACTTTGGTGGGTGAAA
>OOEE01000013.1_pt1 | contig 17883 bp, 17 predicted proteins | sample 1670541 | NCBI WGS metagenome assembly OOEE01 (sample SAMEA98149918, study PRJEB22522) | marine metagenome | biome: marine biome; feature: marine water body; material: sea ice | place: Arctic Ocean | collected 16-Sep-2015 | depth 1.1 m | reverse complement strand
TTAGCTGCTCAACAAATTCTTTGTTGCTTTGTGATATCGAGCCAACCACAACACAGTGGTAATCTAGGTACTTGTCAAACAACTGTGAACACGACTTAATAAATAAATGCACCCTTCTTTGTTTTCTAACACGGCCTAAAATACTCACCCCATATTTACCATCGAAGCCTAAATCGGTTCAAGCTTGTTGTTTATCCTTGGCAAGTAAATAATAATTAACTTGCACGCCATGAGGATTGACTAAGTTTAGGGGATCGCACAAAAACCCGCCTGACCTTTTATTGACTGCAATTACAACATCCATTTTTCGAGTTAACGATACAATTGACACAGAATGTTTACGTTGCGCGGCAGAACTAAACACTAGCTTGATTTTCACTCTTAAAAATACTTTAGTAACAAATATTGGACCATCTCATCTTCGCGGCGGCCATGAAAAATAAGCTATTTACCATTTTTCTTCACATTTTTGCTGTTTGCCAAAAACTGATAGCTAAAGCTTGAGCAGCTCTTTTTGATAAGACATAACTTGCAACATAGTCGATGTTATACCTGAAAAGTTTGAATTTGAGTTACCGATAATTAATATAACTTCGTCTGAGTGTAGTTCACAAAAAACGTGATTATTCATCAATAGAAATTCCTCAGAGTAAAATCACAACATGAAAGAATACCAACAAATATGACTACCTATGTTTTAGCTATTATAAAGCGTCGCTAACACCTGTTGAAAAATTTAGGATGATTTTGTCGATGGCACCTAATACGTTAATTAAAAGTCTATTAGAAACTGAGTACAAATGAAAAAAACCAAATATTCAATGGTAATAAGGCCCTAATATACCCTACTCAACTGACAGCAATCGTAAGTGATAACGAAGACTTTTATAAGAACGGTGTTCTCTTCTTTGGCGCAGTCAATTATTTAACCCTAGACCGGTTTAACAGAGTTCTTGGTAGATACTCTCTAAGATTTGGCACTGCCATTTAATATTAAACAATCTGTTTGTGCGTTCAACACCCGCGCTAGAAAACGAAGTTCTTAGTGGATTTGACTTCAATAACGTGAATAGATTTTTTGCTAATTGCTCGATATCTTTTTCGGGGGACAATAGCCCTGTAACGCCATGCTCGACACCTTCACTTACACCACCTGTATCGAACCCTACCACTGGAGTTCCCATAGCCTGTGATTCCATGCAAACAGTTGGCATTCCTTCTTCATTGCCTCTGTCCATTTTAACACTAGGTAAGCAAGTTAACCAAGCTGAAGACATCAACGCTTTTACTTGAGTTCTGTTTTGCGCGCCTAAGAAAGTGATGTTTCTAAGGTCCGCACTTGATGTCACTAGTTTTTCTTGATAGTTGCCATCACCCGCGATGATTAGTTCAGCCTCAGGTAATTGTGCTTGAACTATTTTCATTGCTTGTATCAAATACTGGCAACCCTTTTGCTCTATCAATCTGCCAACAAATAAAATAGTCGGCTGTTCACTTTTTTGGCCCACTGATGAAAAATACTGGGTATCAATGCCAATATAATGCTGGATGATTTTTTCTGGTGGGCATCCTGCTTTTAATAGCTTGTTTTCAATGAACTTAGACACGGCAATTATTTTTGATGACTGTTGGAATACTATCTTGCGGTGCTTTTTATTATATGAAAATTTATCTCTTTGAGTGATATCAGAACCATGGAAAGTAGTAATAAGAGGTAGGTTCAACTTCTCTGCGATTGGACTACAATAATACCCCCCTTTCCCAAAATGAGCATGAATAAGGTTTGCTGATAAATCGGTAAGTGCGGTTTTCCAGGCAGGCATTAAATGCTGCATACCATCAAGCATTAATCTTGATATAACCGGAAGTGTTTCGTATTGTTCTTGCACGCAGGTAGATTGACCATCAATTAAATCGATACCGCTTTTGTTACTCCGTAACCCAATGTAAATAGGTTTAAAATTAGGAAGGTTATTTCCTTGGGCCGCCACAAAGGTATTGGACAAAGGCAAAACACGCTTGGAAAATATGAGTACCTTGTTAGCCATCAAGATTTACTACACTTTAATTTATGTACACATATACTACTTACTATTGCTCTAGCAAACATTATCTTTTTCCATAACGCATTCGTACTGCCTTAAACAATCTACTAGGCTTGGGATCTAACTCAGCTTTGAGCACCTTCGCAGCAAGATTCATTTATTTGTGGAGTTATTGCTACCCCTCATGCTGAATATCCCGATAACATGGCATGATTGTCCTCGCTACGCTCAGTTCGATTGGCAGTAATGTAAAGCGATATGGTATCCTTTTATTAGAACAGATTCCTTTTTTTGGCTTACTTATTTATCATGATAGAAACAAAAACATTTTCACCAAATGGCTGTAATAGCTTTGCTATACAAGCTTATCGTTTAGTGTTTGGTCGTATTTTACCACAGTCATTGTTTCGCGATAAAATACCTGCTGAAGTAGATCGCAAGGCAGTAAAGGGAAAGTTTGATTTAGAAATTGTTAGTCACTGTTGGGGTTATGCCAACATGTTAACCTATCAATTAAGTTCGTTTGTAAACTATCCACCAACAAAACTAAATTTAACTGTGACCGTTTTTTATGCTGAAGAAGATACTAAAACAAAGGCTACATTGGACTTCTTTAGTCAAATAACCATGCCAAATATCACTTGGAATTTCCACCCACTTTCCAAGGGAAAACTCTTTAGACGTGGCATAGGCCGAAATATGGCTGCGCGGTCAACAGAAGCTGACTGGATATGGTTTACAGATTGCGACATTGTCTTTTATGAGAACTGCTTAGACTCACTCGCCGATAGTTTACAAGGCGAGAAAGGTTCATTGTTTTTTCCTAAAGAAGAAAAAATCACTGAGATGTTAAAAGATGATGACCCATTATTGTCAAATGATGCCCAACCACAAGTTATCGATATAGAAACAGAAAATTTCAGTTTATACGAGCGTGGTAAATCCCGTGATAAAGCACGCGGCCCATTTCAAATTGTTCATGGTGACGTTGCTCGTGCTATCGGTTATTGTGAAAAACTGTCAATATTTCAAACTGAATCTGACCGTTGGCGTAAAACCTATGAAGACACCGCCTTTCGCTGGCTACTTGGCACTGATGGTGAGCCTAAGCATATTGATGGTGTTTTTCATATTCATCATGTTACAAAAGGACGTTATACTGAAAATTCTCAATTGTCTAAAGTGCGTAGTAATATCCGTTTAAGCCAAAAATAGATGCCCTTGAAGATAAATCAAGGGATATTTATTTTACTAAAAGTCTTACCTAACTTGAATATTAAAATGATATGAAACTAGACTAGGAAGCATGCTGAAAAGATTAAAAATAAAATTATTTTATTTCAGATCGATTGCTTCGAGTCGAATTTTGGTTTTTAATAATTATTCCAACTCAGCCTAGCTGTGGTTTTCTAAAAACGCGACCATTCATAGTTGAAAGTTATTCAATTTTTTGACACACAAAACTGCTACCTGAATCTGCACTTACCTAAGTATTATGTATACAATACGCATATTATTTCTGAGTCAAAATTGTTACATGGCATACATACAACAAAAAGCAGTTGAGTCCCACATCATGTTGTTTGATACAGGCCATTTCCCTGTACCTGTCCCAAAAATGTTTACGGGTCAATATTGGAAGACACAAAATGCCATAACAGGACAAGCAACCGGCCGTGGCACCACCTATTTTTTTCAACATAACAAAAATGAATATGTGTTACGGCACTATCGTCGCGGTGGCTTGATTGGAAAAGTACTAAGTGATCAATATATGTATACAGGTATTGAAAAATCACGAGCATGGCAAGAATTTAAGCTACTACAGCACATGAAAAATATGGATTTAAATTGTCCAACTCCGATCGCAGCGATGTTGAAGAAGACAGGCTTATATTACCAAGCCGATATCATTTCAAAAAAAATTCCCAGCGCTAAAGACTTACATCATATTTTACTAGCAAACAGCTTAACCGCTGATGTATGGAAAAAAATTGGGCAAACCATTGCCAAATTTCATCATCATCAGATTTATCACCACGATTTAAATATCCACAACATTATGCTCGGTATAGAAAACGAGGTTTGGTTAATTGATTTTGATAAATGCGGAATTAGACAAGGCAGTAATTGGAAAAACTCAAACATGGCGCGTTTAAAGCGATCGTTTGAAAAAGAAAAACGATTACGTAATATTTATTGGCAACTGGCCGATTGGCAAATACTAATATCTGCCTATAACGAAGCGGCAATGGCTAATTAAGTCGATATTTAATCTCAGTAAATACTAATACATCGGTTTTAGAATCAGCATCGTCTACTTTTCCATGTTCAATGCTTGCACCTAATTTGACTAACCAATCACCGTAGGCTGCTTGATAAAATCCGCTTAACCTGAGCACTTCCTCACTCAGACCACTTAACACCGGTGAAGGCGAGCCTTTATCTTTATTGAGTATTAAGCGATTAAGAATCAGTTCAAAAAGAGCGCCATTGTGAAAGTTTTTATTGATACCTAACGTAAGCATCTTCGCATCACTATCAAAACTACTGCCTATAGCGCGGCCATATCGACGATAGCCTGATTGATAAGTCTCATGCTCATAATAACAACTTTTTTCATTAGTGCCGACATTAGAGCAAGCGATATTGGTATCACTAAACTCGATAAACACTTTATTGCCCCATAGGTAGGTTGATAGACCAATCAAATTAGCATTATCAGTTACACGATAATAATCAACCGCATCTTCACCAATACGTTGTCCATAAATACTAAAAGGCCGATCGAACATCATCATGCTGTATTTGAAATCCAAACCTGCAAGATGGTTACCGAGTTTAGAATCTAAGGCATTATCACAAGTCGCCGCACCGTTTTCACATTCTATTTGAAAGGTCACCACTTTAAACCAATCACTAATGGAATGAGGTTGCCCTTTACCGCCCCACATTGCACTCCAAGACAACCCCAGCTCTAAACCAGACATGGGACTGAAATTAAAACGCGTCATCCACAACTTAGTATCCGGCACAGCTCTTTGACTCTCTAACTGTCCAATTTGCGCAGTCAGAAACCAAGGGCCGAGATACCCCAACCACTCATTTTCAGAACGTATGGCTTGGGAACGTGAAAAGTTGATTGAGGGAACCGGTCTAGCATTATTAGACATAATAAGACTGCTAGATTTTGCTGGCCCCCACCACTGGTTCAATGAGCCCACTCGTAAATTCCAATCACCAAATTGATAAGCTAGAAAACTTTGGTCAAAGTGACTTTTTCCGCTCCGTTCATGGTTAGCAGATACTTGCCCAGCCCAACGACCAGCATAAAACTCTTTAGTTACATTGAGTTTGATTTTTTCAGCTTGAACACCATTTAACCCAACAAATCTGCTGTCGTCTGTTGCGCCATATAGGCTGATAACAGTCTGACCTTTTTGTTTTTTAAGGGCTTGTAAATAATGCTTCAATCGCTGCGCGGAGATGGCAGGAATACTAGGAAGAGTTTGTACCTGGAGTTTTTCTAACTGCTCCGTAATGCCTTTCCAAGGAACAGGATAACTGCTTACTGATGCATCTAACACCTCCCACTCCACTAACACTTGCAAGTCTTGATGCAAATGCGGTTCAAGTGTACCAATCCAAGGAGAACACCACCCCTTAATTGACCATAATATACAAATATAAAAACAGTAAAGATGTACCTGCCTAACTTTTATCAACATTATCCCCAATAAAATATCTTTTCTTCTTGGGCACTGCCCATGCAAATAACCGATCTTTAAACATACTGATTAAATGACCAAGTATATAAGTCACTCAGTCATTGTCGAACCGCGGCTTTTACTAATCTTTAACTAACCGATATCATACGGAATATATTGCACGAATGCTAAGAACAATGAGCCTAAGTAAAGGCTTTAATAAAATGTCAGTTTATCAATAAATAGGTGAGCAGTGAGTAGAGTCATAACATTCCATACATATGATGCAATACACACCGATTATATCAAATGCCCAAGCACGCAAGATCATTAGAAAACCATCTAATAGTAGATGTAGTGGTTTAATAAACCTGTAAGACTTGATAACCTATTTATTCATTAAAAAGTCGATTGGAAATAATTCTTCACTGAAGTTTGTTGACGAAGTATTCGTCGAGGATAAATGGATTTAAACCCGAATATATTGACACAAAAAATGCTGGTATTTTGCTCATGGGTGATGCCTAGTAAAGTTGGTTTGACCATTTAAACGAATACTGTAAAGCGTTATACCTTCCACTTCAACCACTGAAGTTATTGAAATAATTAAGGAAACAATATGAAGCACTATCTATTTTAAATTGCTCACAATTACGACTTTGAAATTTCACACCCTTTGCAACAAGAAATACGTCGGCGTTTGGATGACGTATCTTGGCTTGTCAAAAGTAACGAATTCAATCTCGATTATTTTTATCCAAATGAACGTGTTCTAGATAACATAACTCAAAAAATGGATTAAAAACCTCGAGCAGTAGTTACACCTAGTAATCTAGCGCCTTTTTTTATTTCAGGCGTTAAAGTATTTGTGTTCTATGGCTTTAAATGGAAAAAGCCTTTGAAGCAGCCCAATCATTGTTAGAAAAAATCAAATATAATACTAGCTTGATACGCGCTAATTTTGATGACAAGTCTTCAGCCAGAGTATTAGATGTTGCAAAGAAAATAATCCAATCACTATCCGCAGAGTCGATAACTAAACCACATAGCTCATTACGACAATTTAAAATGCGAAAAAAGCTAGGCTATTGCAAATTTTGATATACACCATTAATACAAATAAATTAGCAAAATTCATCCTAATCGGGTTAGCCTAAAAGAAATTAAGCAATAAGGTCAATTATGCATAGAAAAGCGATATATCCAGGTACGTTCGACCCTGTTACTAACGGTCATGCAGACCTAATTGAACGCGCAGCCAAAATGTTTAACGAAGTGATTGTTGGCGTGGCTTCTAATCCAAGTAAACAGCCTTTGTTTAGCTTAGAAGAACGAGTCGAACTCATTAAACAAGTAACCGCACATTTGGATAATGTTGAAGTAATAGGTTTTAAAGGATTACTGGCTGATTTTGCAGAGAGTCAAGGTGCGAGTGTTTTAATTCGAGGTCTTCGCGCAGTTTCTGATTTTGAATATGAATTTCAACTAGCGAATATGAACAGAAGGCTTAATCCAGATTTGGAAAGTGTATTTATGACACCTGCTGAAGAAAATTCGTTTATTTCATCCACCTTGGTTAAAGAAGTAGCTTTGCACAGAGGCCGTGTAAACGAATTTTGTCACCCAGCTGTGATAGATGCCCTACAACAAAAACTACATAATAACTAGACAGCGCTAAGAGCCTTTTATTAGCGCTGGCAGGTGTCACAGTAAAAAGTATTACGCTGCCCAATGGTCACTGATTTAATGGGTGACAGGCAGGCATCGCAGTTTTCACCCGCCCGGCCATAGACCAGCAGTTGTTGCGAAAAATAGCCGGGCTGTCCATCTGCCTGCACAAAGTCTTTAAGAGTAGTACCACCTTGCTCGATAGCGCTAGCCAAAACCTTTTTAATAACGTCTGCAAGTTGCAAATAACGCTTTTTGGTCACTTTATTAGCAGATTTTCTCGGATCTATACCGGCAATAAATAAAGATTCGTTAGCATAAATATTACCCACCCCCACTACCACTTTGTTATCCATTATAAATTTTTTTACAGCTACGGATTTACTGCGTGATAATTCAAACAGTCTGTTCCCATCAAATTCTTCAGTTAACGGTTCAGGACCAAGTGACGCTAATAGACTTAGTGTAGGTTCATTGCACCCTTGCCATAAGCAAGAACCGAATCTTCGCGCATCATTAAAACGCAGACATACCCCGTTTTGCATAACAATATCTAAATGATCATGCTTTTTTACTTCGGTGTCGCAATTCACCACACATAGCTTACCCGACATGCCCAAATGCAAAACAATGCTGCCTTTACATGTATCTAACAATAAATACTTCGCTCTGCGACGGATTGAGTTGATCATTAAACCTTCAGCTTGATGTATGGCCTCTGGAATAAGCCAACGTAGTTGTCGTTTTCGAACAATGATTGTTTGAATAATTTGATTTTCAAGGTGGGGGCTAATACCCAATCGACTCACTTCTACTTCCGGTAATTCAGGCATGTTTTACTCTGATATGGTTAACATTTGATAACTGGGGCTAATTAAGTGATACATTTTTTTATCTATTTTCACTAAGGTTTTATCTACCAGTTGAATAAACTGATACTCGGTGGGCAAAACTTGCCCAGCAAACCAGAGCTTTACCGTTGAGGATGGTGATGGCGACTGCCAATTAGGACCTTGCTCAAATAAACTAACTTCTGCGTTGCCCCAACGTTCGACTAAGCTAGCAATCCTCTCATTGCTATACACCCCAGATATTGTGCGCCAGCCTTGTCCTATCCGTTCAACTTTTTCTCGGTCAAACTCCATGATGGTAATGGTCGTATTGGCAGGCACAAGAGAAGACAAATTTAGCACTTCATTGCTTCCATTATTTAAAAAATGACTGCTGAAATTAAATAGCATAATCAGTATTAACATACTGACAATGATGACATTGTTCCAAGCTCGTTGAGATAACCTAATCATGAAAAAATAAAGCCCAATAAATAAGTAATGGGATTATGACACAAGGTGTAAACGCAAAAAACCCGGCAGGTGCCGGGTTCTTAAGGAGACAAAAACAATAATTTACTTGATTTTGGCTTCTTTAAACAAAACATGCTGACGAATTTTAGGATCAAACTTTTTGATCTCCATTTTTCCGGGCATATTACGTTTGTTTTTATCTGTAGTGTAATAAAAGCCTGTACCAGCACTAGACACTAATTTTATTTTTTCGCGCATAATCTGTATCCTTAAACTTTGAAACCGTTGGCACGCATATCAGACAATACTGTATCAATGCCTTTTTTATCAATAATACGCATACCTTTAACAGATAAACGCAATTTCACGAAACGGTTCTCACTCTCAACCCAAAAACGGTGGGACTGAAGGTTTGGCAAAAAACGACGACGAGTCGAATTTTTAGCGTGAGAGCGGTTATTACCTACCGCTGGACGCTTGCCTGTAACTTGACATACTTTGGCCATGGCCTTTGTCTCCAAACAATCTAAAAAAATTTAGCTCTGATTCACAATCAATTTTAACCAATCTATGTGTCAGCTAACGCTATTAACAAGAGGGCGCATTTTATACAGTAAACTAGGGGTGAGTTCAAGAATAAAGTGCGGAAAAACAACTCTTTTGTACCTAACAGCTCAAATAGGCTATCTATTCATTGTTTTTTCGACTTTGTAGCGTTTTCCTCAAAAAAAAATTTACTTACGCATAATTAAAATTGATGTCTATTGTTTGTTTCTAAAATAGAAAAATGCTTGTTTTTACAACATAAGTATTTGACTTTTTTTTGATTTTTTACGATAGCCTTTATTTTAATATCACTAACTATTTTTAAGCTCATTTCGAACGAATAAGGCTATAATCTAAATCCCTAAATATTACTTTTCTACCAATGTTGAATACCCTCAAACCGACCAAACTCTATTGGCATCCTTAATTGATTTTAGCACCAACTACACTAATAATTTTCACACCGGTTTTAGACTGTATCTATCATAGGTTCTTCGATTTCCATTGTCCATTGTCCATTGATTCAAAAAACATTTACTTGATAGTGGATTTATCCAATCTAGTATAACGCCAAAGTTGTTTAATCTTGGTGAATTTGAATACAACTTCCATATGTAGGTATTATTTAGCAGCTCTTCCCTGATGATAAAAATGTCAAATGCTCAAACCGTTTTACTTATGTTCTAGCCCGGACAGCGGAACGATTATTGTTGCAGTAAAAATGTAAGGTCAGTTCTTAAAAGATTTCGCTGCATACTGCAAGTCTCTCCACCTATCAATCAGACTATTGTGGCAATGTAGACTTTCTGTCATTTCCAATATTCGCTGTTTGAGCTCTTAAATAATCAACCTAACTGCATCATCACACTTTAAAATATTTATAATTACATGCATCTGACTTGTATAATTGTACAATTTTTTAGCCAGAATAAGAGTTTTCAAATCATTCTGAAGCCATTAATGTCATCTACAGACTCAATTTGTACCGCATAAAAAATCAAAACGACGCAGCCTAACTGTAAGTCAAGACTCAAAATGGTATTTGCGTAAAATCACTGAATTTAGAGATTTAAGTTTGATTATTTGCAAGATGTTCAAATAGGTTTAAAAAATAATATTAAAACATGCAGATTAATGAAATATTAATACTTGATATATACTGTGTCGCTATTCCTCTATCTATCTAACTGAAAGGTTCTATGATCATCTCACTGTATCTGGGAGTAATGAGCAACAAGCTAAATTGAGGTGCTGATTTTCTCACTACGACCCTGTTTATTAAAAATAGCCACTAATTCATAACAAACCTCTCTGCGCAAACGACACCGCAACTCCGTCGCCAATCACAAAGTGATCAAGCACTTTAATATCCATTAAACTAAAGGCGTCAATGATTCGTTTGGTTATACTTTTGTCGGCTTTGCTTGGCTCTGCGATACCAGAAGGATGATTATGAGCGAGTATTACCGCCGCGGCATTATCTAGTAATGCTTGTTGTACTAAAACACGTGGATAAACAGATGCGCTATCAATAGTGCCATGAAACATTGGGCGATATTTTATGAGTCGATGTTGACTGTCGAGTAATAACATTGCAAACACTTCATGTCGTTCATCTCTTAATTTAGCGATTAGATATGCTTGAGTTTGCTCTACTGAGTTAAATGCATCGCTTTTGTCGAGTGTTTCAGCCATATATCGTTGGCTCATTTCCAAACAAGCTTGCAGTTGAGCGAATTTAGCCTGACCTAAACCTTTTGTCTGACAAAAATCATGTTCAGAAGCACCTAGCAATCTTCGCAAACTACCAAATTCCGAGAGTAGATTTCTAGCAATATCAATGGCACTATAACCTTTTACACCCGTACGCAGAAAGATGGCTAGAAGTTCTGAGTCAGTAAGTGTATCAGCACCTCTTGCTAAGAGCTTTTCCCTGGGACGTTCATATTTGGGCCAATCTGTAATTTTCATGCATCCATGCCTTAATGTTAATTATCAGTTGCAGTTTTGACGTTAATACTGTGCAAACTTCAAAATAAGCCTAGCAAATAGATGCTATTCCAGCCAATAATGTATTTTATGAGCCCAGCAACAAACCCAAAAGAGCCCATGCAACTCAAAAACACCAATATTATCCTAGGCGTTACTGGCGGCATTGCAGCCTATAAAACCCCAGATTTAGTGCGTAAACTTGTTGCTAAAGGCGCGAAAGTACGTGTGGTCATGACCCAGTCGGCTAAGGAGTTTGTCAGTCCATTAGCTTTACAGGCTGTTTCAGGCAACATGGTTTCTGACGATTTGTTAAATAAAGATGCAGAAGCTGCCATGGGTCATATTGAACTAGCACGTTGGGCAGATAAATTATTAGTTGCACCTGCAACAGCAAATTTTATAGCTAAGCTAACGCATGGATTAGCAGACGATTTATTGTCTACGTTATGCCTCGCAACACCAGCACCCATTATCATAGCTCCAGCAATGAATCAGCAGATGTGGTTTGCAGATGCAACACAAGCTAATTTAAAAATATTAGAGCAACGTAAGATACAGTTTTTAGGCCCTGCTCAAGGGCAACAAGCTTGTGGCGATGTTGGCCCAGGACGCATGCTTGAGCCACAAGATATCGCAGATTTACTGGAACAAGAAACGATCGAATTATTGTTGACTGGAAAACGAATTACTATCACTGCTGGTCCCACTCGTGAAGAAATTGACCCCGTGCGTTACTTGTCTAACCATAGTTCTGGAAAAATGGGTTACGCCTTAGCTATCGCGGCTCAACAACTAGGGGCAACAGTCACCTTAATCAGTGGCCCTGTTAATTTGCTTCCACCGGCAAAAATACACACATTATCGGTATCCAGTGCACAGCAAATGCACGAAGCTGTGATGCAAACTATTCATAATTGCGATATTTTCATTGGATGTGCTGCAGTAGCCGATTACCGAGTACAACGAAAAAGCAATCAAAAAATTAAAAAATCTGAAAGTGAGTTAACACTTACTTTTATTAAAAACCCTGATATTCTTAGTGATGTGGCACATCTAGATAATGCTCCTTTTACTGTAGGTTTCGCGGCAGAGACACAAAAACTGCGCGAGCATGCGTTAAGCAAATTACAGCGTAAAAAACTGAGTATGATTGCTGCAAACGATGTATCTGATAGTACAATCGGTTTTAATAGTGAACAGAATGCGCTAACAGTATTTTGGTCAAAGGGTGAAAAAAAGCTAGATGTTGCCGATAAACAATTATTAGCAAGTCAGTTAATGCGACTAGTAGCCCAAAGATATAACGAAGACACTAACGGCTGACGCCACTTTCGCCTAGGAATCCACAATGCCAGCTACAAAACGTCCAAATCGCCGAGCGCAAATCCTTCAAGCACTGGCGAGTATGTTACAAACAAATCCAGGACAACGGATCACTACAGCCAAGCTAGCAGCACATGTTGGTGTATCTGAAGCAGCCCTATATCGTCATTTTCCAAGTAAAGCACGAATGTTTGAGGGTTTGATTGAGTTCATTGAAGAAACCTTATTTTCTCGGATAAATAAAATTATAAATGAAGAAAAAGACACTGCTACTCGCTGTCAACTTATATTGCATCTTGTATTGGGTTTTGCTGAAAAAAACCCAGGGATTACGCGTATCTTAAATGGTGATGCTTTGATGGGTGAACAAGATAGATTAAGACAACGTATCGCCCAATTGTTTGAACGCTTAGAAACACAATTGAAGCAAGTGTTACGCGAACGTAAGTTGCGCGAAGGCAAAACCTTACCTGCTGACGAAAGCATAATTGCTAACATGTTAATCTGTTTTGCCGACGGGCGTATTAATCAGTTTATCCGCAGTGAATTTACTAAAAGGCCTACCGAAAATTTTACCGAACAATGGCAGTTAATTCATAAACAGTTTTTTTCTTAAACCACGAATTTAATTTTATAATTTTTAAACAGTTTCGCCAAAAAAGTCACCTTCACCCAGTTAAAACGTTGCTCTTGGTTAACCAGAATAAGGCCAAAGTAATAATTCACTTTAACAAACTTAGGCCACAGCCTCCCACAATTGAAGGCTTGACTAACTTCATCACTTAGCTTGTGACAATTATTTTTAAGAAATTGGCTAAACTGCTTAGTACTATTAACTTCAGGATAAGCCGATTTAAAACTAGGTACGAAATACCGAACGAGTTCCTTGTTTTACACCACTATAATGGTCAGAACGCATTAAAAGGGCATGTTCAGGCTTCGGATCAAAGTTTAACTTTAATCTAATTTTCACAGCAACTTTTCATATCGCTATTATTAATTTTGTCTTTCTTTATCGTTTTAGCAAAACAAATATGATCAGACAGAGCATAATAATCCACATATTCGTTTCTGAAAGTAGAGTCTGAAACTTCAAGAAGCCGGTCCACGATAGGGCTTGAGATTGCCTTGTCGGTACTTGTAGATGCATGTTGGATGTTTATAGATAACTCAAATTCCTGTTTGTGACTCATATCTTACAAGATGTCATAAATTTGCTTTATTTTCAGTTTTGCATCAGCAAATACGAGATTTGCAGCTTCTTTGCAGAAATACACCAACGCGCTTGAGTTTCAGAAACACACGGGATGGGTTTTCATCTTTATCTAACCAACGAACAGCAAGCGTGTGTAAAAAAGTTAATAAATTTTGATAAGACCTAACTTTTTCTCCTGTTGAGGCTGATGGTAATAAAGCTAACTACACCACTTTCAAATGCATGGCGTCTTTTTCGAGGTTTGAGCCAAAGTGCGATCCCTCTTCGCTTGGAAATTATTTGGGATATTTAAGTCCTACGTCGCCGTATTGAACTCTTATTGAGGGAATAATTAAAGGTTTGACAATATTAGCTTGGTTAAAATTTACTCTCTGCATATATGTGCCATCGTCGCCAACAGCTAGTATGTGATATTTTTCGGATTCACAAGGGATTTATAGCGGTACTCGTATCTCTGCCTTCTAATAAGTCATCAGACATGATTCCAAGATATGACTTAATTCGTGATGCATCAGCATCAATTTCAGGTGTTTGTTGAGACGGTTCAGATTGACATGCAATCATTAGTAATGACAGAAAAATAACACTCAAGCCAAGACTTAACTTTAATGTTATCCAGCGTTTACTCATTTACATTACGCTAATTATTGCATTAAGCGAAATGCTTCTAGACTTCAGCCTTGACAGACAAATTAACTCAACTACTTTATAAAGAATAAATATTCTGTTTATATCAGTTGACTGCGATGCCACGTAAAGCCCAATACAAAGTCGATATCGTTCTAAACCAGGCGATTGATGTATTTTTGGAACACGGTTATCACGGCGCTATTATGGATGAAATTATTGCCAGAACTGATTTTAATAGAAGGGGTTTTTATATCGAGTTTGGTAGTAAACAAATTTTTCTTTACATGGTGTTAAAGCATTATCAGACCAGTAAATTAGATAAAATAATGAAACATCTAGAGTCTAATCATGGGCTAGATTCTATCAATATGTTTTTTATTGACTACGCTGCACATATAAAAGGTAAGGGGTGCTTATTGATTAATTGCATTACTGAATTAGGCTTTGATGACAAAAAAGTACAACAAATTGGTCGCCACTATCTTGACCGATTACAAATTGACTTTATTGGCTGTTTGGAAAAAGCACAAGCGTTAGGACAAGTGCACACTTATATCAACGTAGAATCAACAGCTCTCCAGTTGACCAGTTATGTACAAGGTTTTGCGGTAAATGCAATTTTAGCTGGTGATACTGATGAGTTACAATTAGCCACTCAAGCCTTATTAGGGCCTTTAGCTGTAAAACAATAGTTTAAGTATTCCACAGCTAATCTGCGTTGATTAATAGATATATGACTCAGATTCAAAAAGTAATGTACAAACTTGGCCTTATTTATATAAGGCTTGATTACACTTTGATGAGTTTTACGGCCGTCATTATTATAAATTTTTTAACTTGCGTCAAACGGCACCCCATTATATATAAATACCAATATATTGATTGAATGCGCAACAATTTTTTAGCTGTGTTGCTAATATTAGTTTTAAGAAGATTTAATTTGGTTAGTTTACATGTAATGCCGATTTAGATTTTCTTCTTCAATTCCAAACACTCGGATGTGAATTATACAAACCAGCGTATTAACCCTATCAAAATAGTGGAAGCACAAACTAAAATACTGGCATAGAAAATACATTATGCACTGCAGCACATCTTATGTGTGCTTTGCATATGCGCACCTTTCACTATATCAGAAACTTAATAGTTGATTAAAATAGTTTTAAACAGGACCTTTTTACTCTTGCTATTGGTCCGTTCATCACCACCTATAGGTCACTTAAACTTCTACCTTACGCAGTTCAATGTAACTCGGAAAGTAGCTTAATATATTGAGAAGTCATTATGCCCAGTAAAGAACATTTATTCCGTATCCAATTTATAGCAAATGGTGAGCGCTATGAACTTTATGTTCGCGAAGTTTGCCAAGGAAGCATGTTTGGATTTATTGAGATAGGTGACTTTGTTTGGGATACTCATACAAGTTTAGTATTGGACCCTAGCCATGAAAAACTTAAAAATGAATTTGCTGACGTCACTCGAACATACGTTCCTATGCATAGTGTACTTCGTATCGATGAAGTCAAAAAACAAGGCACCTCTAAAATAATGGTGCTGTCAGATAAGGTGACTACTTTTCCTTCACCCATATATACACCTAGAAACACACCTAAATAAAATTTATATCGAGTAAAAATATAGTCAAGTATGCCTTTTTTTGCTGATAACTTTCTTTTCAAATGCATATTTTGCTACAGAATCGACTAAATTACAGTCACTATTTGGTGAAATTTGATGCAATTAATTATCCATCAGTCCACTCGCCGCGATTTGGCAGGGCATACATGATTTTGATAACAAATTACCTGACATTTCACCTGTAGCGCCTACAAAGCAAGACTATCAATTTCACAATTTTTTAAAAACTGTTTTACTTAGATAAGCGTGACCTAAGTAGAGCTGAGTAGAGTAGATTTGCTTATCAATCTAACAAGACAATTACAAAACGATATCGATCAATGCCAATCCAACGCTCATTATATCTTTCTTACATCAAAATCAGGATGTCATAGCAGATTATCTTTTTTGCCTCGTTCTAGTCGTTTTAAAACCTTAATTGACTATCAAAATTACTTAGCCAGACTTGAACAATTCCCGTTATATTTTGAACAACAAATTAACTGAATAACAAAAGGGATACAAACTGGCTTTATTCGACCAAAAGTAGGGCTAAATGGGTTTAAAGATTCAGTGGAAGCTTTTATTAAAAATTCACCTGAAAACAGTGTATTTCATTCACCATTTAAAAATTATCAGGTCGTTAAGGTTGCTTTTATTCAACAACAAAAATTAACTGAGCAAGCGAATTTAATTATCTCGAATCATGTTCTGGTGCTTATCAAAAATCCTATAGTTTTTTAGTCACAAAATATATTACTAAAAGTAATATCCCTGCTAAATCTATACCAGACGGTATTACTTATTATCAAAACCATCGTTATTTTTATACAGCAACTCGAATTCGGTGGCAATATTAAACAGTTCATACGATATTTACGGATTGATAAAAGGTTTTATGTGCAAACAACAAGTGAATTAATTAAACAAGCTTTGTACATTTTAAAAAGATGGATGCTAAGCTATCTCAGTTATTTAACTATTTGCCACGAACTCCCTACGGGCTAAAGCCCGTGCCTGACAATATTGCTCCTGAGTACACAACAGGACGATACATATCACCAACCAGTGTTGACCAGCCAGCATAATATTGGGTTAATACATATGCTTCATACAAGAGGCCTTTATATTCTCTAACTGCGTTTACGTTACACGAAGCAATTCCAGGACATCATTTACAAGTATCTTTAGCTAGAGAAATGCATGATTTACCTGAAGTCAGGTGTTATACCTGCATATTTACATTTGGTGAGGGACGGCGGTTGTATTCAGAGTTTTTGGGAAAAGAAGTAGGTATGTAAAAGTGTGATCACGGCAAAGAGCCATAGATTTTATGCTAGAAAATACAGCTCTATCAGAGCACAATGTTAAAATAGAGATTAATCGTTATATTTCATGGCCTGTTCAAGCTTTAACATACAAAATTGGAGAGTTAACGATAAAAAAGTTACGCAAACAAACAGAGTCTGAACTAAGTGAGCAATTTGATTTACATACATTTCATCATGCAGTGCTTGAACATGGCTCTGTTCCACTAACTGTATTAGAGGACAATATTCAAGAATTTACTTCTCAAGATTAGAGAATTTATATTCGTTGTTTCTATTCATGAAATGCATTCTTTGATTTGTTTTTTGTCAACTTTTGATTTTATGAGTAATCTTTATTACTGAATAATAGCCCGTGCATGAGTCAAGGAAAACTGTCATACACGTGTTCATAATATACTGAAATATAATAGAAAATATCAACTATGCATCGTTGTGGCAGAGTTTTATTAAGGAACGATTCGCCATTAAAACACAGTTTAAAAAATTGAAATCAATGACCAAGAA
>OOEE01000011.1_pt1 | contig 18735 bp, 20 predicted proteins | sample 1670541 | NCBI WGS metagenome assembly OOEE01 (sample SAMEA98149918, study PRJEB22522) | marine metagenome | biome: marine biome; feature: marine water body; material: sea ice | place: Arctic Ocean | collected 16-Sep-2015 | depth 1.1 m | reverse complement strand
CAAGGGGCAGGATGGGCTACCGCTGGAAACACAAACACATAACGGTGTATCCTAATTGTTATGCTCATTGTGAGAAGATAGAGCCTAGCTGTATCATTATGATGTATGACGAGCGACGGCTAATCCTTAGTGCTCGTTCACAAAGGCATAGGGGGTGATGAATGGAGCATTCGCATCATTCCAACTATTTCCATCATTCCAGCTATCGCAGCATCAAGTATTAAGAATTAAGAATATTATTAGGGCTACCAAACGACCGTTAATAAATGATGCGGGTATCGTACGCATAAACGTTAACGGCAAAACTTGTGTGTTAACTGAGCAAAGTGCTTTGTTTAATTAAATGTTTAAAAATTAATAAGAATAATAAGTTTGTTCATCATTGACACTTTATTAATATATTAGATTACAGCTAAGATACTATTGTAATAAGGTGTTTAACTCCGTGCAAACATGAGAATATCCGTGCGAAGTTATAAAAAAGGCTACCATTACAGGCCGCCTCTATTACATTAAAATTAAGTGTATAGCATTATTACCTAATGAGAATGCTCACATTCACCATCAGTGTGAGGATGACCATGTGAAATTTCTTCTTCTGATGCTTCTCTAACTTCTAGGATTTCAACATCAAAATTTAGAGTAAGACCTGATAAAGGGTGATTGCCGTCAACAATGACCTCTTCTTCATTGATTTCGATAATCATTACAGACTGCTCGCCATCATCTGTTGTTGCCCTGAATGTCATGCCTTCGTTAATCTCCATATCTTCAAACATCGACTTTTCCACTGCTTGAACTAACTCTTCATGACGTTCGCCGTAAGCTAAGTTTGGTGCAATATCGATAACAAATTTGTCGCCAACTGTTTTGCCTTCAAGTTCATCTTCTAAGCCTTGGATCAAAAAATGGCTGCCTTGCAAAAAGACCATAGGCTGGCTATTTTTTGATGAGTCTATTTGTGTGCCGTCAGATGAGCAAACAGTAAAGTGTATGGTGGCGATAGTATTATGGGCTATATTCATATTATTCCGGTCAAAAAAATCTATGAACTATTGTAAAGGATAAGGGAGTGCTTGAGTAACGAAGATTAGGTTTTGTAAAGATTTCACTCTAAAAGTAGCACCAACTTCAGTATCTTTTGCTAAAACAGCAAAGATCCATGTCTGCCCTGCATCGTTACCACTGCGCAGTATTTTTCCACCAGGGCGCCAATTTTCACCTATTTGATATTCTAGCTGTTCACCGCATAAATCATCAGTACTAAAATCAGCTTTCAAAATAAAGCCGGCACGTTTATTTCGACCTAAATATTTTGTCCTTGCCACAACCTCTTGTCCCATGTAACAACCCTTTTCAAAATCAATGGCATCTAAAGCTTGTAGATTAAGCATCTGTGGGACATATTCGTCTACTGTTGATGCTCGAATATCACCTAAACCAGCTTTTATGTCTGCTACTTCCCATTGTTCGTCATCTTCAGAAACATCACATATCAATGAATTTTTAGCAATATTGGGCTGAATAACTAAGTATCGCTGACTTGGTTTTTCAACAGACATAACAAGTCCATTAGAATTTGAAACGACAGCCCTATCTCCAGAAGGTAATTCTCCAAAAAGCTTTTTTATCGAACCTTCAAATAATTCACCAGAGCCACCTGTTATCTGCCAGTTATGGCTTTCGTTAGTGATATCAACTTTAGCAAACACTCCGTACTTATTTAGTTCAGAAAGGGATTGTTCTAAAACAGAATCATGAATAACTAATAAAATAGAATCTTGCCAAGAAAAGGTAAAAAATACACTCCATGTTTTGCCTTTAAAGTTGCAATGGCAAGCTAAAAGTGCATTATTATCATTTAATTCATTGATGTCAGCTGTTATTTGCCCCTGTAGGTATTTGGCTCTTTCTTCGCCTGTAATTTGAATAACACCGTTATTTTTAAGCTTATTCGCATACTGTACCGTATGAATTCTTTCTGATGATAAGTTTGGCATGGTTTAGTTCTCTTTTGCTGATTTACGCTAATAAAGATATGGGGTACGAGATTGATTTAGCAAGGAAAGATCTGAAAACAACACCTTAATACTGTTATTATCATTATCTGTGACTTGCTACAAGTTTAACCCTGAATTATATTTTGTATATGAGGTTGTAAATGTTTGATAAAAAACGATATGGTCGGTTGAAGTGGGCATGTCGCCGTGGAATGTTAGAACTTGATGTACTGTTTATGCCCTTTGCAGAAAGTGGTTTTAACGAGTTGCCTGAAAAGCAACAAGAAGTTTTTGAGCGGTTGCTCACTAGTGATGATCCTGATTTATACGCATGGTTTATGGGACATCAACCATGCAATGATCAAGAGTTTAGCCAAATGATTGAACATATCCTGAGTCGTGTCAAAGTATAGAGTCGAGTTCAAGACGTCTCGATTTCTGGTTATGATCCAGTTATTGAGCGTTGCGATTTTGATTTTAACAGTGGTATGTTGGCAACCTGAAATATTTAAGTTTGAGTTTCTACTACAATTTTTGTTTGTATGCCTGATACTTATTTCTTTCTTCAGAACGCTTCTGCTCGACTACCATAGGACTCACAACCCGGTTATTTTTTCTGAACGTGGCGAATGGACAGAAACCAATATAGACGGCCAAATAAGTTGGCAAATTACTGATAAGTCTAGGGTCAGTATTTTTCTAGTATTTATCCATTTGGTTTCACCGGTAAATTACCGTAATTCAAAGTGGCGTTTAGTATGTAAAGACCAAGTCAACGATCGTGATTACCGAAGACTCTGCCGTGCGATAGTATATCAACAACAGAGCATTGGAAAAAATTGATACACAACGATTTATGTGCTGTAAACAGCTAAATGGATGAATATTTCGAATAATAAAGTACTGTTGCTGAATGTTTCTTTAAAAAGTAATTTTTATTCTAAAACGAATATGGAATGCTTGTTGCACAAAAATAGATTTTATTATGACAATGTAATATTTGATGAAGATATCTGTGAACGTTAACTTCAAATTTTAGGCTGGGATCTTACATCTAATTTTATGCACTCTTTTATCAACATTTGCTAACATTTCCACATCACATTAACATGCTTTTATAGCTTGAAATTGTATTTCCATTGATGGTTTAAGTGCTCGTCAGGGGTCAGACTAATCAAGCAGGCTAATCAAAAAGAATGAGGCATTAAAAACTACTTAGTTCGTCTGCGCTATTAAATTAAGTCCTAATGAGTAGATATTTTCAATTAAAGTAAAATTTTTTAATGGCTGCGGAGCTGTTTGCTAGAGAAAAAGTAATAACTCGTTCCGTACTAAGCATGCTTATTTTTTATTATAAAACATAAGCATTTGAAAAACACTTTTATTGACCCTTTGACTACAACATCAATGCTAGCTACTGTTTTAGGTAACGTTATGCAATTGTTATAGATGATTTTAATCACATACATTTGTTAAGCTGATTTGAAAAGTCTTTGGTTTTCAAACAGCATGTTATCAAAGATATGTGTATTAAATTATTGTATTAGTGCCTTGCATATGTAAATTCTTTTTTCACATGACAAAACGATTGAAACAATTACTTCATTCAAACAACCCCTATATTTGCCAAGTCATTATTGCTGCTCAACGTTTAAAACTTGGCAAAGCAAATGTTGAATCATAATTTATGGTGCGATGATATGTGTCTAACAACGAACAGCAGGCCTTGTATCTTATTGAAAATATACGTCTTAACTAACGGTATTTGTTACGATCGTTGGTTTAGGATTATCAAGTTTATTGGGGTAGTCCAGGTTAAAATGTAAGCCTCGACTTTCTTTACGTTCTTTGGCACATCTAACGATTAGTTCAGCCACTGTCAACAGATTTCTAAGTTCTAATAAATTGTTGCTGACTTTGAAATTGGAATAATAATCATCCACTTCCTGTTGTAATAACTGAATTCGGTGATGTGCTCGTTCTAAGCGTTTATTGGTTCTAACAATTCCTACGTAGTCCCACATGAACAAGCGTAATTCGTGCCAATTATGTTGAATAATGACTTCTTCATCAGAATCACTCACTTTACTCTCATCCCAAGCCTTTATTGGCTCATCTTGTGTGTTTTCGTTTAACCTACCCGTAATATGAGCTGCAGCTGAATGCGCATACACTATACATTCTAATAATGAGTTGCTTGCCATTCGATTTGCGCCATGCAGACCAGTGTAAGCCACTTCCCCAATTGCATACAAATTAGCAATGTCCGTTTTCGCGTGAGTATCTGTGACTACTCCACCACAACTATAATGTGCTGCAGGAACAACAGGTATAGGTTGTTGAGTAATGTCTATACCAATAGATCTACATTTACGGTAAATATTAGGAAAATGTTTGACAATAAAATCACTAGATTTATGACTGATATCTAAATACATACAATCAGCACCAAGCCGTTTCATCTCAAAGTCGATGGCTCTGGCAACAATATCTCGTGATGCCAAATCACCTCTTTTATCGAATTTATGCATAAAAGGTGTTCCATCTGGGTGACACAGCCTTGCACCTTCACCTCTTAATGCTTCAGTAATCAGAAAATTTCTGGCTTCAGGATGGTATAAACACGTTGGATGAAATTGATTAAATTCCATATTGGCAACACGACAACCTGCTCGCCAAGCCATAGCAATTCCATCACCACTAGACACGTCTGGGTTAGAAGTATATTGATACACTTTACTTGCACCACCCGTTGCCAAAGAAATAAATCTGCTACGAATGACTTCAACCTTTTCTCGTTTGCGATTCCATACGTAGGCGCCTAACAAATTATTTTCTTTAGATTGGCTTTTAATTAAATCAACCGCGTTGTATCGCTGAAATAAATGAATGTTAGGGTGTTGTTGCACCGCTTCAATGAGTGTTAATTGAACCGCAGCACCAGTAGCGTCGGCTGAATGTAAAATTCGTCTGTGACTGTGTCCACCTTCTTGGGTCAAATGAAATCGAGTCTCCCCTTTTTCAGACGGCTCTTGATCAAATGGCATTCCAAAATCAATTAACCATTGCATACAGGTTTTTGCTTGAGAGGCGGTGAATTCGACGGCGCTTCTGTCACACAGACCATCTCCGGCTAAAAGAGTATCTTCAACATGCGACTCAATAGTATCATTTTCATCAAATACAGCTGCAATACCACCTTGTGCATATTTAGTTGAGCCTTCTGAAATATCACTTTTACTTAATACTATTACCTGGCAATGCTCTGCTAGTTTCAAGGCGTGACTTAGACCTGCAGCGCCACTCCCGATAATAAGTACGTCACACTGGTGTTCAATAGTAGAGTCCATAGGGTAGAATAGATATGGTTGTAGACTTGTCCAGCAATATTAATTTACAGATTATAAATTACAATGTTTTTCATAGTAGATTTTGTTTAAATGTCTAATATTAAAGTTTAAAAAATTCAGTGCTTTTGCGTTTTTTTGAAAAAAAATTAATGTGGTGCGAACTTTTCAAATTAAATAGAGTCAATAGTATTGCTAGCATGAGCCGAAGTATATTTTCGCAAAGGAGTAAGGGCTCGAAATGAGCGAGCAGATAGCAGATCAACAAATCGTTGAAAGAGTACAACGCGGAGACAAAAACGCTTACGGGTTGTTGGTAACAAAGTACCAGCATAAAGTATCTTATTTAGTTTCCAGATATGTTAAAAATTCAGGGGATGTGGCAGATGTGACGCAAGAAGCGTTTATTAAAGCTTACAGAGCCTTACCAAATTTTAGAGGTGATAGCGCTTTTTACACATGGCTGTATAGAATAGCTGTTAACAGTGCCAAAAACTATCTGGTATCACAGGGAAGAAAACCTCCAGCAAGTGATGTTGATGCTGATGAAGCAGATTATTATGATGGTAGTGATGCATTAAAAGAAAATAATTCACCCGAAAAAAGCTTAATGTCTGAACAAATGGAAAAATTATTGTTTGAGGCCATGGAAAAGTTACCTGAAGATTTACGCATGGCTATAAGTTTGCGTGAACTTGAAGGTCTAAGCTACGAAGATATTGCTAATATCATGGACTGCCCAGTAGGTACCGTGAGGTCTAGAATATTCAGAGCTAGAGAAGCATTAGATAAAGTTGTTCAACCATTGTTGATGAATGATTGATTTTAATCAAAGTAGAAATTAAATTGGCGGGAACCATATTATATGTCGCAAAAATTTGAAAATTTATCAGCCCTAGTTGATGGCGAACATATCACTTCTAGTTCATCGAATAGTCATATATTGGATGCGGTTAGAAATGATGTTGATTTACAACTAAAATGGAAAAGCTATCATCTTATTCGTGATGGCTTACGCAAAGAGCTACCAGTAAATATTCATTTCGATATTGCTGACAAAGTTGCACAAGCTTTAGAAGCTGAACCCGCAATATTAGCTCCAAAGAAAACTTGGCGCGATATACCATTAGCCATCAAAATTGTTCCTTTTGCAAAACAAGGTGGGCAGATGGCTATTGCTGCCTCCGTCGCTGTGGTAATGATAATTGGTGTTCAACAGCTTAATCAGGCCAACGTAAACCAGCCCTTTAATGCTGCTCCGCCTATCCCAGGTATTCAAGGTGGACTATCACCAGTAAGTTTTGACCAAGTCCGTAACGTCCCAGACTCCGATGGAGTAGAACAAAGACGTAGGATCAATGCTTACATGACCGACCATAAACAGCAATTACGTTTTAAGACGATGCAAATAAGTAATGATGAATCTACAATGCTGGAGTCAAATGTCAAAAATGCTAACAAAAACAAAAAGGCGCAACCAGACATTGTTGAAAACATCCCCCAGTAAAATGAACAGTGGGATAATACTAACCCTTCTGTTCAGTATTTTTATACCTTTGCAAACATTTGCACTGGACGAACAGATTAACACTACATCTACAAGTTCCTATCCGCTTGATAGCGCGCAAGCATGGTTAGTCAAGATGTCTAATGCGGTTAGGACATTAAATTATACAGTTTCATTTGTTTTATTAAAACCTGGTATGGATTCTCAGCCTTACCTCTGGCGACATGGTGTTAATGAGCTTGGCCTTGAAATGGAACAGCTGAACCTTTTGAACGGTCCTGGCCGCGAAGTGGTTCGTATTGGAAATAAAGTTAGTTACTTTGAGCCTAGTGTTCCACCTTATAGTCTGTACTCCTCGATTATAAACGGTCCCCTTCCTAGCGAGTTTTTACAACGTCCTGAAAAATTAATGTTGGGTTATGAGTTTATTATGGTTGGTAGGAGCCGAATTGCAGGTCTTGCAGCTCAACAAATTAAAATAATTAGTAAAGATAAGAGCCGTTTTGGAATAAATGTTTGGCTTGACCAGGAGACAGGTTTGTTGTTGAAAATGAACATGTTTGACCAAAACGCTAAATTTTTAGAACAAATTCAGGTGACAAGTTTACAGGTAACTGAAGAGCCTGATCCATTTTTCGCAAAAATCGAACCCGAAATGTTACCCGATGTGGTCAGTTTTAGTCCCAAATCTGAATTTAATTCAGAGTGGACAATTGGCTATATTCCTAAAGGTATGACAATAGAAAAAAGAGACTTCCTTCGCTTGCCAGGCTCAAGTGTGGTGGTAGAGTACATTATGTTAAGTGATGGTCTGATAGATGTATCTGTGTATCTTCAAGAAAAAGACAACGACAAGCCGCAAGATAATCTAGTAGGTACGGTACAATCTGATACTTTATTAACCATAGAGCATGGAGATTTAAATATAACGATTATTGGAAAACTTCCAGCTGTTACGGCTAATGCTATCGCTAAATCAATTGAAAAAACAACTAAATGATTGAAGAAATTGGAGTGATATGTGCTGTAGACCAACACAACTCTCAACAATTTGTATTGGTTGAAACACAGATCAAGTCGACTTGCGGCAGTTGTGAGGCTCAATCTAATTGTGGTACTGGTGCAATAGCAAAAGTTTTTGCAAGTAAGAGAGAAACCTTAAGCTTTCGATTAAACGAACTCGTTGAAGTAGGTCAAAAGGTAAGTTTAGGTATCCCCGAAGAAAATTTACTTAAAGCATCCGCAATAGTTTATTGCTTACCATTATTTACTCTTGTTTTGTCTGCAGTTATCGGACAATCCATATTGCCTTTAGTAGGATTAATGGCGGAGGGTTGGTTGATATTGTTCTCGGCCTTCAACACTTATATTACATTTAGATTTGTGCGTCGTTTCTTGAGCAACTCCGATCAAGGAGATTTTCATCCGCGTATTCTTAAAGTTTTCCCCTTAGAAATAGACAATATCCAAGTCAAACAACTATAAGCATCATTTTCTCCAATAAAACCAATAAACAATGCTTCAGTTGTGTCGCAAAGTGATTGATAAAACTGTAAAATTAAGTATATCTAATTTTTTGTCTCATACTCTAGCGGCTTTTTTTGTTTAACTAGTTGCTTGGAAACAAATCCACTTGGTAATTTTCAAAAATTCTATGCAACACAAGCACATACGTAACTTCTCAATTATTGCTCATATAGACCACGGTAAATCGACTCTTTCAGATCGTCTCATTCAGCATTGTGGAGGACTGAGCAGCAGAGAAATGTCTGAGCAAGTTCTTGATTCAATGGATATAGAAAAAGAGCGAGGTATTACCATCAAGGCACAAAGTGTGACTTTGAACTACACCGCAAAAGATGGTGAGACCTATCAATTAAATTTCATCGATACGCCTGGACATGTTGATTTTACCTATGAAGTATCACGATCTCTTGCTGCTTGTGAAGGGGCCCTGTTAGTCGTTGATGCTGGGCAAGGTGTTGAAGCACAAACGTTAGCTAATTGTTACACAGCTATCGATTTGAACATGGAAGTCGTTCCCATCATCAACAAAATTGATCTGCCTCAAGCCGAACCTGACCGTGTTGCAGAAGAAATAGAAGATATAGTGGGTATCGATGCAATCGATGCAGTACGATGCTCTGCTAAAACAGGTATAGGTATAGAAGATGTACTAGAAGTTATTGTACGCCAAATACCTCCGCCTGAAGGTGAAATTGATGCACCGTTAAAGGCTTTGATTGTTGATTCTTGGTTTGATAATTATCAAGGTGTTGTATCGCTTGTACGAATCATGCAAGGTGAGTTACACAAGCATGACAAAATCAAAATTATGACAACTGGCGGAATTCATCAAGCAGACAAAGTAGGTATTTTCACACCTAAACCAAAAGATACTGGGGTGTTAAGAGCCGGTGAAGTGGGTTTCGTTATTGCTGGGATAAAAGAAATTAACGGTGCCCCAGTGGGCGATACAATAACTTTGGCGAAACGACCTGCAGCTGAGGCTCTTCCTGGCTTTAAAAAGGTTAAACCTCAAGTGTATGCTGGTCTATTTCCTATAAGTTCTGATGACTATGAAGATTTCCGAGATGCTTTAGCTAAATTAAGTCTCAATGATGCTTCTTTATTCTTTGAGCCAGAGAGTTCATCTGCGCTTGGGTTTGGTTTTCGTATCGGTTTTCTAGGCATGTTACATATGGAAATCATTCAAGAACGCTTGGAACGTGAATACGATTTGGACTTGATCACTACTGCACCAACAGTTGTATACGAAGTTGTCACCAAAGATGGTGAAACTATCTATGTTGACAATCCTTCTAAACTACCAGCTGTAAATGACATCGAAGAAATTCATGAGCCTATAGTTGAAGCGCATATTTTGGTACCTCAGCAATATCTTGGAAACGTCATGACGTTATGTGTAGAAAAGCGTGGAATGCAAACCAGTATGACCTATCACGGTAAACAAGTCGCTGTGAGTTATGATTTGCCTATGGCTGAAGTGGTAATGGACTTTTTCGATAAATTAAAATCGACTAGCCGAGGTTTTGCTTCCTTAGATTACAATTTCAAACGTTTTCAAACAGCGGAAATGTCGCGTTTAGATATTTTGATTAATGGTGAGCGTGTTGACGCACTCGCTATGATTACCCATAAAGATCACGCTGTGACTCGTGGTCGACAGCTGGTCGAAAAGCTGCGTGAACTTATACCCAGACAGATGTTCGACATTGCTATTCAAGCAGCAATTGGCAATCAAATTGTTGCTCGAAGTACGATCAAACAATTGCGAAAAAACGTTATTGCTAAGTGTTATGGCGGTGACATCAGCCGAAAGAAAAAGCTCTTGCAGAAACAAAAGGATGGTAAGAAACGAATGAAGTCAGTAGGAAACGTAGAATTACCCCAAGAAGCATTTTTAGCTCTTCTAAAGGTGGGTAAATAAATGGCAAATTATTTTTCAATTTTTTTGGTTGCCCTGACCGTTACCTCAGGTTTAATTTGGTTAGTCGATAGTTTAATGTTCGCTTCGAAACGTCGCGAACGAATGGCAATTGCTAATGTTCCTGGTGTTGCAACAACTGCTTTAGAACAGGACGCTCAATTACCTTGGTTAGTCGATACGGCTCAACAAATTTTCCCTGTAATTGCTTTTGTTATGGTGTTGCGTTCATTTTTGTATGAACCCTTTCAAATTCCATCTGGCTCAATGATGCCTACTTTATTAGTAGGTGATTTTATTCTTGTTGAAAAGTTTACTTACGGTCTTAAAGATCCAGTCATGCGTAATAAGTTTTTTGATGTCGGTAAACCCGAGCGCGGAGATGTTGTAGTGTTTAAGTTTCCACCTGCACCAAACTTAGATTATATTAAACGTGTAGTTGGCTTACCGGGTGACACGGTTATATATCGAAATAAGCAACTCCAAATAAAATCTGTATGTGATACTGCCGAAAACTGTGCTCCTTTTCAAACTATAGATTTGAAGTTTAAAAGCAGAGGAGAGGCCTACCAACAGTTTGCACCCTTAGAAAAATATACTGAATATTTGGGTGTTGTCAGCCACCAAATATATCGCACTCAAGGCAGAGCTAACTCAAGTCGCTATTATTCTCAACCAGGAACGCAGTCAGATGAATGGATTGTGCCTGAGGGGCAGTATTTTGTAATGGGGGATAATCGAGATAATAGTGAAGATGGGAGATATTGGGGATTTGTACCAGAAGCAAATCTAGTAGGCAAAGCGGTAGCAATTTGGATTAGTTTTGAATTTGATCGTGTTCCTAGTAGTTGGGTACCAGGGTGGATCCCTACAGGTGTAAGATTTGAACGTGTGGGTAGCATAAAGTAAATGTTACTTGTTAACCCATACCTTCCTTTGTACAAACGCCTGGGTTATACCTTTGATCTTGAGGCTAACATAATTGAAGCGTTAACTCACAGAAGTGCCCATAAACAGCATAACGAGCGTCTGGAGTTTTTAGGCGACGCCATACTAGGAATGGTCATTGCAAAAGTTTTGTATCAACGCTTTCCAAAACAGCCTGAAGGTAAGCTAACTCGAATGCGCTCAAGTTTGGTTAAAGGGGATACCCTTGCTGAAGTGGCCAGAGAATTTGAGTTAGGTGAATTATTACTGCTTGGTCCAGGTGAATTGAAAAGTGGAGGCTTCCGTCGAGATTCCATACTAGCCGATGCAGTAGAAGCCATTATTGGTGCTATATATTTAGAAGCTGGCATGGATAAATGTGAAGCTTTAGTTTTAGATTGGTTTGGACCAAGACTTAAGGCACTGGATCCAGGAGCTGTATCCAAAGACGATAAAACTCGATTACAAGAATATCTTCAATCAAACAAACACCCGTTACCTCTTTACGAAGTCACTGAGATTAAAGGTAAATCACATGATCAGACTTTTTATGTTGAGTGTAACGTGGAGGGTTTAAAAAAAGCAGTAGTAGGCAAAGGTAATAGTCGACGTAGGGCTGAACAGAAAGCAGCAAAACAAGCATTTGAGAAATTAATTAATGATAGATAACCAGTCTGATAAAGAGAAACTAGTTAACACTCACTGTGGAATGATCGCCATTGTTGGTCGGCCAAATGTGGGTAAATCGACCCTGCTAAATAAATTACTAGGTCAAAAAGTCAGTATTACTTCGCGAAAACCACAAACTACACGCCATAGAATAATGGGTATTGATACTGTAGATGACCGTCAGGCAGTGTATGTCGATACACCCGGATTACATATTGAAGAAAAGCGCGCAATAAACCGTTTTATGAACAGAGCCGCATCCAGTTCAATTGCAGATGTTGGATTAGTACTGTTTTTAGTAGAAGGCACTAAGTGGACCGATGATGATCAAATGGTGTTGACTAAAATTCAACAATCTGGCTCACCATGTTGGTTGATTGTTAATAAATCAGACAATGTAAAAGATAAAGAAACCATGTTGCCTCATCTTAAGTGGTTGGGTGAACAGCATAACTTCCAGCAAATTATGCCTATCTCAGCTAAAACAGGTAAAAATGTAGAGGAGTTGCGTGCCTTAGTTTTATCTACTTTGCCTGAAAGTGAGTTTTATTTTCCAGAAGACTATATCACAGATCGTTCAAGTCGTTTTATGGCATCTGAGATTGTTCGAGAAAAGCTGATGCGTTTTACCGGTGACGAGTTACCTTATTCTATTACTGTGGAAATCGAACAATTTTTACTTGCCGAAAATGGTATTTATCGTATAAATGGTTTGATATTAGTTGAACGTGATACTCAGAAAAGTATGGTCATTGGTAAAGGTGGACAGCGCCTTAAAACCATCGGTATGGAAGCACGAAAAGATATGGAGGTGTTGTTTGATGCAAAAGTATATTTAGAACTTTGGGTAAAAGTGAAATCAGGCTGGGCTGATGACGAAAGAGCATTGCGTAGCTTAGGTTATGGCCTAGACAATTAATATCTATCATTATTTGACAAGAGGTAAACATGCGTTCAATCAGCGATATTCGCCGAGATTACACTTTAGCAGGGTTAGACGTTGATGATTTGACGGCTGAACCTTTTGCTCTTTTTGAGCAATGGTTACAAAATGCAGTTGATGCAAACTTAGCCGACCCAACTGCTATGACTGTTGCAACAGTTGATAAAGAAGGTCAACCTTCCCAACGGATAGTGTTACTAAAAGATTTTGATGAAACAGGCTTCGTTTTTTATACCAATACCGGGAGTAAAAAAGCACAAGATTTAAGTCATAACAGTAAAATTTCGCTGCATTTTCCATGGACCATGCTTGATCGTCAGATCAAAATATTAGGTGTTGCTCAGCAACTAACCTCAGTGGAAGTGGCTAAATATTTTATGACTCGCCCTAAACCTAGTCAAGTGGCTGCTTGGGCATCAGAGCAAAGCCGCCCTATTGGCAGTAAACAATTACTTATGCAGAAATTTTCAGATGCCACTGCTAAGTTTGCTAAAGAGGAAGTTCCATTACCTTCATTTTGGGGTGGATACCGAGTTGCTGCCAATCAGATCGAGTTTTGGCAAGGGGGAGAACACAGGCTTCACGATCGTTTTGTTTATACAAAAAATTTCGAAGGTAAGTGGCAAACAGAACGTTTAATGCCTTAATTATTTGGGTGAATTGTGTTGATAGATAGTCATTGCCATCTTGATTTTAGTTGTTTTGATCACGACCGTGTCGAGGTTCTGAACAGCTGCAAAAATTTGGCAATAGATAATATTGTTATACCAGGCACTCAAGCTAGCCAATGGCAAAAACAAATTGAGATGTGCCAATTGTATCCTCAACTCAGGTTCGCTTTAGGTCTGCACCCTTACTTTTTAGATAGTTTTGAACCAATTCATTTAGTTCTTCTAACTAATCTTTTAAACAAATATCACAATAAAGTACTCGGTTTAGGTGAGATCGGTCTTGATAGTCATATTGATGTTGATTGGAAACTACAATTATACGTTTTTGAACAACAGTTGATGATAGCCAAAAACCTTGCATTACCAATTATTTTACATCATAGAAACACACATAATGAACTGATACGCATACTTAAAACAAATAAGTTCATTCAGGGGGGGATTGTGCACGCTTTTTCGGGGAGTTTACAAGAAGCACATACCTATATCGACTTAGGGTTTAAAATTGGGGTCGGCGGAAGCATCACTTATTCTCGGGCTAATAAGACACGTAAAACGATTGCTAAATTGCCCCTTAGTTGTTTAGTCTTAGAAACGGATGCCCCAGATATGCCGTTGATGGGAAGACAAGGAAAAAGAAATAGCCCTGAATTTTTACCTGAGGTACTTGATAGTTTGATGGCGCTTCGCAAGGAATCTAAGCAAGAAATTCTTCAAGCATGTTTGCAAAACGTAAGCACCGGTCTGGTAAATTTATAAGAGACTATTGTTTAGATGAGCGAATAAGTTGTCTATACCTGACTTTATAAAATGCGCGAGTAATTAATATTCCAGCAATAGCAGCCAATATCATTAACATTTGTACCTGTTGATTGAGCTGTTTTTGATACTCGCTATGGTATGCCATCACTTTTTTTTCCTTCAGTATAATGCTCAAGTAACCGATCACTTGCTGATCGTGCAATATGTTTTGCACAAAAACTAGAGGAGATATAATGTTTGCTTTATAGGCATCAACGACTGATAACGTGGCGTTGTTATCTGATAATACTCTTCCTTTTTTGTCGAATAACGTCACACCGGCAACATGAGGATCTGCAGCGATAAAATTAAGTTGTTGGCTTAACTCATCCAAATCATTTTTTAAAAGCGAACTTATTAGTATGTTGCCAGACAAAGAAGATAAGCTAACACCCAACTGATCGGCTTGTTTAGAATGCCAGTTTAGCGATTGCTCAGAACTGATAAGCCAAAGGTTGATACACGCAATAGAACCCACAACGGCCAAAATCAGATTCGCTATTCGTTTAAATATTGAATAACGGCTAGGCCTTTGAAAGGGAGCAATAAAAACTGATGATTTAATTTTTTCCATGCAAAGACAATAAGGTAAATTGGTTGTGATGCCAAGCTAATCGCAACTAGGTTGCTAAAATAGCTTAGTGCACAGTAATAAAATACTCATTTGATGACGACTTTTATAAACTGCTTGGAAAAAGTATTGAAAACCATCGATTTAACACCATATTAGGCCCTCCACGGAATGGTCATTGGAGAATTATTATGATCTCAGTCAAAAATTTATTTAAATCATTTAATGGTTTCCAAGCCGTTAACGGTCTTTCATTTGATATTGTGCCTGGGGAAGTTGTGGGTTTTTTAGGGCCAAACGGAGCAGGTAAGTCAACAACCATGAAGATGTTGACAGGCTTCTTACTTCCCACAAGTGGTGATATTCATATCAGTGACTTATCTTTTAAGCACTCTGCATTAGAAATAAAAAAGAAAATTGGTTACCTACCAGAGGGTGCTCCAGCTTATGGAGATATGACAACACTGCAGTTTTTGAGTTTTATTGCTCGGGTTAGAGGTTACAAAGGCACTGAAAAAGCGGCAAGAATCCAAAGAGTAGTCGAACAGGTCGAGCTTCAAGAAGTATTAGATAAACCTATTGATAATCTATCCAAAGGTTTTAAGAGGCGAGTAGGTCTTGCACAGGCTTTGATCCATGACCCGGAAATATTGATCCTTGATGAACCTACTGATGGACTTGATCCAAACCAGAAATATCAAGTTCGCGAACTGATTAAAAATTTATCAAAAGATAAGATTGTCATTATATCAACCCATATTTTGGAAGAAATGACAGCTGTGTGTAATCGTGTAATGATCATTGCAAAGGGTAAACTTTTGTTTGATGACACGCCAAAAGCCCTTAACCGACAATCTAAGTATTATGGAGCAGTGACCTTGCATTTTAGTTATCGTGCAGATGTTTCTGAATTGGGAGAGTTAGAGGGTGTAGCAGAAATAGAAGAAGATTTAGCTACAGGGCGTGTGACTATCTTTCCTAAACCAGGGGCAGATATACTACATTTGGTTACAGCTCATGCTCAGCGATGCAAATTGCCAGTAGACAGCTTATATGTGGAACAAGGTAGTTTAGAGCAAGTGTTTAGACAAATTACTCAAAAAAACTCTCAAGAGGAGAATGTGTAATGAGTAAAATAAGCATTCTATTTAGACGTGAGTTTTCTAGTTTTTTTGCGACACCTGTTGCCTATGTTTTTATAGGTATATTCTTAATTTTATCGAGCGTGTTTACATTTTTTGTTGGTGGTTTTTATGAACGAGGTCAAGCCGATTTATTACCATTTTTTAATTTTCATCCTTGGTTATACCTCTTCTTGGTTCCTGCTATCTCCATGCGTAGTTGGTCTGAGGAGCGAAAAAGCGGCACTATTGAGTTACTAATGACACTACCAATTAGCACGTGGCAGGCTATGATGGCCAAACATCTTGCCGCTTGGGCGGTATTAGGTTTGTCGCTGTTGCTAACTTTTCCATTGTGGTTAACAGTTAATTATCTGGGTGACCCAGACAATGGTATTATCGTTGCCGCTTATATTGGTAGTTGGTTGATGTCAGGTGCATTTTTGTCTATTGGTATGTGTATGTCAGCTATGACTAAGAACCAAGTTGTCGCCTTTATTTTGTCAGTGGTGGTGTGCTTTGTATTTGTGGTTAGTGGCAGTAATATTGTGCTTGATGCATTTAAAAGTTGGGCGCCCAGCGAAGTTATTGATGTTGTGGCATCGTTAAGCTTTTTGACACATTTTGAATCTATGGCCAAAGGTGTGATTGCTTTAAATGATTTAATTTACTTTTTGCTGGTGACTATCTGTTGGTTGTTTGCTGGCTTAATTATAATTGAACAAAAGAAGGCGGACTAGTTATGCAGCATAAACTGACTTCATCAGTTAATTTGCTTTTGATAGTATTGGTGTTCATTTCATTAGTGTTTGTTAATAATCAATTGTTTTCTTCAGTAAGGTTAGACTTAACTGAAAGTCAAGTTTACTCCCTGTCAAGGGGGAGCAAACAAATTTTAAAAAATATAGATGAACCTATCAACTTGTATTTTTACTTTTCAGATAAAGCCTCCAAGAATATGACCAGTTTGCGTAATTATGCCAACCGAGTTGAAGGTTTACTCACTGAATATGAAACGTTTGCTAACGGCAAACTTAAGTTGCAAATATTAGATCCCCAAGTTTTTTCAGAGCAAGAAGACCGAGCCAATCAATTTGGTCTGACAGCTGCCAATATTGGTTCTGCAGGCGAACCTATTTATATGGGCTTAGCGGCAACGAATGCCATAGATGGTCAACAAGTCATTGCGTTTTTTGACCCGCAAAAAGAAGCTTCTTTGGAGTATGAAATCAGCAAAATGATTTATCAGCTTAATGAAACAGAACCTTTGAAGATTACCTTAATCACAGACCTAGCGGTAGAAGGTGGTCAAAATCCCATGACAGGTCAGTTTGAACCTCCTTGGACATTTCTTACTCAATTAAAACAATTATATAAAGTTGAAAAATCCGGTTTTGATATTACTAATTTGCCGGATGATACAGACGTATTGTTATTGATACACTCAAAAGAACTTAGCGATGCTTTATTATTTGCTATCGACCAATATGCACTTTCTGGTGGTAAAATTTTAGTTTTTGTTGATGCACATAATGAATCGGACCCATCGGCAATGATGGGCGATCCTATGTTTAGTGGTAATAGCTCAAACTTAGGACGCTTGTTCAGAGCATGGGGTGTGCAATTTGACAGTGAAAAGGTGTTACTTGATGCTATGGCTGGACTAGATATACGTACAGAATCCGGTGGTGTAGCAAGACACTTCGGTTTTGTAGGCCTTACAGCTGAACAGATTAACCGTGAAGATGTAATTACCTCTAATCTCGAGGTAATAAACGGTGCTTCATTTGGTGTTTTTAATCAATATAAAGATACCAAAACAATGTGGCTACCTTTAATTCAGTCAACGCAAGACTCAGATTTGATGGATGTTGGTGCCTACATCAAGACACAAGACCCTGAAGAACTTGCGAAAGTTTATCAAAGCGATAACCAGTCATATGTTTTAGCTACACGCCTTTCTGGGCAAGCTGATAGTGCTTTTATGCAGGTACCTGAAGGGCTAGAGATGACTGAAATAAAGACATCGACAAATAAGTTGAATGTTATTTTAGTGGGTGATACTGATATGCTCGCTGATCGTTTTTGGGTGCAGAAATCCAATTTTTTTGGTCAAACCATTTCCACGCCCTTTGCTAACAATGGTGATTTTGTTACAAATGCAGTTGAAAACTTAGGTGGAAGCGATGCCCTAATTAGTATCAGAAGTAGGGGGATATTTAGTCGATCTTTTAGCAAGGTCGATGAATTGACGGTGGTTGCTGAGCAAAAATTTCGCGACCAAGAACAAATATTGCAACGACGACTAGAAGAAACTGAGCAACAATTATTACAATTGCAAAATCAACAAGTTGAGGGAGGTTCTATGATTATCTCTGCTGAGCAACAATTTGCTGTTGATGAGTTCTTGGAAAAGAAAGTGACTATACGTAAATCACTGCGTGATGTTAGACATCAACTTGATAAAGACATAGAGAGTTTGGGTAATTGGCTGAAATTATTCAATATTGCCTTAGCACCTATGATTTTGATTCTATTGTTGGTGTTGTTAAGAGGAATTTTCAGAACTAAGTCTCGACCTAGTAAAATTGAATCCAAAAAGGCGCCTGCGTTATGAAAAAACAAGCGCTTGTATTAGCTGTTATAGCGACTTTGACCATAGGATTAGGAGCATGGTTAAGCCAACGACCATCCAATGATAAATTTGAAGCTGTTCTTATGTTTGATGAT
>OOEE01000009.1_pt1 | contig 19066 bp, 14 predicted proteins | sample 1670541 | NCBI WGS metagenome assembly OOEE01 (sample SAMEA98149918, study PRJEB22522) | marine metagenome | biome: marine biome; feature: marine water body; material: sea ice | place: Arctic Ocean | collected 16-Sep-2015 | depth 1.1 m | reverse complement strand
CCATCTTTTTTGGTCCAAGCAACTAAGCGGATCGCAGCATTGGCACTTACCGGAAGATTAACAAATCCCTCTAATGAGTGGCTAGCATCGCCACTATTGGTAGTACCATAACTAACATCAAAACCACCTTCAAAAAAATCGGTTTGTGGTTTGTTGGTAATGATCCTGATCGTGCCCGACTGTGCGCTGGCCCCAAATAATGTGCTCTGGGGTCCGGCAAGTGCCTCTACTCGTTCTATATCATAAATATGTAAATCAAGATTTCGCCCAATAGCGGTTACCGGTTGTTCATCTAAATAAATAGCAACCCCCGGTTGAGAGCCTGATGCATTTCCACTGCCACCATCTGATGCTCCACGCATGTAAACTTGTGACAAACCAGGCCCGGATGATTGATAAGAGAGGCTCGGTAACATCAATGCGTAATCATCAAAGTTTTCGATTCCTAATTCATCTAACTTTGTCGCACCTAATGCCGTGATACTTAAGGGAGTGTCTTGAATATTTTCAACACGCTTTCGTGAGGTTACTGTTATTGTCTCGATCCCCTGAGACGTCTTTTTATCAGCTGTTTTGGTTTGAGCCGTATCTACCACTTGTGCATTGGCGCTGGGCATCACTGCCATGCCGCCAACCATCAACGCTGACAATGCAATACCTTGAATCTTTTTGTCGTTAATGGCATCACGTATTGCCACCATTATGGGATTTAATTGAATAGACTTTGATTTGTTTTTTAGATGCTTATTGGTCATTGTGTGTACCTTTTATAATATGTATATCAAACAAGTCACAAATCCCAAAAAAATAGAAAGTAGACTCGTAATATCACTTTGGATAGCCAACAAATTATTAACATATCCTTTACAATTATTTAATGGTAACAATGGGGTTGCATTCAAAACAAACGATTTTATCTCTCCTACTGTTGAATAAAACTAAACCAATAAAAAGATTAGTCAAAAAAATTAAGAATACATATACATTTTTTAATATTTCTAAATATCTGAATTATATAGATTAATTAATTATTAAAATAAAGTTATAGATTCTATCTGAAAATTCACAGGTGTATTTTTTTGAACCAAATTAAATAGTAATAAAAGCGGTTGGCGTATTATTTTAAGATGACTTTTTTGCTACGGCATAAAACGTGGGCTAGGTCTGTTCACAACATTGATCGCAATATAGATCACAATATAGATGACAATTTGCTTTGCAATGGAGTGAGGAACGCTTCAAAAGGTTTCCATGCGTCGAGCCCTTTTGTATTGATAGGCTGTCGAACTTGTTCCGAGCTAGCCGTGTTGACCGCGCGCGCGTTGTTATAAAATTCAAGACAGTTTTGCTCAAAAGGCAAGCCACAAAAATATAATAGTTGTCTCACCTGATTTTCAAAATCGTTAACCACATCTTCGTAAGAGACAGTGAGCACCTGATGTGGAAGTACTTTTTGCCAATGATCCATTAAGTGAAGATAATCTTGGTAGTAGCGAGCAATGTTTTCTAAGTCATAACTAAAAGCCTGACCTGTGGAAAACAGTTGTTTAAAGCCACTAAAGCAGGCGGACATTGGTTGCCGACGTGCATCAATGATTTTTGCGTTAGGCAATATCAGCTTAATCAATCCGATATGAGCAAAATTATTGGGCATTTTATCAATGAAAAAAGGTGCATCACCGCGGTGGATCCTAGTTTTGTTAATATACTCGTTCCCAAGAGCAAGGCGTTGCTCCGAGGAAAGCTTAGCAATAACCTCGGGATACTTAGATATTTCGTGACGTTTTTTACGATCACTTAATTTTCGTACCATCGCAATAATATCTGGCAACTCCTTGGTGCCATCCACCAATGAATGACTTGCTAATATTTGCTCTAGCAACGTAGAGCCAGAGCGAGGAAGACCCACTATAAATATTGGATCAGCTTTACTGCACCCTTGCTCATCATTATTTTCAAAGACAGGTGATGGGCACGTTGTAATCGTTCGTTCAATTAGTGCGGTGGTTTCGTCGGCATCGTAGCGTTCAATAGTGTTTTTACATGCATTACCTAATTGATAATAATGAAATGATTGTTCAAACTCTTTGTTGTCTTCAAGTGCCTTACCTAATGCGAAACATATATTGATCTGATCCAATGCAGGGAGCTGTTCTATCTCCATCTGCTTTTTCATTAACTGTATTTCAGATTGTTCAAAACGAAAAGTCTTTAGATTAGCCAAACTCCAATAGGCTTCTCCGTAACTGGGTGCGCAAGCGATGGATTGTCTATACGAAGCAATGGCTGCTTTTTGCTCTCCGATTGTTTTGAGGGCGTGACCTCTACTGGTATAAAGGTTGGCTTGTTCAGGTAGTCTGGCAATTAACGAATCATACAGCGCAATGGCGTCTTCAAATTGCCCTAGCCTTACCAAAATAGCTGCTTTGAGTATTTGCTGTGGCGGTACATTGGGTTGATGCTTTTCTAAGGTGGCTATTTCTAATAGGGCTTGTTGGCTTTTTTCCTGTTTATTTAAAACATGTGCGTAATTTAAACGCGCCAGATGATAATCAGGTGCTAGTCCTAAACACCGCACAAGCAAATGTTCCGCATCTCCAAACACACCTAATTTGATGGCTATTTCAGCGAGTAACCTCAAGGCACTGACATCATTGGGGGATTGTTTTAGATAATCATGACAATGACGCTCACTCAACGCTAATTTTCCGTCGATGAAAGCTTGCAGCGCTTCACCTAAAAGAGGGTGCTTCGCGGAAAAGCGTAAGTAACTATTATAAGCTTGTTCAGAAGCGTGACTGTCACCTGTCGCCAGCAGTAATTCAGAAAGGCGCTTCCAACTGTGAATTAAATGAGTGTCAACGTTAACGGCATCTTTCAATGATATAATGGCCTGCCTTATTTGTTTTAAGGCATGCAATGTAAAACCCAGCTCCTGGTGCGCTAATGCAAATTTAGGTGTTTGTTTAACTAATACTTGGAAGGTTTTTCTAGCTTCACTGAAACGTGCTAAGCCTTTGAGCGAGACACCGATGATAAAAAGTGCATTAGGTTCATTAGGAAATGATTTTAAAATTTCTCGACCTTGTTGCTCAGCCGCAGCGAAAGCGTTGTGATGCAGCATTTCTTGCGCATGCTGAACGGCAACACGAATATCATGTGTACTATGGCTATTATGGTCTTCATATTGCGTCATATAAACCTCATTTTTAACATTATATTGACATGCATAATATGCTCTGACAAACTAATTTACCTTGTTCATGATTGAGATTAATTCAACTATAGATAGGTTCAAGAGGCCAAGAGGGTATTCATTTGCGTAAAAAAATCCCACCTTTAAATTCTTTGAAAAGTTTTGAAGCGGCCGCCAGACATGGTTCATTTAGAAATGCAGCCGATGAGCTGTTTGTGACTGTTTCAGCGATAAGTCATCAAATAAAGCAACTAGAACATGTGCTTAATGTCGAATTATTCATTAGAAAAACACGTTCAGTGGCACTGACTAAAATTGGCAAACAGTATTACCCTATTCTGCGCGATGCTTTTGATAAAATTGCAGAGGGCACCGACTTGATTTTAAAACCCACCCGCTCAGATGTGTTAACGATTCAGTTATATTCAACATTGGCTATTCGCTGGCTGATACCAAGACTCCCCGACTTTCAAAGCAAGTATCCTAATATCAGTGTGAGGCTAAACACCTCGCAGTTTGATGTCGATTTTGATAAAAGTGACGTGGATGCCTGTGTGATGATTGGAAATAGAGCGGCTAATGGCTTGCACTACTCATATTTATTCTCTAGCGATGTATTCCCTGTGTGCAGTCCTAATTTACTCAAAGGAAAAGATCGAATAGAGCGTCCCGAGCAACTAAATGATTTCACCATATTGCAGGTGTATCCTTCCGAAAGAGATTGGTATATTTGGCTAGATGAGGTTGGCTGTACTTCTGTTGATCCAGAGTCAGGACTACAATTTGATAGCTATGACCATTCAATTTCTACGGCTTTACAAGGTATGGGCGTCGCACTTGGTATGCAGCCCTATGTCTGCAAGGAGCTAGCATCAGGCATGTTGATCGAACCTTTTCCTGACATGCGTGTTAAACATCACAGTGATTGGTACTTTGTTTATCGTCAGGAGAAATTCGAACATAAAAAAATTCAACTATTTGAAACGTGGTTAATTGAACAAATACAAGCTGACCCAGAGCTAAGTATTTCACGAGAAAAAGCAGCCAGCGAATACGTCTCTTGATCACTATTGTCGCCAGTAATTTATCCATATTGACATTATATCTGTTCACCGCCCTGCGTTAGAATATTTTTGCGTTTTAAATAAAATATTGTGAGTATCGCTTGATTGCAATAGCTGACTTAAAAGCCTACATATCTAATGTAATAAAATACCGGCAAATTGAAATAAGGTTAAAAATTCGATAGTATTCCAGTAGAATTTCAATCATAGGAAAACGCTAGGGTTTTTAATATGTTGATTATTTACAAAATTTTCAACGGATTAATACAACTTAGGTTAACGCTAAATGAATCATAATATAATTATTTCTGCTGCAATTTCAGGCTCAGGTCCGACTGAGAACAAAACTCCTCATCTTCCTATTACACCCAAGCAGCTTGCTGATGAAGCGATTGCTGTAGCCAAAGCTGGCGCGGCCATTGCTCACATTCATGTGCGTGATCCAAAAACCGGCGCGGCCTCTCGCGACGTTCAACTATACAAAGAAGTGGTGGACAGAATAAGACAAGAGTCTACAGATGTCATCATTAACCTCACCACTGGAATGGGGGGGGATTTATTTTTAGGGCCTGACAGCAATCCAACCGAATTTAGCCAGCATACTGATTTGATTGGGCAGGTAAAACGGCAAGAGCATGTAGAGTTGCTTTTGCCTGAAATATGTTCACTTGACTGCGGCTCATTTAATTATGATGTGAATAATTATGTCTATGTGTCCACTACAGACATGCTGCGAACAGGTGCTAAACGACTGCAAAAACTTGGTGTAAAACCGGAGCTTGAAGTATTCGACCTAGGGCATATTTGGTTTGCCAAAAAAATGATAGCTGAAGGTATAATCGATGCATCACCACTTTTTCAGCTGTGCATGGGAGTCAAATGGGGCGCCGAAGGCAGTACAGCCAATATGAAAGCGATGGTTGATAATTTGCCTTCAGGAGCAAACTGGGCCGCATTTGGTTTAGGCGCGAATGAAATGCCGATGGCTGCACAAGCCGCGCTACTAGGCGGTAATATCAGGGTAGGATTAGAAGACAATATTTATCTCGAAAAAGGTGTTTTAGCCACCAACGTACAACTGGTTGAGCGTGCCCGAAAAATTGTTGAATTGATGGGCGCCAGCATTCAGTCACCCGCGCAAGCAAGAGAGAGCCTGGGCCTCAAAAAGCACGATACCTTGGTTGAGCTCGCTAACGTAGTAGATAAGTAGATTAAAAGCTAATGACTTCAGATTATAAAGGCGTTTGCCACCCTTGGCTCTGTGACTCGATGGGCCATTTGACTACCCGCCACTATATGGCAATGTTCGATGACGCCAGTTACCATTTTCTGAATCGAGTATTTGGATGGTCGGGTACAGATAGTCAAAATAATAATGTTGGATGGGCTGATGTAAAGCACACTATTGAATATTTATTAGAAGTAAGAAGCGGGCAACTGCTTGATATAAAAGGAGTACTCGCAAAAGTTGGCGGTAAGTCGATTACTGTTTCTTATGAAATGCGAGAATGCGGTAGTCACAAAATAGTGGCTACGCTTACCAGTATTTCAGTACTTTTTGATACCGAAGCCCGTGAAGCTATCACCCTTACTAATGATATGAGAATTAGGGCAAACAAAAGCATAAACGAAACAACCATCTAAGCATGGTGTCTTTGCCTGCAATCAATATCTGAGATCAGAGCAAAATTTTAAGTGCGGGGACATACTTTCACACTTAATCGACCCTGATTGAAAGAATGTTCTGATGGCTATATCACCAAGGGTTAACCCAATCGCTGCTGCACAAAATATCATACAGCGAGGTAGCCACCGCCACGTTTATTTTGTTAGTGAGCAAGGTTTTGGTGCTTATATCGTCCAGCTAAAGAAATACTCTAAAATACCAAGTTGATATTCATGCATGCGTATTGATGACCCATCACGTTTACATGCTTTGCACCCCCATAACGAACAGGGGATCAGGCAAGTCGTACAATCATTTAATGGGCAGTATGTACGTTATTTTAACGACACGTATAAACGCGCAGGCACATAATGGGAAAGCCGTTATAGATGCTACTGAGTTAAAGCAGAGGATTATTTGCTTGAGTTGTATCGTTATATTGAGTTCCATCTAGTTAGGGCGAGTATATAGCAGAGCCTTCAGGGTACAAATGGTCAAGCTATCAAATAAATGGATTAGCAAAGCAATTAGAACTTTGTAAAGCTCACCCCTTTTATTCCACGTTAAATAACATGTTCCGGCACAGCAACCACTAGGACTCTTGGCTTCCTTGGCACAATAATGACATAGATGATGAGGTGGCTTGTTAATTTGATGAATTTGATGGCTTTTTAATTTGGTAGCTTGTTAATTTGGTAATTTGGTAATTTAGTGCTGAATATTTACCCATCTTGTAAAGATAGAAAAGTATGTGTCAGCAGGAGCCAATCTACCTAAATCAATCCAAGTAGTCATTACTTTTACTTGGTTGGTGGGTTACTCGACTGTGGGTTAGGACGGTGTGCATCATCCACGTTACGCTTATTCTGCAGCATCTGATTGTGCTTTTTTTCAGATTTTGTGCTTACGTTTTCCGTTAATTTTTGTTTTTTCTCTAACCAAAGGATTCAGTTACTAAGTCATCACTCACAATATAATTTTCAATATCGTTTTTGATGTTTTGTATCATCTTTTTAGGTGAATTGGTCAATCCAGCCTAAATTGGCTGCGCCATAAATCAATGTTGTTACGATCCAGGTAAATCCCCTCCAGCCTTCTTTCCAAAATGCATCTTGCATTCTTTAGTGCATCATTTTAGCAAAACGTGCACAGAATTGATGCTCTTAAATAGACTGATTAGTCCGTTTGTAGTGCTTATTTTAAGTTAAGTGTATGTATATAATATATTTTTTATGATTGGCCTACATTGTGCTAAAGCTTGTATTAGCAATCAAAGATTTGCTCAATCTCAATATTTTGTACTTCCATCGTGTTCTGGTGTGTCTGCGGATAATAAAAAAGTAAAAGGTAAAAAGAGATCAGAAAATGGACATAAACATATTTATTCAACTTGATATTAGCCGCTTTGTAAGCGATGGAAAACTCACTGATTTATAGCGTCTAAACGATAATAAATAATAAAAAGAATGGCAAAGCAGCTTAAATCATTTACTCATATCAGCAGGCAAAACAATTGTGTTAAACATTGAAAAAGATCCACAGCAATACGTATCTAAAATGGTCGAAGTAGGCGAGTTTATAGAGTTAAATGTTCAGCATGATGTTCGCAATAGCGCTCTATATAACGATGATATTGCACCAACAAACATTGCTCAGCGCACCTGGCATAAATGGGATGTTGCGGCACTTTGGGTTGGCATGGCAATTTGTGTACCTACCTATACCCTTGGCGGAGTATTAACCGCTTATTTTGGATTGTCGGTAATCGAAGCTTTAATTACAATTTTGATTGCCAATATAATTGTGCTTATCCCACTCACATTGAATGCCTTTTCTGGGACCAAATATGGCATACCTTTTCCCGTTTTATTACGCTCTTCATTTGGTTTGTATGGTTCTAATTTACCCTGTTTAATTCGAGCAATCGTGGCATGTGGCTGGTTTGGTATTCAAACCTTATTTGGTGGCATTGCATGCCATATTTTATTGTCGAACCTTTCTGAAGATTGGGCTGCACTAGGAAGTCAGGGGGAGGTGTATGGTTTTTTGATGTTTTGGGCTTTGAATTTGTATGTGGTGCTAAAAGGGTCTGATTCAATTAAAAAATTGGAAAACTGGTCAGCGCCTATATTGTTAACAATGGGTTTTGGTTTAATGCTGTGGGCTTTACCGCAAATAAATCTAGCGGAGGTATTAGCGACCCCAGCAAATCGCCCGAAAGATGATTTCTCGCTGCCTTATTTACTGGCTGGGGTGACTGCCATGGTAGGTTTTTGGGCTACTTTGAGCTTAAATATTCCAGACTTTAGCCGTTATGTAAAATCACAAAAAGATCAGATTGTGGGCCAGGTAGTAGGGCTCCCGTTAACCATGTTATTTTTTGCCTCTCTGGGTGTAATACTTACATCCGCATCCACAGTGCTGGTGGGTGAAACAATCACCGACCCAATCAATCTTATCGGTAAAGTTGGCAACCCAATGGTTGTCGCCATTGCCATGATCTTAATTATTATTGCCACACTTTCAACCAACAGTGCCGCAAATATTGTGTCTCCCACCAATGATTTTCAAAACCTTGCTCCAAAATTTATTAGCGAAAAACGTGGCGTCTTACTGAGCGGGTTAATTGCTCTGCTAATGATGAGTTGGGAGTTATTGAAAAAAATGCATTGGGTTGACTCCGATGTAAGCGTTGAAGCGATTTATTCAAACTGGCTGATGGGATATTCAAGTTTGTTAGGCCCTATCGCGGGGATCATGATTGTTGATTATTTTGTGATCAATAAACAACAGTTAGATTTGGTGTCTCTCTACCAACGAGGTGGGCGCTATGCGGACATCAATTATCAAGGGATGGCAGCGTTTCTTATCCCAGTAGCACTGACCATATTCACTTTAACAACGGGGTATCTGAATTGGTTTTATGACTATGGCTGGTTTACAGGTTCAATCCTCGGCGCAACGCTTTATTACTGCTTAAAAAGGCAGTAGTCACTTCATCAGCGATGGGCGTTAGAACAAGCAAATATATCTAAAAAATTACCATGTAATAGAAAACCGTTAGTTCTTTATTCGATTTTTTTATCGGATAAGGGGGAAGCGTTGGCGATTGAGTTTGACATTTATAACGATAAAACAGGGGAATAAAAATGATAAAGAAACACACATTAACACTTAAATTAAGTTTATTGCCGCTGGCAGTCATCACGGCACTTTCACAAGCACAAGAGTCAAATCCTCCTGAGGAAGTTGCTTCTTCACCGGGCGTTTTTGAGCAAATCCTTATCACCGCGCAAAAAAGAGAACAATACCTAAATGATGTGAGCATTGCTGTTACCGCGTTTAGTGGTGAACAAATGGATAAGCTTGGGTTTGACGATAGTATCGATTTAATCGCATTTACGCCGGGGGTATCGCTGGCGGGTGATATTGGTGGTCAGCGAGCCATCTTCAATATTCGGGGTGTAGTACAAAATGATTATGCGGATATTGCTGAGGCACCGGTGGCGGTGTATGTCGATGGTGGATATTTGGCTAGCACACAAGCGCAAACCTTTGGCATATTTGATTTAGCACGGGTAGAAATTTTAAAAGGTCCGCAAGGTACACTATTTGGACGCAACGCCACAGGTGGATTAGTCAACACCATCACCGCCAAACCTAGTGATGAAACAGAAGGTTATGCAGAGTTTACTGCTGCCAGTTTTGAGCAATTTCGCTTAGAAGGCGCTCTTTCTGGCAGTCTTTCAGATTCTGTGAGGGGGCGTATTTCAATTTTATCTAATCAACAGGGTGAAATTTTAGAAAATATTTATCAGGATGGTTCTGAACCTGATACTCGAGAGGGTTCAGTAGGGGGCGGCGAAGATGGTTACAATGACGATACTCAAGCTATTCGTGGTCAAATTGAGTTTGATATTAATGACAATGGCTCAGTGTTGTTTAACGCAAATTGGGCTAAAACGACAAAAAGTGAAGGCCCCTATCAAGTCGTTAATACCACTGAAATTGCTGACGAAAACGGCAACATTATCGATGTTATTTTTGCTGCGGATGATCCTCTTGGATGTGACAAAATTCAGTTAGGTCAATGTGTTGACGCCAATTTTAACGGTGATCCGCTACGCCCTGTCCAAGGTGGCGACTTTAATGGTAACTTCGACCCAGATGGCAGCGGTAATAAAGTTAATAAAGATTTCGCTTTTGATGATCAAAACAAAATTGAATCAAAAGGTTTAATGGCAACTGTTAATTATGACTTTGATTTTATGCAATTAGTCTCCATTACCGATTACAAGAAATTTACTCGGGTTGTTGGACTCGACTCCGATCAAACAGCCTCTCCTGAGCTGATTTTTCAATCAGACGGAGACATAGATCAAATTAGTCAGGAGTTTCGTTTTTCTGGTGAAAGTGATTCTCTTAGCTGGGTAAGTGGTCTTTATTATTTAGGGATTGATACAGATTATATTCAGGGTCTTGCTGCTTCTCCTTCGGCAGGTTTTCTTGCTGGTGAAGAGGTCAATACCTTAGCTGACATAAGTACTGACTCTTTGTCATTATTTGGACAAATAGATTATTACTTATCCGACTCTTTAATCTTGGTTGCTGGTGCACGTGTGATCAAAGAAAACAAAAGTTTAGACGGTCTAGTTTTTTCAAATGCGAATACTAATGACCGAATCATTGAAGTTGACTTAAACGGAGTATTGTTTGAAGAAGCATATTTAGATAATGATCAAAATTTATGGTCAGCTAAAATACAACTCGACTATTCTCCAAATACTGACACCCTTTATTATGCTGGTATCAATCGCGGGGTAAAAGCAGGTAGTTTTAATGCTCCCTTATTTGGTGGATTTAGTCGTTATAAACCTGAAGTGTTAGTCTCTTATGAAGCAGGCACAAAACATACGTTAAACGAAGGTAAGGTGCAGATAAATGGTAGTTTATTTCACTATGATTATGCAGATTATCAGTCTTTTTCATGGGTAAATAACGCTGGGGTGGTATTTAATGAACAAGCGAATTTTACGGGTGCAGAAGTAGAGATATTTATCAACGCTGGTGAGGGATTAGACATCATGTTTGGTATGTCTTATGTCGATGCAAAAGTTGAAAACCTTGAAGTGGCTTCTGGGGTCTTTAAAGATACTACGCCTCCATACACTCCTAAATTACAAGCTTCCGGTCTTATTCGTTATAACTGGGATATTCAAAGCGGTAATGTGGCGGCACAAGTAAGTGGTTCTTATCAATCGCATACATTCCACAATGCTAGAAATTTCACTGCACATCGAATTGACAGTCACTTTAAAGCGGATGCCAATCTAGCTTGGACTGATAATGAAGACAAATGGAGTGTGTTTGCCTATATAGACAACCTGACTGATTCTGATCATGCTTTGATTGGTTTTGATGTAACAGGTTTCTACGGTACGACACAAATTTCTTATGCTAAACCCAGAACTGCTGGGGTAACGGTCAAAAGAAATTTTTAAGCCTTCAAAATAAAGGCAATAAATCAATTTCTAATACATCACCCGTTGTAATTCGACCAAGTATTTACAATGGGTGGCTTGTTAATTCTTGCATGTTAACTCGCTTGTGCTCGGAAGCAGGTTTTACTTCGTTTTATTGCGATTGTTAAAAGCCTAGGCTTTTGGGAATGCAGTCATGTGATTTGTTTGTGTATGAGCTTGATTCATCTGATTGGTCTTAAACAACAAAGAGCTTGTTCCTACACCCATTGTGGCACAGTAAAACGTCCTTACGTTACATCGATGTCTGCTTGTTATTTAATCGGGCGTACACCATTAAGAATAATGCTTTGTAGATTCTTTAAGGTAGTGGCAAAAAAATCTGGATCGTCGAGGGTCTTGCCGGTGACCGCTTCCACTTGTATACGAAAATCTGCATAGTGCTGAGTGGTAGCCCAGATTGAAAAGATCAGGTGGTATGGATCTATAGGGGCTAGTTTACCTAAGTCAATCCAAGCATTAATAACGTGTACTTTTGACTCAACCAGTGCCCGTAATGGTGAATTAAGTTCATTGAATAGTAAAGGCGCGCCTTGCACCATTTCCATACAAAATAAACGTGACTCAGCTGGGTTGTCTCTGGATAGCTCAAGCTTGGTTTTTATATAATTGCTAATGGTCTGGATGGGATCCTGCTCGACGCTAAAACCCTGTAAAGGTTGAAGCCAGACGTCTAAAAGCTGCTTTATTACCTCTAAATAGAGCTGTTCTTTGCTACTAAAATAATATAACAAGTTGGTTTTAGAAACGTCAGCTTTATCTGCTACCTGTTCGACGCTGGTGCCGTGAACGCCGCTGCGTGAAAACAAATTTAGCGCAGCGTGCATAATAATTTTACGCTTATTCTGCTGAGCCTGATCACGTCTTCTTTCGGCGCTTGGGCTTAACTTTCTAGTTGATTTTTGTTTTGTTGTTTTTATTTTTACCAAAGGTGTTTTCATCTAATTACTGACTACTTATGACACAAGTGTAAAACCTCCTCCTTTATTTATCTAGTTTATTCAACTTCAACGTGCACTGTGCTTCAAGCTGGCCGTTTATTTAGTGTTGCATCATTTTTGCGCAAACGTGCACAAACTTAATGCTCCAGCATGGACTGAATGGTCTGTTTTGGATTATTTTTTCACATAAGTTATTGTATATAATGATTTTTATATGATTGGTCTGGTTTATGCTAAGTCATGATTAAGCGTGATTGAGTTTGCAAGGTTTTATTTGTCACTCATCATTTAACATCTCCAACGACATAATATGTCTGTTGGCAGTAAAAAATAAAAGTGAGGCGATAATGGACGTAGGCGTATTTATTCCAATTGGCAACAATGGCTGGCTGATTTCTAAAACATCACCACAATACAAACCCACCTTTGACTTGAACAAAGAAATTGTGCAAAAAGCTGAGCATTATGACTTGGACTTTGCACTTTCTATGATCAAGTTACGCGGATTCGGTGGGCAGACCGAATTTTGGGACTACAACCTAGAATCTTTTACCCTTATGGCGGGTTTAGCGGCAGTGACGAAGAAAATAAAATTATATGCAACTGCTGCTACGTTGGTCACGCCGCCCGCTATTATGGCTCGTATGGCCACCACCATTGATTCTATTTCTGGTGGACGTTTTGGGGTAAATCTGATAACGGGTTGGCAGCGCCCTGAGTATTCACAAATGGGTATGTGGCCTGGCGATGAGTTTTTCTCAAATCGTTACGAGTACCTAGGGGAATATATAAAAGTATGTAAAGAGTTATGGGAAACCGGGAAAAGTGATTTTAAAGGCGAACATTTCCAAATGGACGACTGCCGCATGCTGCCTATGCCTCAGAAGAAGATCCCTATTATCTGTGCTGGTCAAAGTACAGCAGGTATGGAGTTTTCAGCCCAGCATGCCGATTACAATTTTTGTTTTGGTAAAGGCGTTAATACGCCAACTGCATTTGCACCTACGTCAGAGCGTTTAATATCAGTAGCTCAGAAGGCCGGTCGTGACGTAGGTTCAGTGGTGCTTATTATGGTCATTGCAGATGAAACTGATGAAAAAGCCATGGCCAAGTGGGAAATGTACAAAGAGGGTAAAGATCAAAGCGCCTTGGATTGGATGACGAATCAAGGCGCAGTCGACAAAAAATCAGGCAAAGATACCAACATTCGTGACATGACTGACCCAACTTCAGCCGTGAACTTGAATATGGGTACACTGGTTGGTTCTTTCGCTTCTGTCGCAGCTATGCTGGATGAAATTGATACTGTGCCCGGTTGTGAAGGGGTACTGCTGACCTTTGATGAGTTTATTCAGGGCATGGATGACTTCGGTCAAAAGATTCAACCTTTAATGACATCACGACAGCACTTAACAGCAGCAGCAGCGGTGGTCTAATGTCAAAGGTTGTTGAATACGCAGTGGCGGGTTATTGCAAAGGTGATATGCCAAACGAAGTGATTTTGTCTGCTAAACCAGAACCTCTAGCGCTAAATATCAAAGAAACAGCGCTAATTGTAGTGGATATGCAAAACGCTTATGCCAGTAAAAACGGATATTTAGATAAAGCTGGTTTTGATATTTCTAGCACTGGGCGGGTGATTGCCCAAACGGCTAAAGCTATTGTAGCGGCCAGAGCAGTGGGCATACCCATCGTCTTTCTTCAAAACGGTTGGGATAAAGAATATACAGAAGCTGGAGGACCAGGCTCGCCTAACTGGTACAAATCTAACGCGCTAAAAACTATGCGCAAGCAGCCTGAACTAATGGGGACGTTGTTAGCGAAAGGCAGCTGGGATTATGAGCTAGTTGACGAACTCAAACCGCTAGATGGTGACATTATTATCCCTAAAACTCGATACAGCGGCTTTTACAATACCCACTTAGACAGCATGTTGCGCAGCCGTGGTATTCGCAATTTAGTTTTTACCGGTATCGCCACTAATGTCTGTGTAGAGTCAACGTTGCGTGATGGTTTTTTCCTTGAATATTTTGGTGTGGTGCTGGCGGATGCCACACATCAAGCAGGCTCAGATGTTATTCAAGCATCATCACTATTTAATATTGCGACTTTTTTCGGCTGGGTATCCAGTGTTGAAGAATTTTGTAAAGCCGTCAGTCAGTAAACCAAATAGCATAAAGTCATATTTATTAATTTAACATTGAAGGTAACGAACCATGAGTAAAACATCAATTATTCCAGCTGGAAGCGGTAAGCCACTTGCCCCCTTTGTACCCGGCTCTATGGCTGACAACATCTTGTATGTATCAGGAACACTCGCTTTTGATAAAGACAATAATGTAGTGCATGTGGGTGACGCTGAAGCACAAACCCGCCACGTGTTGGAAACCATCAAAGCTGTGGTTGAAACCGCTGGTGGCACTATGGATGATGTCACTTTTAACACCATTATGATCACAAACTGGGACGATTATCCTGCGCTGAATAAAGTGTATGCCGAATATTTCCCCGGCGAAAAGCCTGCTCGCTATTGTATTCAGTGCGGTTTAGTTAAACCCGATGCTTTAGTCGAAATTGCCAGCATAGCGCATATAGGTTAATGACGTTAATGACTGCTAGTGGGTTGCTAGAAAAATCAGATACATATTTTAAACAGCCCTTTTTTGTTGTTTTTGATGGAGCTTAATTATGTACTTTGAAATACTTGGCTCGAAAAACCCAGATGCTCCCACAGTTGTTTTGAGTTCAGGATTGGGTGGTTCTGCACATTTTTGGCAGGCGCAGTTACCGGTTTTGCAAAGTGGTTACCGGGTTATTGTTTATGACCAAAATGGAACAGGGAGAAGTCCAGCGAGTTTACCTTCAGATTATTCTATTCAATCGATGGCGGATGAATTACTCGCACTCTTAGACCATACAAAGATAACCCATTGTCATTTTATCGGACATGCATTGGGCGGCTTAGTAGGTTTGAATATTGCTCTACAACGGCCTGAAATTTTGCAAAGTTTGGTATTGATTAATGCGTGGAGTAGCCCAAACCCACACACTTTACGCTGTTTTCGGGTGCGTCAATCTTTGTTGCATAACAGCCCCCCCGAAATGTATTTACAAGCTCAAGCGTTATTTTTATATCCGCCAGACTGGATCATGCTCAACATCCAGCGATTAGAACAAGAAGAGCAACATATGTTGGAGCACTTTCCTAATCAAGACAATTTATTGGCTCGTATTAAAGCGCTAAGCGAGTTTGATATAGACTCGCAACTTGGGGCTATAAAAACAGACACATTAGTGGTCGCCAATAAAGATGATATGTTAGTGCCCTGGCAACGCTCAGAAATATTAGCATCAGGTTTGGTCAATGTGACTTTGCGAGTCTTTGATTATGGTGGACATGCCTGCACGATAACCGAGCCTAAGATATTTAATGATCTTTTACTCACACATTTATCTCACTATGACGCTAAATAACCGGACTATTTTGGAAAATATTTTATGACCTCAACATTAGATGACAATGCATTAGCTCAGCTTTTCACTGAGGCTCACTCTCATGTGAGCTGGCAAGACAAAGCGATCCCTGAGGTGTTAATAAAACAACTCTATGACATGGTAAAACTTTGTCCAACATCAGCCAACTGTAGCCCCGCAAGATTTGTATTTGTAACCTCACAAGAGGGCAAACAAAAGCTTAAACCCTCATTGTCTAGTGGTAACGTAGAAAAAACCATGACAGCTCCTTGCACGGTTATTGTGGCTTACGATGAAGAGTTCTATGAAGAATTACCGACATTGTTTCCATATGCCGATGCCAAAAGCTGGTTTACATCTAGTCCAGAAGCAGCTTACGAAACCGCTATGCGTAATAGTTCTATGCAAGGCGCTTATTTGATTAGTGCCTCACGGGCTTTGGGATTAGATATCGGCGCTATGTCTGGGTTTGATCCTAATTTGTTGAATGAGACCTTTTTCTGCGAGAACAAGTGGAAAGTGAATTTCCTCATAAACCTAGGTTATGGCGATGGTGAAAAGTCCCATAAACGTTTGCCTCGATTAACATTCGAGCAAGCTTGTAAAATAATCTAAAGAGATATACATCTAAATAGGAGTGAAATAAGCCATGAGTGCACTAAAAGAAGTAAAAGTAGAACCAGAAGTGGCTTGTATTTCAGCTGAAGAATTTAAACAGGGCATGTCTGCATTTCCAGGTGCGGTGAATATAGTGACCACTGAGGTTGGCAATATTAAAGTTGGCTTTACCGCTACGGCGGTATGCAGTGTGAGTGACAACCCCCCCACCTTGTTAGTTTGCCTAAATCGCGGAGCGTCGGTTCACAAAACCTTTCTTGAAAGTGACAGCTTAGTTATTAATACCTTAGATGTAGGTCAAGATAATTTATCGAACTTATTTGGTGGTAAAGCACCAATGGAAGAACGGTTTGCTAACGCAACCTGGGAAACCTTGGTCACAGGCGCACCTGTATTAACAAATGCAGCGGTTTCGTTTGATTGTAAAATTACCGAACTAAAAAGTGTGGCTACTCATGATGTGATTTTTTGTGAAGTGGTAGGCATTAAACAAAAAAAACAAGCTGGCTCCTTAATATATTATCAACGCGGATACCACCATTTGGATAAAGGCAACGAATAAAATTTGGTTGAATAACAAGCCTGTGGTAGAAAAGTGGATTACGTTTTACTTTTAAATACTAGCAAGTGGCTTTAGTCCTTACGACAGCAATTCTAAGATTTTTGTCTAGCCTTTTAATTCAAGAATTAATATTGAAATTAAATTGCCACACGTCTTTTATGCGTGGATTGCTGGCTTTTTTCGAGTGAAAACATGACAACACAGGGCATTTTATTAACGGCCAGTCATTAGCTCACGAAGAAAGGGCGAACTCAAGACGTCTGTAACACAGCGACGGATATTGTAGAAAAAACAGTGCTGCAGTTATCCAAAAAGACGGTGCAATAAGCTATTAACGCTGCGCAGACTGCTTTTCTTGCTTGGCGCAACACACCTGTTGTTAAGCGTGCCAAAGTAATGTGAAAGTTTTAGCAGTTGCTAGAAGATAACGCACATCACATTGCTCAGCTTATAGGTCAAGAGTACGGTAAAATTAGTCACGACGCCGCAGGCGAATTACAGCGTGGTATTGAAAACATCGAGTTTGCTTGCGGTGCACCACAATTATTGAAAGGTGTGCATAGCCGTAACGTAGAACCTGGTATTGATTCATGAAGCGAATTTCAGACCTTGGGTGTAGTTTGGCATCACGCCTTTTAATTCCCGCTATGGTGCCTTTGTGGACCCCCTGACTATTGTGTGTGGTAATAATTTGAGCTTAAACTTTCATAGCGCGATCCAAGCTCAACTTTATTTATAGTTTTGTTACTAAAAGGAACTAACAAGAGGAATTAACAAAGAGAATTAACAAGACACACATGATAACGAGCAGCCAAAAAATAGTTTTGCGATTTATTACGATGGGTGTCTTTATAGTTGTTTCCAAAAATCAAATGATTACTATTTTTCAACCAACCTGCCCCCCTAGGTTTCTTGTCTATCACGTTCACATACTTTTCACCCCCATAACGAATGGGGGATCAGCCAAGTCGTGCAACCATTTAACAGGCATTATATACATTATTTTAACGACATATAAAAACACACATGCACATAATGGGACGAGCGTTATACATCTTGCTGGGCTTAAGCAGAGAATTACTTGCTTGAGTCATCTCGTTATATTGAGTTTCATCTAGACGGGCCAATATTGTTGCAAAGCCTTCAAAGTACAAATGGTCAAGCTATCAAATTATTGGATTAGCAAAGCAATCAGAACTTTGTAAAGCTCACCTGTTTTTTTCCATGTTAAATAACATGTTCCGTCACAACAACCACTAGGAATCTTGGCTTCCTTGGCACAATAATGACTTAGATGATGAGTTTAAATCAGGTTTAGACTTTAATTTGGAGCCGACCTCTAATGCCCTCTACTTATGTCCTCTATTTTTTGTTTTCCTGAATATGATGCAGGTAGTCTTGTGTCAGTTGCTTGAACTTCTTGAGCCGTACTGGACTTGAACAACTTCATTTCATGGAGCTCTTCCACTAGTTTTTCTAGGCTGCTGTACTCTTAAACACAGAGGCGTACATCGAATTGCGCATCGTGAGTCTCGAGCAGCTTTGAGTAAAATGTTTTTTACTCTGCGCCGGCATGAGCTTACACATCGTAATAAAAACTGTTCCATTGCACTCTCGCTCTCCTGAGTCGCCTCTTATGTTCTAAGATCCTTTCTCAACAAATCACAGAATATAGAATTGAATCATAGGCTTGAAAAAATTTTCAAGCAGCTACAAGGCTGATATTAAATGCCTTGAGCGATAGCTGCACTCGCTATAAGAGTAAACCCCGCAAGATTTGCACCTTTCCTATAATTCAAATATTTTTCATCTGCATCATTCAATTCTTGCAGGCAATTGTCGTGGATTGTGTGCATTATTTCCCGCAGCTGCTCATCCAGCTTTGCAAAAGAGCGCCGAGAAAAATCGGCATTTTGTCCCATTTCTAACGCTGATAGTGCTACGCCTCCAGCATTGGATGCTTTTCCCGGCGCGTGGAGCACTTTTTTGTCCTCAAACCAATCTA
>OOEE01000008.1_pt1 | contig 19331 bp, 19 predicted proteins | sample 1670541 | NCBI WGS metagenome assembly OOEE01 (sample SAMEA98149918, study PRJEB22522) | marine metagenome | biome: marine biome; feature: marine water body; material: sea ice | place: Arctic Ocean | collected 16-Sep-2015 | depth 1.1 m | reverse complement strand
AAGGTCCAGTCAATTTTGATTCTTAAATGGAGTCAATTTAGTTTGACGTCTGAGTGAGGGATTATCGTCTAATCCAAGTAAGTTGATATTCAAGCAATTTGCTGCACACTTTTTTTAAATTTTTAAATTTTAAATTTGTTCGGACTCGTCCTATCTACCTTTGATATTCTAGCAATGGTCGTTTTATTTAATCCATCCTGAAACTTTGACTAAACAAGAAAGTGGATCCTTTTTCTGCCATTGATTTCACACTTTGCTAAGGTGATAAAAAGGTATTTTGCAGCAACAAAACCTACTGGGATTGAGGGTGAGGCAATCGGATCATATTTTATATGTAATGGGCATAAGGCTTAAACGGGCAAGGCCGGGCCAATCCAACAAAGTCACTATCCACATCATTACGGAAGATTAAATCCCTTTTTCCTCAAATAATTTTGCTGCCTTCTGTCGCAATAAAACTTTTTGAATCTTACCGGTAGAGGTTTTAACGATGGGTTCAAAGACAAACTGGCGGGGCACCTTAAAACTAGCCAGTTGCTGCTTACACCAGTCAATCAAATCATCAGTCGAAATATGTGCATTCGGAGCCAACTCAACAAAGGCACAGGGCGTTTCCCCCCATTTCAAATGAGGCATGGCCACCACAGCGGCTGCCATTACTTGGGGATGCTTGTGTAATACCTCTTCAATCTCAATCGACGAAATATTCTCTCCACCAGAAATGATGATGTCTTTGGAGCGATCTTTTAACTGAATGTAGCCATCGGGGAAGATTACACCAAGATCGCCAGAATGAAACCACCCTCCCATAAACGCTTCATCTGTGGCCTGTTTATTCTTTAAATAACCTTTCATCACCACATTGCCACGAAACATCACCTCGCCTAGGGTTTTACCATCTCGGGCTACTGGACACATGGTTTCTGGGTCAAGCACATCGAGTTCTTCTAGGGCATGGTATCGCACACCCTGTCGCGCTTTGAGCGTGCTCTGCTCTGTCACGGCCAATGTGTCCCAATCGGTGTGCCAATCATTAACCACGGCTGGACCATAGACTTCAGTTAAACCATAAAGGTGGGTCACATTAAATCCGGCCTGCTGCATTTCTAAAAGCACCGATTCGGGGGGCGGTGCGGCGGCCGTAAAAAACTCAACTGCTTGTCGTAGCGCAGGCCTTTGCTGCTCTTGTGCAGCTAAGATCGTTGACATCACAACCGGTGCTCCGCACAGATGGGTAACCTGATGATCGGCCAGTGCAGTCCAAATAGCCTCGGTGCGAACCTCACGCAGACATACATGCGTGCCTGTGATCACTGACATGGTCCAAGGAAAACACCAACCATTACAATGAAACATCGGCAACGTCCAAAGATACACTGCATGTTTAGGTATAGAGGCCGTGATCACATTACCTTGAGCTAAGAGGCAAGCTCCGCGATGGTGATACACCACTCCCTTGGGATCGCCAGTAGTACCCGAGGTGTAGTTAACCGTTATGGCATCCCATTCATCTAGAGGCATCAACCAGGCAAAGTCGGGATCACCAGATGTCATTAATACTTCGTAGTCATGACGACCCAAACGCTCTCCCACTTGTGGAAATTCGGGATCCATATAATCGATTATCAACGGCGTCACATTGACCAAATCAAGGGCAGTAGAGATAGTCTCGAAGAAGGCAGTATCGGTGATCAGTACTTGACTCTGTACATGATCCAACTGAAACGCAATTACGCCAGCATCTAACCGAGTATTCATTGCGTGTAGCACCCCTCCGCACATAGGAATAGCATAATGAGCCTCAAGCATGGCTGGCGTATTCGCTAACATAACGGATACGGTATCACCGCGCCCGACACCATGCCTGGCTAATACCGATGCAAACTGTCTGCAGCGGCGATAAAATTCAGCATAGCTTATTTGTGTTTCTCCATGGACCACCGCAATATGATCAGGGAATACCGTCGCTGCGCGCTCCAGAAATGTCAATGGCGTCAGGGGCTGATAGTTAGCCTTATTTTGGTCGAGGTCCTGATCATAGATGTTAGTCATACCCGTGCTTACTTGTCTTGCCAGTCAGGAGCGCGTTTTCCAATAAAAGCATCAATCCCCTCTACCGCGTCGTGTTTGAGCATATTATCGACCATCACCCTAGACGCATAAATATAAGCATCGGTGAGCGGCATTTCTGCCTGCTTATAAAATGCCTCTTTACCCAGTGCTAATGTCATGGACGATTTTTTCGCGATCTTGGCGGCCATCTCCATCGTTTTCTCCGTTAAGACTGCAGTGCCAAAAGAGTGATTGATCAATCCAATTTGCTGAGCCTTTTGCGCATCAATCATATCGCCGGTTAACAGCATTTCCAGCGCATGCTTATTAGAGACATTGCGGGATAAAGCCACCATTGGTGTAGAACAAAAGAGACCAATATTCACCCCAGGAGTAGCAAATAACGCCGCGTCTGCAGCCATCGCCAGATCGCAGCTTGCTACTAGTTGGCAGCCAGCCGCGGTCGCCACCCCATCTACCTCTGCAATAACGGGTTTAGGGTTGCTCACAATAAGCTGCATTAATGCTGCGCAGGTATCAAACAACCATATAAAGTAAGACTGACCGCTGTCCTGTGCAGACCGTGCCGCGTTGATCTCTTTCAGATCATGGCCTGCACAAAACGCAGGGCCTTTAGCCGCCAATACAATCACCCGGACAGACGGGTCAATAGCGGCCTTTGAAAATGCCTCGGATAGCTCTGCTATCATTCGTTCAGACAAAGCGTTACGACGCTTTTGATCATTTAATGTTAACCTTAGAATACCTTCAGACACCTCACTGAGTAAGATATCACTGCCCAACTGATTTACCATCAACGTCTCTCCTGACTGGTTTTGTGCATGGGGTAAGCTTGCGTTCTCTTTACTAGTCCAATAGGGTTTTTCTAATTCTATCTTCGGACACCGATCCATTACCATTTTGATATTAGCAGCCTGTGCCAATTCGGCGGCCTGTTGATTAAAAATATCAAGCTGCATCCAGACCACTTTAACACCAATCGCAATCGCTGCTTCGGTCACACCTAAGGCGGCTTCTGACGAACGAAATATATCGACCATATCGACAGGATGTCCGATAGAGGCTAACGACTCATAACAGCATTGACCGAGGATCATATTGCCCGCCTCGCGAGGGTTAACAGGGATCACCCTGTAACCCGCTTTAAGCAGTGCTTCCATGCATCGATAACTATCTCGATCTGGCCGAGGACTGGCTCCCACAAGGGCAATTGTTTTGACTTCGCTGAGTATCTGTTTGAGATAGTCATCCGAATAATGGTGGTGATTGATAAGCATACCTACTTGTTATTTTAGACCTTTAAAACTGTTCTTCGGGTCATGGTTTAACAGTCTCGTCTTTTCGTCTTGATGGCCTTTGCCGTTTGCAAGTGTCGCTGATTCAACTTTGTTGTTCAATCAAGCTACGCACTCATCACGTGAAAGTAAAACCTTTTAGAACCGTAATTTTTGACTGTAGACCCAATAGACTAAAGAAGGTAAATAAAAAGTCCAATTGAGCCTTTTTACGACATCTGTTTAGGCCACTCGATGTGCAAACTCCGAATATTATTTTACCTATTAAGGGTTTTGATCGCTGTGTAATAACACCCTACATAGCTTGTCGCATAATACGAGGACTATATAATGGCTATACAAGAATTTGGCTTTGGAACACAAATTCGTAAATCACCCTACTTTGATGCTACCTTGCGCTGGGGCGCCAAAGGGTTCTGTGTTTATAATCACATGTATATCCCCCGAGATTTCGGTGATCCCACTCAAAATTTCTGGAATTTGCTTAACACAGCCATTCTTTGTGATGTTGCCGTTGAGCGTCAGGTAGAAATCACCGGTCCTGACGCTGCAAAGTTTGTTCAGATGTTGACTCCACGCGACCTTACAAACTTTGCTGTAGGCCAATGTAAATATATATTATTGACGAACGCTGAAGGTGGAATTTTGAACGATCCTATCCTGCTTCGTCTTGAAGAAAACCGCTTCTGGATCTCTCTTGCTGACAGCGACATTCTGCTCTGGGCGCAAGGTGTTGCGATTAACTCCACATTAAATGTCACAATCCACGAACCGGATGTTTCACCTCTTCAATTGCAAGGTCCCCAGTCTGTAAAAATTATGCAAGCACTATTTGGCGAAAGTATCACCGACCTTCGGTATTACTGGTTACGGGAATATAACCTTAACGGTATTCCACTGATCGTTTCCCGGACTGGTTGGTCAAGCGAAATTGGCTATGAGTTATATCTGCAGGATGGCTCCAAAGGGGATGAACTGTGGGAGACGATCATGGCGGCGGGTGCTCCGCTGGGTCTCCAGCCAGGTCATACCTCGACAATTCGGCGTATTGAGGGGGGAATGCTGTCTTATCATGCAGATATGGACATCAACACCAATCCCTATGAATTAGACATGGATCGTTTGGTGGCACTGGATATCGAGGCCGACTTCATCGGTAAGTCTGCACTCAAACGTATCCGTGAAAGCGGAGTATCACGCAAACATGTTGGTTTATTAATTGATGGTCCTCCACTGACCGGTCCTAACTCCAGGTTTTGGGTACTTGAAAAAGATGGCCAACAAGTAGGCAAGGTGACCTCTGCGGTGTTTTCTCCGCGTCTGAAGCTAAATATTGCATTGGCAATGGTTGGCAAAGATCAAGCGGAACTAGGCACCCGTTTCGACGTCCAGACCCCTAACGGAAAAACAACGGCCACCGTTGTTGAAAAGCCGTTCTTTGATCCTAGAAAGAAAATTGCGGCAACTTAATCTTAGCAAATAAAGAAACACTAGGAGTATCGTGTTACAAACACCTAAGATGTTTTTAACCGTAAGGTGAAAGGCCTACAGAAAAGCCTATAAGCACTACTCAATCGTTAAAATAACAGGGTTAGACCACCCACCAGTAAGTAGGATACATTTATGGGGCTTTTTTCTTTTTTTCACAAACCTTTCGCTGCCAATTCAAAGGAGCAGACATCCCGATTGCTGGAAAACTTTCTCAGCGGCTATTCGATTGAGGTGATGCCTCGGACCGCCGACAAGATACAGAGGTTTCGCGATATTCTGCCAACAGGCACCCGCGTCTATATAGCCCATTTAGAGGGAACACCGATTGAGGATATGGTGCGCACGGCTCGCCGTCTGACCGATGAGGGCTTCCCGGTCATGCCCCATTTTCCTGCGCGTCTCATTAAGAATAAGACAGAGCTAGCCGAATGGATCGCTCAATATCAAGGAGAGGCTGGCGTAGATCAAGCGCTGCTCTTAGGCGGTGGTGTTACTAGTCCAGCTGGAGAATTTAAAGATTCTATGCAAATGATTGAGACGCAGCTTTTCGACGGATTCAAGGATTTGCACTTCGCGGGTCATCCCGAAAGTAACCGCGATATTGACCCCGATGGTTCCGACACCATGGTGATGCAATCTCTGAAGTGGAAACAAGCCTTTTCTGAGCGCACCGATGCACGTGTAGCACTCACCACCCAGTTTTGTTTCGAGGCCGCTGGGGTCATTGCTTGGGCAGACCGGCTAGCAGCCGAAGGTATTAACCTACCAATCCATATCGGTGTGGCCGGGCCGGCTAAGTTGCATACCTTGATCAAATACTCTTTGTCTTGCGGCGTTGGCCCAAGCATTCGAGTACTGCAACGCAGGGCAAAGGATGTCAGTAAGCTGCTTGTACCCTATGAACCCACCGAATTATTGAACGCACTTGCCGCGCATAAGGAACGCCATCCTAACTTTGGCATCCAGCAGGTGCATTTTTTTCCACTAGGTGGGATAAACGTCAATGGAAACTGGGTCACCGCAAATGGAGGAAACGCAGGTCGCCCCGCCTCCGTCGATTAAAGTCAGACCATCCCCCCACCTTACATGACCAGAAGCAGATATTTATGCTGCTCGGTGAGTAAGCACATTGCGGTACTGCGCTGTAGAGTTAACACAAACCACCGACTTTACGAGTAGACAAGATATTTCAAGCGTTGCATGATTAGAGAAAAAGAACATAAGACCGCACAAATTAGTGATAGTAAGGCATGTGCAGACAGACATTACCGCTCCGGGCCTCGCGGTGGTGTTGGTGAGAGGGGACTCAGCATCTTCAGACAAAACTACAATCGAACTATTGGCACGTGTCAATCGCTCAACTGCGTTGTATGGGATCCTTGTTCTGCTTCCTCTAACGGATCACCTGAGGCATGACGTTATATTGTTGGCCTAGCGTTCTGTGCATACCTTGAGAAAATTCTGGTATCTTAAATATGATTTGCATTGGATTTTGTATATCTCGTTGGTTGAGCATATTTGTAAAGCACGCTGCCATGTTATTTTTTGTGCCGAACATCCTTCGAGTGGTTCAACGATATAAGTGCGCACCAGGGAGTCGAAATGGGGTATTCAAGCCGAGCATAAAAAATTATTTTCTAAGGGTCATACTTATTCTAAGCAAGGTTAGCTGAGGTATTGGCAACGTTTAATAACGTAATCTGTGGGAATTTTTGCGACGGACGTATCGGGTTTTCTTGCCCGGCCTTAGTGTACAAAATATAAGCAAGAACGTTTTTAAATATTAGACTAGATTGCAACAGAGTTTTTTATATCTCCTAATAATTTCGACAAGTTAGGAGTCGTTGATTTAACCTCTCTGGTGAGCACAAATATGGTATAGCGCTCAATGCCAATCTCTTTATTAAGTAAATCCTCCATGAGGTTTTGAAAATCATTGAGGCTAGCAGTCATGACTTTCATCACATAATCGACTCCTCCCCCCGTTGCGCTGCATTCTACTATTTCATTAACCCTTTGAATGCATAGCTCAAAACGCTGAAAATCTGCTCTGTGGTGTGTCTTCAGTGAAATGGTAACAATCACTGTTGTAAGATCGAGCATTTTATGGAGGGCAATCTCACCTCGATAACCTTTTATATACCCTGCTTTTTTAAGTTTTTCTAGCCGAATCCAGCATGGTGTTGGCGACAGATTAACCAGCTCTGAGAGTTTAGTTTTACTTATTTGTCCGTGCTGCTGCACGGCATTCAAAATACGGATATCCACTGCATCTAATATGACTTTTTTCATATTTTTATTTCTTCGGTCAGCAAATATGCCCACACAAGGTAAGCGATATTAGGGGTTAAAGGTTTATTCACCGGTTCAGTTTTGATTTGCAGCTTCCATAGTGGCTGCTGACTGTATTTCGCCACTCGCTTGGTCAGCGTGATTGGTATTAATGACGCCAATTTCCTAATAAAGAACACAATAAACGCCATCTTTCAAAAAGTCTAGCCTAAGCAATCTGGCTTTATCGGCGTTCACAGTAAAACCTTATATGCGCATGTTGTAAACTGATATTTTAATAGTTTTTATGGGTGTTCATGCAAACCTAAATTTGTCGTATTCGGCAGTTATCAAAGAGTATAAATTAACTCGACAGCAGCAGGCTAAAAACCACGCCTATTTGATTATGACTGTATTTGTGCCATCAAGGTTTTCATGTCAAAGCGCAAACGTGACAGCCTAATTGTCATAGTGACGACGTTGTGTCCTGCAGATGTTTTCGCTGACTAAACAATCTGTAGGTTATTCCGTTCTTTAACAGTTAAAAATTATCAGGGTAAGTGTGTACATATTAAAGCGCGATGGGATAAGAAAGACTGTTTAGCAATATACCGTAGGCTAGTGACGAAGGTTGCTGCGAGCATTTATTTGGTACTCGCCTATTGGATACTAAAACACGTAATTTACATTAAACGAAAATAACATGTGAATATAAACACAGAAACACAACATACAATGCAGCTCACCACTCAAAGATATGTCATGGTTTATATCCAAGCATAGTCACGCATTTTACTCGTCAAAAGTACGCTTCAATAGGGCTCAAAAGGCCCTATAAGAATCCAAAAGCTGCAGGGATATCCACCAAGAAATGATCAGTACCGAATTATTGTAGACAAGCCAGTTTCAGCCAATCACTGTTTATAAACTACCCCACCCTTCATCACAAAATCAACTAATTCAAGCACCGTGATATCTTTAAGTGGGTCGCTGCTTACCGCTACCATATCCGCATACTTACCCTTATCAATACTTCCGATATTATCCTGCCATTTGAGTAATTGCGCAGCGTTGATAGTTGCTGCTTGAATAGCTTGTAGCGGTGTCATACCGAATTTAACCATGCGTGAAAACTGTTTGCCGTTATCACCGTGTGGGTAGATAGCAGCGTCAGAGCCGAAAACCATTTTTGCCCCTGCTTTCACCGCCATAGTAAAACTCTCCCGCTGGCGAGTACCTACTTGGCGCTCTTTATTAATGTTCTCTTCAGGTACTCCGTTTTCTGCACCTTTAGACAATGTGTATTCAGTGTTGTAGATATCCATAGAAAAGCTGGTACCCATCTTTTTAGCCAATTCGATGGTGTCTTTATCTAAAAAGCTGGCGTGTTCGATTGAGTCGACACCTGCTTGAATCGCAAACTTAATACCTTCAGTACCATGGGCGTGAGCTGCAACTATTTTGCCATGGGTGTGTGCTTCATCAACGATGGCCTGCATTTCTTCAAGAGTGTATTGGCGCATGCCTACTTTTGTACCTTTAGAAAACACCCCACCTGTGGCACAGAATTTAATTAAATCAACACCATACTTAACGTTCTTACGCACCATTTCACGCACCGCCCATGGGCCATCAGCCACACCGTCGGCTTTAGATTTAAACGAATGGTTGAGGGCATTATCATCACAATGACCACCAGTTATGCCTAATGCGGGTCCTGATGCGGCGATCCTTGGCCCTGGTACTTCACCAGCATTAATGGAGTTACGTAGTGCCACATCCATGTAATCGGGCGATCCTACATCTCTGACAGCAGTAAAGCCTGCCATCAAGGTTTTTTCCGCGTTAACGACCCCGCCAATCACCGCTCGGTGCGGCGACTGAAACAATCCAGCGTAGAAATCCTTGTCTAGATAGCCCATCAGATGAGTATGCATATCCATAAAGCCCGGTAAGATATATTGCTTACTCAAATCGATAACCGTTGCGTCATCAGGGATAGTTGCACCAGCAGACTGAATGTTGCTAATACGTTCACCTTCGATAAAAATCAGCTGGTTCTTTTGCCACTTTCCTGACTCAATGTCTAATACAAAGCCGGCTTTGATGACAGTATTCGTAGCCTGTAGCCCGGTGCATAAAATAAATGTCAATGGTAATAAATAACGTATAAATGAAAAACGGGTCATAAACAATTCCAAGGTTTTTACGATTTGAGGTTCACCTTATTGTGCCTAGGCTTTTAATCCAATTCAATATGGAGCCGGTGCTCGCCTCAATAAAAATCCCGCTTTAATTCTGCGGGCTTATGTAGCGGAGACACTTCATTACTTAAAATTTTTTGATTTCCAGATTACTGTTATTTACAGACGAATTTATTAATGTTGTCACATTGAGAAGAATGATTATTCGAGTTGTAAAAAATATTGTTTTGTTGAATATCACCATCCCAACCTAGACCATTTCTAATATATACTTTGCGCTCAAACCAACCGTTGAGGGTTTTGTTACAATCCATATCTGCATCTAAAATCCATATATGCATCTAAAATCAAGTGGTGCGGCCTCAAGTGTTAAGAGGTTCTTGACCATAACCATCATTTTCTAAGGTTTTTAGTGAGACGTAAGCTGCTGGCCAAATATCCGTTGTCCAATCGAGTGCAGTGCTTTCAGCTTCTATACTTTGCCCAGCTTCTATTCCATACCAATCAACAAAGTTATCGTTCATTTACCAAGAGGTGGTGTTATTGTTTAGACGGTTATTGTTTAGATGGTTATGGCTGATTAGCATCACACAAACATAATTATTTGGCGTGCAGCTTAACCCTAAATTAGACGCAATATAGTTGCGCTCTAAACCTCCAGGCACAAACCTGACTTGGCCGCTTTGTGTATATGCTTGAATAAATATCACAGTCCGCTGTATATCATCTGAGGGCGAGGTACCTTGAATCTTAACATTGTGATGAATAGCCACGGCATCAAAAGTAGGCACAGCCAGATTAGTTGAACTATCAGGTTGCACCGTGACCCCACCACCCGAAAAACTTAGTTCATAACAACAAAACCCTGTGACCCGCGACCAAACGTAATCTGATTAGCACCATTATCCTTCCAAGCGGAGGTCGCAAAATGATTTGTCGTGTTGTTACGAAAATCTACGCCACCTGACATATATAAATAACGGTGTTCACATTTCCAGAAACATTCCAACGTACCATTATTGTGAACGGGACCGAAGGCCCACCTTCGTCAGTATCGCCTTTATAATCATAACTCAACATAAGTTTCGGATAGCCATAAGGGTAAGCCAACATAAATACGTTAGCTAAATCGTATAAACGGCCTTCTTCATAAGCGATGACATTCTATGTAGATCTGAACCCTGTTCGAGCCAAAATAGCCGATACGCCAGAAGCGTCAAAACACACCAGTTTTCAACAACGCTTAGGCTCGCTAAAACAAATAATGACACAACCATTGAAGCCTTTTATCGGTAATCCGAAACAAGACATGCCCCAGAGTATCGCCTTTTCACTAAAAGATTACTCTGAGTTAGTGGACATGACTAGAAGGATATTCAGAAGCGACAAAGCAGGACATATTGACCATCAACAACAATCCATATCACAAAAATTATGTTTATCAGACGAACAATGGCTCACTCTCACCACCGAATTTGAAAACACTTTTGCTGCACCGCTGGAAGAGAAATAAAGTTGAACCAGTTTAAAGATCAAACGGGTCATCAAAGGATCCGAGCCATGAGCAAAACAAAAACCTTGTTGCGCTGCACATAAGCGCATAAATTCATCATGCAAAATGCTTAAACGGCATAACCGTGCCCTAAATTCAGACACGCCCACATTATCCTACTAGGTTTCACCCAAACAACCGAATACCTCAAGCCAGTCGAAAATAATTCAACCATGCACTGAAATTTGCTTTGTTGTAGCGTAAAACATTTATTATGGGTGGCTTGTTAAATATTGCTTGTTAAATATTAAAAAAAAGCTTGCAACAATAGGACGGCTGTTAACACATGATCCTCTTACTTTGTGAACCAGTGATTAAATTACAACAGTGACGAGCACGGCGCTTATCTGCTAGTGTAGTTTCATTATTGTATTTAACTGTCAGTGATGAATTTATGAATAATTTTTGGCGGTTTTTCGGGTTTAGTAACGCTCTCAATAAAAAATCGTGGTACGCCAAGGATCATGCATGGTTGACCAAACGGCTAGAACTGTCCGAAGTAGCTGAAAAAGTCCCCAATGGTAGCTACATTACTATCGGCAGCACCTCTGCCACAACCCATGCTATTTTGGCCGCCATGGTCGAGAATAAGAGCCTGCAGGATATCAACATTTTACAATTTATTGTGGGGGGTGAGCAGCCTTATTTAGAGCACCATGCCAGTCGTTTTAGGGTTACCACTAACTTTTCCTTTGACAAAGTAGGCAAAAAGGTAAGCCAGGGACTGGCTGATTACGTGCCTGTGTCCGCATCGAGAGTGCGCCGCTTATTTGAAGAACAACTTATTGCAGTTGATGTTGCCTTAGTTAAAGTAACGCACCCCAACAAACAAGGCTTTTGCAGTTTAGGTATGGGTGTAGACTTTACTATGGAGGCCGTCAAAGCGGCTACCATTGTGATTGCTGAAGTATGTGAATTTATGCCCTGGACTGAGGGTAAGTCGCTGATCCATGCCGATAAAATTGACTGGTGGGTTGAGCATAACGCCCCCCTGTTGACCGCTGACGAATTATTTCCCAATCTCAACAGAGCTATCCTCCCGGCCAACGTGCTGGCCAAAATAGCCGAAAACGTCCTGTTTGAGATACCCGATGGCGCAACGCTTAAGATTGATTTGAATCTGGCAGTAAATCAAATCGTACCATTTTTAAAAGACAAAAAAGACTTAGGATTACATACGGATCTGTTAACCGATGAGCTGCTGGTACTGATCAAATCGGGAGTGATTAATAATTCCAGAAAAAACGTTGACCATGGTAAGAGTGTTGTTGCTCATGCCAGTGGAAGTAAAGAACTATTTCGCTATATTCACAAAAATAAGACGATTGATTTTCGTTCTCTGTATCAACTCAACAGAGTTGATTGCATTGCCCAGCATGATAATTTGATTGCCATTTTTGGCGGCCTAAAAGTCGACCTCAGTGGTCAGGTTGCGGTCGATTCGGTTGGTAGTCGTTTTTATTCGGGAGTGGGTAGTGCCGATGATTCTATTCGTGGAGCGGCCAACTCCAAAGGGGGAAAGCCAATAATTATGTTACCGGCGATGAGTGTAAAGGGAAATTCCAATATTGTATTTGCACTCCCTGAGGGAACCGGGGTTAGCATAACTCGATTTGACGTGCATTATGTGATCACTGAATACGGTACCGCGTTTTTATTTGGCAAGAGTATTAGAAAACGTTGCCTGGCAATTATTGACATCGCCCACCCAGACTGTCGCAGAAATTTATTAGAGCAAGCCAAGAATAGTTTCTATATTCACTCTGAGCAGTCTGGTGATTCTTACAAATCGGCTTATCCGAAAAAGTGGGAGTGTACACATAGCACCACGTTGGATAAAGAGGTGTTTGTGCGACCCATTAAAGCCTTAGATGAAGACCACTTACGTGATTTTTTTCATAAACTCACTGATCAGAATGTGTATATGCGTTATTTCACTCAGATGCACTCTTTGCCACAAAAAGTCCTCAAACGTTTTTCTGATATTGACTACAGTAAAGACATGGCTCTGGTAGTAATTTATCCAACGCAAACCGCACAAAATGAAATCGTTGGCGTTGGTCAATGGATTTTGGACGAAAATGACAATATCCCTGAGATTGCCTTGCAAATCCGAGATGATTGGCAAGGTGAAGGGCTCGGTAAATTCTTATTTTTACGTTCGATTGAAATGGCTAAAAGCTATCAAATAAAAAATCTAAAAGCCGATGTGCTCGCGGATAATGTCGCCATGAATGCAGTATTTAAAAACTGCCTTATCCCATACAAAAGAAAGGTTGAATTTGGGGTGAATAGGTACATATTTGATTTAAGCTAAAGGGAAAAACCAAGGTGGAAGAGTTTTAATTTAACACAGATCAAGCTAGGTTTATTTTGCGGCAGAACTTGCCATTAAACTCTCACTATACGTTTCAGACTATATGTCTCTTATGGGCGATTTGCTGCCATTAAAATACTACCCGTCGGACTACGGTAAATATAAATCATTCAGTTCAAATCTTTAATGCCTAGTTTCAAGCTTTAATATACTCGGACATTTGTTCGCCTCTGGCCTCGTTCCAATAAAATATTCAATCGTGACCCAATATATAGTCAGTTGCTCATTTAAGTCATACGCATTTGCGGTCTTCAGCGCAGGTTTATTCCAACGGGTTCATCTATGCTTTCTTCATACTTTTTCCTATCTCATAGACAAGGCATTCAAAATCAATCCTCTTATTTGACACAACGTTTGTAACTTTGATAGCGTGGACGCGTCAAGGAGAGGTTTATACCTCTCTGGTTATTTTGAACCATAAAGGAGAAATTATGACTAAAAACAATCAGCACAAATTAGCTAAATTCACGGTACCAGGCATGAACGAAACGACTGCAAGCCGAGTATTATCTACTTTAGACAATCGTATGGTAGCTCTGCTCGATCTGGCCCTTACACTCAAGCACGTTCACTGGAACGTTGTTGGTCCTAATTTTATTAGCGTTCACGAAATGCTAGATCCTCAGGTAGACTCTGTACGCGACATGACTGACACTATTGCAGAACGAATAGCTACTTTAGGAGGAACTCCGTTAGGCACACCCCAATCTATTTCTGATCGCCGCACTTGGAATGATTATTCGTTAGGTAAAGCATTGGTTATGGAGCATCTGGGCGCCCTTGATTTAGTTTACAACGGGGTGAATAGCGATCATCGCAAAGCAATGATTGAAATGGGAGAGCTAGATCCGGTATCGGAAGACATGCTAATTGGTCAGTTAACTAATTTGGAACAGTTCCAATGGTTTATTCGTGCGCATCTTGAAACTTCTGAAGGTGATTTACTTACAGCCAACGACCACACCGAATCAGCTGCAGCGAAATCAGCAGGTTCTTAAACCGGGCGGATCTGATTATATTTATTTACGATGGCGCCTTTGGCGTCGTCAGATCCCTTAGCATATATTTCCATTCAACACGAAATTTCGTAAACGCATCTCGCGCTTAAATAAATAAGCTATAGTTATTGCCCACTTTTATCTAAACAATCATCGGCGGTGTCTTCCTCAGTGTCTTCATCTTCGACTTTTGGTGTACCATCAGAATTAAATTCGGCTATTGCTTCACCAGAGGACTCCCAGTGTTCCTTTTCTTCGTCTGTTGCTTTTGGCGAGAATAACCCCGTATAAGCATAGAAAATTCCAATCAGGGGCGCCGTCCAGCATGCAAAAGCGAGGGGAATGTACAAAAGATTTTCTATATGACCATCAGCAATACCAAGACCTAGAGCTGAAATTACAAATGCGCCACCCGCATTCCATGGAATTAGCGGAGACATTAATGTTCCGCCTTCTTCAATTCCACGCGATAAATTCAAAGTTGAATAACCCATACCACGGTAAACCGGTGAATACATTCTTCCCGGTAAAGCGATGGATAAGTAGGGGTCGCCAGCTACTAGGTTAGTCGTAAACGCAGTTCCAATAGCTGCGGTTTGAGTACCAGCAAAACTACTGACTTTACTTTTAATAGCATTGATAATCGTTTTCAAACAGCCTGTTTTCTCTAGTGCTCCACCAAAGCCTAAAGCAATCAAAATTAAGGAAATTGTCCACATCATGGATTGAATACCACCTCGATTTAGCAGGCTGTCAATTTCTCCAATACCGGTGTTTATTGAATAGCCATTGTTCGCAAAATCAAAAATTGATTGTAGACTCTGACCCTGAACAATCATTGCTGTTGCCCCACCCGCTACAACGCCGGCGAATAGTGATGGCATGGGGGGATATTTTTTTATAGCTAAGCCCATCACAATCAAAGCTGGCAATAATACCCATCCTGAAATATAAAAGTTTTCATCTAAGGCATTAGTGATGTCGTTGATTTTTTCAAATGAAATGCTTTGGGTGTCGATGACGAAAAATCCAACTAGCAAATATACTATAAGAGCTATTAGCATAGCTGGGATGGTAGTTGCCATCATATTTTTTATATGAGAAAAAACATCGGTTCCAGTGACCGCAGGGGCCAAATTAGTGGTGTCGGAAAGTGGCGAAATTTTATCACCAAAAAATGCACCTGAAACTACAGCGCCAGCAGTCCAATATGCAGGAATATCAAAGCCTTCTCCAATTCCCATTAAAGCTAAACCAACAGTACCTACACTTGCCCAGCTAGTGCCAAGAGAAAGGGAAACTATGGCGCAAATTCCCATGCCAGCAGCTAGGAATAGTTCAGGCGAAAGTACTTTTAATCCGAAATAAATAATACTTGGTACCGTACCGCTGGCAATCCAAACGCCAATGATCATCCCAACCGTTATCAAAACCGATACCGAAGGTAAAGCGACGTGAATAACGTGAAAAATACCTTCCTCTATATTTTTCCATTTAAGTCCTAGCTTAATTCCAACAACACTAGTGATGGCTAAGCCAATCGCAAGAGGAATATGTGGTTCGAAAACACCAAAGTAAAAAATTTGCGTCCCAAGAATTAACAGAGTTAACACAACGGGAGTCAAAGCGAGTAATAAGCCTGGTTTTGGATGTTCTGACAGTTTCATTTAAATACCTCATGTTTGCTATTCATAAATTTCAGCAACGAAAAGTTATCGGTATGCTTGACTGTTAATTAATTATCGACATCTTTGCGTTCTTCTTACGAGGAAAAGTACTCGAGAGGAACGTTTAATGGCAAAAACCCTAGAACTGCATATTGAAGGGTAAAGTTTGAAAATAATGAACACTATAGCTAATGTATTCAAAAAATGTGGTTTTGGTCACTGTTCTGAACTATGAGGGAGCTTTAGTTACACAGAATCTGTTACAGGCTCCGATAAAACCTTAACCGCTATTACACTTTACTTAGACTGATTAAATTTTTATTGCTGAATTAGGCTACCTTTATTCTCGTACTTTCGTTTAGTTGTCTGGTGATTTGGTATTATTTCTAATTTACATACAGACTTTAATCCGTTCCTTTGGGGGAGCCTTGTTGCAATAAACACTTGATGGTTGTATTCGTGCATTGCTGACCCGCTGACATTGGAACGCAGCAGTAGACTTGAATATCCGCAGTGAGTCTGAACATTTTTATAATCAGACATCTAGCAGCCTCTTTCCCGAGTTAATCTTTATGTTGTTCGTATGCTAACTTTTTTAGATTTTTTTATTGTTTGAAACCTTGGCAAACATCATGGGGGTGACGCTAATCTTAAACATTGCCTGAAAACACTGTTAATCACCTTACCAGAAACATCAAACTGCACTACTATTTTACATAGTCTTTTGTGTGGCATGTTTAGATCGTCGTATGACGCGTTTATACCTAAAGTATTTTAGTAGCTCTTATTTTAAAACGCCTAGTGTTTAGATATAAATGGTTTTGTATCTTGTTTCGTGAAACACATGTAAATTCTCATTAGACTGAGTGTGCATCAACCAACCTAAGGCTTAATACGGCGTCCAAATTCAACACAACTGTATCATTACCCATTGTTCTACTGCTCTATTAAAAAAGTTTACATCTGTTTGGCTCTTTCCTCTCACCGCCCAATTTTTGTATCCTTCATTTTTAAACAAGTATTGTTGAAGTCGTCAAACTTTTCGCATGTAGTCCTCACAAATATCATATGGGATGGGTAAAAGGTACATTTTGATTGGTAAAAACAAGTGCTTGTGAACTTATCCCAGCGCTGACATTCTTCAACGCATTCAAGATTTTTATTCGTATAAATAGTTTTCTCAAACAGACACTTGTTACTAAAATCATCCCAATACTGGCAGTCGTTCAGTGCCAAAGGGGAATGAGTTGTCGATTGGCCACATGTGATAGTAAAGTTGTCTTTACTAAATGTTTCACCAGGAACAAGCTCCACATCTTTTGCTCTGATATTACTCGCCATTAATATCGCCCATGCAAATAAAACCATCAATACATATCTGTGCATTATTGAAATCCTTCTTTATTAATTTGTCTTTAATCTAACTCCCCTTGCTTGGAGATCGTGTTAAATCAGCACGGTTTGACCTTGATACCGAACCGTAAATTAGTTCGTTATGGATTATCACCAATAAAAACATCAGTACACCAGAAGTATGACATGTTTTGCAAGGGTGTGACTGAATCAAGGATGTTCTAGACATGATTAACTATTCCAACCCAGTCACATCATAGCAACCGAGATATACAGCGGTGCCAAGCATGACCACGTATTAGAAACACCGGTTACCTTTAAGTAGTGTTAACGTTATTGAATATACCTCGTATACCACTGCGAAAATCCTTAATAAAAAGTAGTTGTTGGCATAGGAAAAAGTGCGTTAGTGATAGTGTAAATGCCAAAATCACTACGTGGTTTCCACAGTTTTTGTATGGATACCCCTAATTGAGCTTATCGAATTCAAGCTATATATTGAGCGTAAAACAAATTACTACTTTGTCTTACAGGGGGTATAAATCATGACAGAGCTACTCATTAATAGTGACAAAAATAATGACAAACATATAAAAGCCGGCGATGTAGACGTCACTATTCGACCGATTACATCCGATGACATAGAAATAGAGGCAGCTTTTATGCGAGATTTGTCAGCACAAGCTAAGCATGAGAATTTCCTTAGCAGTAACAGGGAATTATCTTCGTCAATGATTTCGACGCTTTGTAATATCGATCATATAAATTCCATGGCCTATATTGCGACAGTTCAACAGGGAGCGAACGAAAAACAAATTGGCATTGGCCTTTATGCGATAGTTTCAAAACCAGATGAACGTGAAATGGCTGTCACTGTGTCGGATGAGTTTCAACATCAGGGCATCGCAAAACAACTAGCTAATCATTTGATTGAGCATGCACGGACTAACAGTATTAAAAAACTTATTTTAATTGAACTTTGCAGTAACTATAAAATGCGGGAACTAGCTGAAAGTTTAGGCATGGCGTCAATAATTAATCCTAAAAACTCAAGCCAAGTTATTTTTTCGATGACTCTATAGTTCGACATGTCAAGGTCATTATTGAGGTTCGACAATCATAACTAAAAGACGCAAATCAACAATGAAATCGTTCTACAATTTAAACACTCAATGAGGTAAACACGATGAGCAATTACAAAAATATATTAGTCGCAATAGATGTTAATGCACCTCACGAAAGTATTATTCGCAAAGCATTAGCAGTTTGTCAGTCTTCTGAGGATTTAATATTGATGTATACCTTACTACCTACAACATATATTCAACCTTACCTTTATCCAATGGAGTTCAACGCGATAGACGATTCTGAACGCATGTCCTTAGCCCATAAAAAACTAAGTGATATTGCCACAGAATTTGGTATTACTGAGTCTAATGTTTTTGTGAAAATTGGTGTCGCGGCAGATGAGATAAAAGAAATGGCCAATGAAAAAAATATAGACCTAATCGTAATAGGCACACATGGCAGAAGTGGTATTAAATTGCTACTTGGTTCAACAGCCAATTCTGTATTACATGGCGTGCAACATGACGTTCTTGCTGTTCGGGTTTATGGATGAGATTGAAAATATTCGAAACAAATAAAATCATAAGCAGCGAATCTGCACTCGTAGCCCCCTGCTCACCAAATACAACGACTACATACCCTTTTTCACCCAAGAAAACAGTGGTCTCAATATTTATGGCATGTTTAAGCGTATTTTTGTTGACGGGCTGCACGGACAATCCGGATCAGTCCCTATCAAACTCTTCACAAAAGGATGCAGAGCAAACTCGGCAGCGTTCTTTAAAACAAGTAAGTGTCATGACAATAGAACCAAAAATAATTGCCATGACCAAAGAATTGCCCGGTCGTGTAAAGGCCTTCAAGACAGCAGAAATTCGTCCTCAAGTAAGCGGTATTATTCAATCGCGTTTTTTTGAAGAAGGTAGCCTTGTTGAAGAAGGTCAGCAACTCTACCAGATTGATCCAGCAAGATATGAAGCGG
>OOEE01000007.1_pt1 | contig 19642 bp, 16 predicted proteins | sample 1670541 | NCBI WGS metagenome assembly OOEE01 (sample SAMEA98149918, study PRJEB22522) | marine metagenome | biome: marine biome; feature: marine water body; material: sea ice | place: Arctic Ocean | collected 16-Sep-2015 | depth 1.1 m | reverse complement strand
GTGCTGTATTGGGATCATCATTCATTTTGAGTGAGTCAAATTTAATATTATACATATTCAGAATATTACTGAGTAATTCTTGGTACAACTTCATCTTAGTAGCAAAGTAGTTATGTATGTTTGCGCGAGAGATGTTTGCTCTTTCGGCTTTGCGCTTGATTGACGTACCTTTAAAACCGAAGGTAACAAATTCTTTTTTAGTCACATTGAGGATGAATGCTTTATTCTTTTTATGAGTAACACTCACCTCAAATTTTAATTACCAAAAATCATTTGGCATTGTTTAGTGTTGCATAGCATGAGTTAGTGTTAACCGGCTCAACTTTGCTTTAACTTATTTCGCATTTTATGTAACAAGGGTTCAGTATAACCACTAGGCTGGGTTTTACCTTTAAAAATGAGATCAACCGCAGCCTGAAAAGCTAAACTTCCCTCAAAATTTGGCGCCATGGCGACATAAGATTGGTCTTTTTCATTTTGAGAATCAACAACAGCCGCCATACGTTTAAGCGTTTGCATAACTTGGTCAGTACTCAATAAACCATGATGCAACCAATTACAGATGTGTTGACTTGATATACGTAAAGTCGCTCTGTCTTCCATACGTCCTACATTATTAATGTCAGGTACTTTTGAACACCCGACACCTTGATTAACCCATCGCACAACATACCCTAATAACCCTTGAACATTATTATCCAATTCGTCTTGGCACTCTTGCTCAGACAAATCAGCAACATTGTTCAGTATCGGAATGCTTAACAATGTATTAAGTTGCCCCCTATCTTGAATCAAACTAGCTTGTTGCGATTCAGCCTCGGTCAACATTTGCTGTTGCACCTGTGAAACATCAACTTTATGGTAATGCATCACATGTAATGTAGCTGCTGTTGGTGAAGGTACCCATGCACATGAAGCACCGGATTTTGGATGACCTATCTTGGTCTGTAGCATTGCAGCCATTTCATCAGGCGTAGCCCACATGCCTTTGCCGATTTGCGCTTTACCTCTAAAACCGGTTTGTAGACCTACCATCACATTTCTATTTTCGTAGGATGAGATCCATTTTTCATTTTTCATAAATTCTTTACGAACCATCGGCCCAGCTAACATGCTGGTATGAATTTCATCGCCAGTTCTATCTAAAAAACCAGTATTAATAAATGCTACACGCGTGCTTGCGGCTCGAATACATTCCTTTAAATTGACTGAAGTTCTGCGTTCTTCATCCATAATACCCATCTTGATGGTATTTTTGTTTAGGCCTAAGATACTTTCTACACGATTGAACAAATCGTCGGTAAATTGCACTTCGTCGGGTCCATGCATTTTAGGTTTAACAATATAAATGCTCCCATGTTTTGAATTCACAAACTTAGACGTACCATTTAAGTCGTGAACCGCAATCAATGAAGTTATCAATGCATCCAAAATACCCTCGGGTACTTCTTCATTGTTTGCCGTTAATATGGCGTCGCTTGTCATTAAGTGACCCACATTACGAATAAATAGCAAGCTTCGTCCCGGTAAACTGATAGGCTCACCAGCAGCAGAACTGTAAGTTCTATCTGGATTCAGAGTCCTTTTTGTTTGTTTACCTCCTTTATAGATGGTTTCAGCTAGATCACCTTTCATTAACCCTAACCAATTAGCATAAACGGCGGTCTTATCGGCTGCATCGACTGCTGCTATCGAATCTTCACAATCTTGAATGGTGCTCAATGCAGATTCTAAAACCACATCTTTCACTCCAGCCGCATCTGTTTGGCCAATTAAATTGTTTTTATCCATTTGGATTTCAATATGTAATCCATTATTGATACATAAAATAGCGTTTGGATTTTCTGGCGTTCCATTAAATCCGACAAACTGAGTCATGTCTTTTAAGTTAACCAAGCTACCTGTATTGAGTTCGATACTAAGCTGTTGGTTGTCAATTTTATATTTGACAACATTATGATGACTGCCTTGGGTTAATGGTAATGAATCATCTAAAAAATCACGTACAAACATCTGTACTTTTTGACCACGAATAGGATCGTACCCAGTGGGTAGATTTGAACCAAAATTTTCATTAGGCTCATCAACAATTACATCAGAGCCATAAAGTGCATCATACAAACTGCCCCATCTAGCGTTGGCAGCATTCAACGCAAACCTGGCGTTCATCAATGGCACAACCAACTGAGGCCCAGCAATTAATGCAACTTCAGCATCAACGTTTTCAGTGGTGATTTGAAAATCATTGAGTTCAGGTACCAAATACCCAATGTCAGACAGATATTGTTGATATTTTTGTTGTGAAAAAGCACGATCCAGATTGTCTAAATGCCAGCTATCGATTTTTGATTGCAGCGTTTCTCGCGTTGCTAACAGTGCTTTATTTCTAGGAATAAATTCATCAAAAACGTTAGCAACGTCTCGCCAAAAGTCTTGTTGATTGACTTGTAAACCCGGAAGTACTTCACGGTTGACTAAGCTGTAAAGACAGTCGGCAATTTTATAACCATGTTCATTGATTCGTTTATTCATTTTGTACCCTAAATTAATTCAAATTGCCCATTAAATATAAAGACCAGTCGTGGCCTTATTCATTTATTATTAATGCCTATACTCAACTTCAGCTTTGGGCTATGACAAGTGCTCCGTCTAACTTAATCGTATCGCAGTTATTTCCAACCCCACCTCGGTCTACCACTATAAAATCACTGACTTGATGTAACGCAAGACAGTAGTGATGCCAAGTGCCTTTATGATAATTCACCCCTTGATTTGATGAAGCCAAAAACACTTCAATTTTTGAAATATCCAGTTCACCCCTAGGCGCAACCACTACTAAAAAGGGCTGTTGCCCCATAGGAATAAATGCTTGGCTAGATAATGGGTGACGTTCCATCATCTTAATACTGACTGGCTGCTCAAGTGGTGTTGAACGAAAAATATTAATCAAGGTGCGACCGTTTTCCTGCGTCACGTCAACTTCGGCTAAATCATGATAACGCTGAGTGAAACCATCATTAATGCTGAAGTTTTTGGCATTGTCGTTGACTTCAATCACATCACCAAACGGTGCAAAATTTTCACGGGTTAGTGCTTTAGGTGTTATTTGTTTATTATCTTTCATCAAGTGACTATCCTAATTGCAATTTAGTTATTAACCGTTACTTTCGCTTACCGAATACACGCATTCTAGAAATACCGCCATCTGGATATATACTTAATTTAACGTGGGTAAATTGTTGTAAACTGTCAGCGACTATTTCATTAATGAATAGATGCTCGCGGTGCGCATATAAAGTGGTTTGAGGAATAATAGGTTGCCAATCTAGCTCAGCATTGGCATCGTTAAAATCGTCACTACTGGTATTAATTCCTTCTAGCGTAAAAGTGTCTGGGAAGTTACCTTTGAAGTGACAAGTATCAACTACGACTTTTTCAACATTGCCCTGTGTAGCTAATTTAACAATTGACCAATCTGGACCAGGGTCACGACGTCGTTTTGTTTCCCATCCGTCTCCCATGTCTTTACCACGCCCGGGCATGATTAAATTGTTTTTATCGCTAAAAAACATATCACTCACTAACAATGCTTTTGCACCATTTTTAATAGATGCTAAATCTATTAATTCACCTTCAACAAAATCATTCCAGTTAACATCAGCATCACCGTAGACTCGAAACCTCGCTATTCCACCATCTGGGAACATATTCAGTCTTACATGAGTCCATGGCTGTGTATTGACAATTTCGAAGATGTTTTGACTATGGGCAGCAACATCGCTTTTATCTAAAACAGTATGCCAGACTGAACTTTCATCTGGCTGCCCTGCACTCGTACATGCTTCAACCGAAACAGTTTGTGGCGCATTGCCACGAAAATAATTAGTATCGATATCAAACCCGCGGATAACACCACTGATGCCCAGACGAATAATACACCAATCAAACTCACGGCCATTATCTCTACCGTAACTGCGGCGAGACTCCCAACCGTCCATCCATTTTCCACGTTGTGTATATTTATCATCAATAAAAGTACCACGACCAGCTTTAAGTAAGTTTTCCATTTCAGCGAAAAAGTCATCACTGCAAGACAAGGTTTCGCCGCCCACTCGTTCGCTAGCTAAATCGACAAAATAGGTTTTTAACTTTTGCTCAAGCACTGCATTTGAGCCAGTTAGCTCGTTTCGCTGTTGGGTATTTTCAATCATTTAATAGGTCCTGTTTCACCAATATGATGGTTTTCAATTAAATTTATGTGGATAAGAAGGGAGTGTTGAAACAAGCTTTTAAGAAAACTTGACACTGCTGTCAGGAGATTACTCTAATAGAATAAAAAAGCACTGCATAGGTTGTATGAAAAATATAAAAAGTAATTATTAATTATGTTTTACCAACAACCAATCAACTTGCCCATAGTATCGTTATCTTCTAGGCGTTGATGTGCATTACCAACATCTTTTGCAGCAAATTGAGTATCAATATTAGGAATTAATTTGCGGTCATCAAAATCAGCTAAGCAGGCATGACTAAATTCTTTTATCAGATGGGTTTTATACTGATCATGACGACTTCTTAAAGTTGACGCTTTAATAGTAGCCCTTTTACCCAGCATCATCGCCATGTCTAATGTATCCGCATAACGACCTGACAACATGGCCAAATATATCAGGTTACCATCAACATTCAGCAGCTTTAGGTTTCGATTAAGATAGTCACCCGCAACAAAATCAATAATCACATCACAACCTTGCCAATGTTTGGGTATTTCAACCGCAAAATCTTGTTGTTTATAATTGATAACCAAATCTGCACCAAGCTGTTTACACAAGTCCAACTTCACCTGACTTGAGGCTGTTACTGCCACTGAACAGCCATGTCTTTTAGCTAACTGAATAGCAGCAAGGCCAACTCCGCTTGCGCCTGCATGGATCAATACGTGCTGATTGAATTGTAAATCATTTTCGATAAACAGAGCCTGGTATGCCGTTAGAAAACATTCAGCTATACCTGCCGCTTGAGGCATATCCATGTTTTTAGGCACTAACATTAGATGTTGGCTGTGCACGGCTACATATTCGGCATACCCACCTCCTGCCACTAAACCAAATACATTATCGCCAATTTCAAAAGCTTGGGGACTTATTTGTTGAGAATGAACTTGTACTACTTCACCGCTCATTTCCAAACCTAAAATATCACTTTCACCTGCTGGCGCAGGATATTTACCTTGTCGTTGTAAGGTATCGGCTCGGTTCAAACCAAAACATGCCACCTTCACCAGAACCTGTCCAGACGATAACGTCGGGATATCAGTATGAGCAACTTTTAATGTGTCAGGTGCGCAACCGTTTTCGTGTTTTATAAACTGCATGGTTTTTTTCATAGTGTAAAATCTTTTTTTGGATTGGAAATTCTGTTTAGCAAAACCTTACCCTCATGTATGATTGAGTCAAATTATTTATAAAAGTTATCCTATGTCATCCAGCGTCATTTTGCAGCCCGGTCGAGAAAAATCTTTATTACGTAAACATCCTTGGATTTTTTCTCGTGCTATAGAAAAAACCATAGGCAGAACTAACATGGGAGACACCGTTGATGTGATGTCTCATGATGGAATTTTTTTAGGCCGAGGGGCTTGGTCTCCCGAGTCGCAAATTCAAATTCGGATCTGGACGTTTGAAAAAGATGAAAGTATCGATAATGGCTTCTTTCAAAGACGTATAGCGACGGCTCAAGCCTCAAGAGAAGATTTAATCAAACGACATGGATTAACAGGTTATCGACTTATTGCAGCAGAATCGGACGGACTCCCTGGTGTTACCATTGATAGATATGCAGATGTATTGGTGTGTCAGTTATTATCTGCTGGAGCTGAAAAACACCGTGATAAAATAGTATGGGCATTAAAAAAAGAATTTCCAGAGTGTTCTATTTATGAACGTAGTGATGTGGCAATTCGAAAAAAAGAAGGTCTAGAACAGATTACTCAGGTATTGCATGGTGATGTACCTGAAGAAGTAGTGATTGAAGAGAATGGCATAAAAATTATCGTTAACGTCAAAGTAGGACATAAAACCGGGTTTTATCTGGATCAAAGAGACAACCGTGCCATTGCGGCAAAATATGTCAAAGACAAAACCTTACTTAATTGTTTTTGCTATACCGGTACCTTTGGCAGTTATGCATTGGCTAGCGGCGCTAAGTCTGTAACTAGTATAGATGTATCAGACTTAGCGTTAACCACAGCGAAAAGAAATGTTGAAATTAATGATTTAGATACTGATAAATGTGAATTTATAAACGCAGATGTCTTTCAAGCATTACGCGACTTTAAAAAAGCGGAAAGACATTTTGAGCAGATCATCCTAGACCCACCCAAGTTTGTCGATTCTAAAGCATCATTAGTACGTGCTTGTCGCGGTTATAAAGACATTAATATGTTAGCCATGCAAATTATGCAACCGGGTGGTATTTTATGTACGTTTAGTTGTTCAGGCTTATTATCTTTTGATTTATTTCAGAAAGTGGTGGCTGACGCGGCTTTAGATGCTGGCAGAACAGTTCAAATTATAGAAAGATTAGGCCAAGCAGCCGACCACCCTGTTGGGTCGAATTATCCAGAAGGATTTTATTTAAAAGGCTTCGTATGTCGGGTCTTATAAGTTGAGCTAAAAACTATGTTTATTAGCTCAACTTATATTCAAAAATGTAAATAAGCGGCTTCGATGTCGCTTATTTCATCTCAAGAATTTCAACACCTACGGTACACGAATTGTCATCAATAGCTTCACAGCGAACCACTTTAGTATCAGCGCTCAGTGAAGGGAATTGTGAGTTGGTTGATTCAATGTAAACATTGATTTTTGTCCCCATCTCAATAGAACTCCCCTCTATTTCAAAAGACATGCCTGTAGCGCTTATGTCCTTGCACACTGCCTGAAGGCTTCGCGAAGATTCATCGTCAAGTATTTTAACTTCACATACAGAATTGACCATCATACGAAAAAAATTGCGTTTATCGTCATAACCTAACATCCGTTACCTCATGTAGTTTTAATAATATCCCTTACTTTATAGGGTGCCGTGAAAACAATGTCAAAGCAAATCATATTGAATCCAAGTGATTCAATATTCGTTTAACAGAAATAGGTGCGGCTGTGCCTAGAAGCTGAGCAAAAAATGAAACCTGTAATTCGTGTAATAACCAGCGAACTTCTTTTAGTTCAGCAGGCACGGGCTGATTTGCGGATATTTTATTACATTTTGCCTGATAGGCTTGTTCAGCCTTCTCTAAGTTAAGTTGATGTAATTTATCTTTAGTAGGATCTATGGCTACTTTTTCTAACCTTTTAGCGATTGCTTTAATATATCGTTGCCAATCAAGTAGTTTATGCGCACCTACATCAGCGACAAAACCTTTATAAACCAACGAATCGAGCTGAGCTTTGATATGACCATGAGCATATATAAGATTAAGTGGCACACTGCCCTTCATTTTTTTCTTGATGTCATGGGCAACAGTGAGGCCCACCTCGACTTGTTGAGCAATACGTAAAACAGTTTCGTTGATTTCTTGTCTAACAAACTCACAACATCTATCAAAATGATGTTTTTCGCGAATATCACTGTTATTTTGTTGGCAGTATTGGTTGATCAGCTGGTCAACGCCTGCATCAATGCAGTCGTCGATCAAGGCTTTGATTTGTCCAAAAGGATTAAAATATAAACCCAACTTGGCTTTATTGGGCAATTTTTCCTGTAAATATTTTACCGGTGAAGGGATACCCAATATAGTTAATCTCCGTAATCCCAATTTGTGAGATGCTTGAGCGATATGTGGTTGGTCAAATAATTTAACGGCTACCGTGTTACCTTCATTAACCAAAGCTGGGTAGGCCTTCATTTCATAGCCACTTGATTTATTGATAAATTCATTTGGCAAGTTATCGATTTCCCAACTGACCAAACCGGTTTTCTCAAGCTCAGGGGTGGCCACAGCTTGTAAGTTTTGTTTTACTTTGCCTTGTAATTTTTGTTGTAATGCAAATAGATCACGGCCTTGGGCAATAACTTTGGCATCTTGGTCGACAACTTTAATATTAAAAATTAGATGTTGAGGCAATCTGTCTAGTTGCCATTCGCTGGCTTCAGGCTCACGTCCCGTCATACGCTTTAATTTTAAGGACAATGCAGTTAAAAACGCGATAGGGACACCTTGCTTATCAGTTTGTTGCATATCAGCCAAACAAGCATCAGCATAATTGGGAGCAGGCACAAAGTTTCGCCTTAAAGACTTTGGTAACGCTTTTATTAAAGCCACAATAAGTTCATGACGTAGTCCAGGTATAAGCCAATCGAGTCCCACAGGTGTTACTTGATTAAGTAATGCCAATGGCACCATCAAACTCACACCGTCGTCTTCATCCTTCGGGTCAAAATGATAATTTAAACCCAACGTCAGGTTGTGTTGCTTAAAGGTTTCTGGAAATGACAATGCATTAATATGTTGCGTATCTTTCCTTAGCAATGCCTTAGGGTCAAAGTTAAGGAGGTCAGGGTTTTCAGTAGTTTGTTTGTTCCACCATTTTTTAAAATTAACCTCAGAACAAATATGCTTGGGTATTTTTTCACCATAAAAATCGACTAAAGTGCCTTCATCTACTAATAAATCTCGTCTACGGCTCTTTTCTTCAAGGCCTTCAATGTTTTCTATCATTTTTTGATTAAGAGATAAAAAGGAAAAGTTTAATTTAGTCTGCATGTTGACCAAAGCTTCACGGATAAATATTTCTCTGCAAATTTCTGGGTCAATCTGGCTATAGTTTTTTCGTCTTTGATTAATGAGTATCAGACCATACAAACTGACTTTCTCAAATGCTTGCACCACACCTTGTTTCTTTGACCAATGAGGCTCGGAATATTCTGTTTTAGTTAAATGTTGCGCCAGCGGTTCAATCCACTCTGGTTCGATTTTAGCGGCCACTCGACCAAATAAATGAGCTGTTTCAACTAACTCGGCCACCATAGTCCATTTAGGTTGAGATTTAGCTAAACCAGAACCGGGGAAAATCTTAAAACGGCTATTACGGGCACCTAAGTATTCACGTTCTATATCTTTATTACCTAAATGAGATAATAAGCCTGATGCAATAGCTTGGTGAATAGCTTGATACTCAGCCGCTTGTGAGGTGATACCAAAACCTAACTCTGCTACAGATTTCTTAAGTTGACTGACAATATCTTGCCATTCACGCATCCGCATAAAATTAATAAAATGTTTCTTACACCAGTTACGTAATTGACTCGATGATAAATTTTGTTGTTGTTCTTTAAAACCCTGCCACAGCTGGAAGTAACCAAGAAAGTCAGACTCTTTATTGGTAAAGTCTTCGTGCATTAGGTCTGCTTGTTGTTTTTTGTCTTGAGGGCGCTCTTTAGGATCTTGAATGCTTAAACCTGCAGCAATGATGAGCACTTCACTCAAACAATTTTGTTTGGCTGCCTCCACCACCATGCGTGCATATCTGGGGTCAATGGGCAGTCTGGCTAGTTGTCTGCCTTGATGAGTTAGCCCTTGACGGCCCAGCTTATTATCAATTGCACCTAACTCTTCGAGTAATTTAAAACCGTCATTAATACTTCTGGAATCAGGTGGCTCTACAAAAGGGAAATCATCTACTTTGCCTAACCCTAGGGACATCATTTGCAAAATAACAGAGGCCAAATTAGTGCGTAATATTTCTGGATCTGTAAACACATCTCTAGATAAATAATCTTCTTCAGAGTATAAACGAATACAAATACCATCAGATACACGCCCACAACGCCCTGCCCTCTGGTTAGCTGAGGCTTGTGAAATGGCTTCAATGGGTAAACGTTGCACTTTGCTGCGCACGCTATAGCGAGAAATTCGAGCAGTGCCAGGGTCAATAACGTACTTTATTCCTGGCACAGTCAATGACGTTTCGGCAACATTGGTAGCAAGCACAATTCGCCTAGAAGAATGTGCAGCGAATACTTTGTTTTGCTCGCTGTTACTCAGCCTTGAATACAAAGGCAACACTTCTGTATTTCGATATTGCTGTTTGTTTAGTGCATCTGCGGTATCACGAATTTCTCGTTCTCCACTCAAAAACACTAAAATATCACCACCCGCTTCAGTTAAAAGTTCATTCACCGCTTCGGTAATGGCTTGGATCTGATCATAATCGCTACTTTCGATTTCTCGGTAGCGCATTTCTACAGGATAAGTCCTGCCACTGACTTCTATAACCGGTGCATCGTCAAAATGTTTAGAAAATCTTAATGGGTCAATCGTCGCGGAAGTAATAATAAGTTTAAGTTCTGGGCGTCTTGGCAAAAGTTGCTTTAGATAGCCCAAAATAAAGTCTATATTTAAACTGCGCTCATGCGCCTCATCTATAATAATTGTATCGTATTGACTCAAAAACCTATCTTGTTGAATTTCAGCCAATAAAATACCGTCTGTCATCAATTTGATATACGTACTATCAGACACGTGGTCTGAGAACCTGATTTTAAAACCCACTTGTTGTCCCAGTGGTGTCTTGAGTTCTTCAGCAATTCGGTTAGCTACGGTTCTAGCCGCGAGTCGTCTAGGCTGCGTATGCCCAATCAACCCCCTAATACCCCTGCCTAACTCTAAACATATTTTCGGTATCTGAGTCGTTTTCCCTGAGCCAGTTTCACCTGCGATAATCACAACTTGATTATTGGTAATAGCGTCTGCTATTTCATCTTTCCTTTCAGAAACGGGTAAAGAAGGAAATTCAATTTTTGGACGCTGCGATGATCTTAAAGTGAAAATTTGAACCGACTTATTGATATCATTTTGTAACTTGCTCAAATAAGTCAATTGTTTATCTGGGGAAATACTAGGATATTTTCGTAAACGGGATATCAACCTAAATTTATCTTTAGACATACAAGACGCGATATCGGAGGACAATTTTTTTAGGCTAATTTCTGGTTGGGTTTGGGGTGACGACAAATAAAGTGCTCTACTAGTTACATCAATAAATCCGAACTCGATCCTAGAAGATGAACCGAGTAAATACCAGAGTTATTAAATAACAAATACTACTTAACTAGTTCGTAATTTATAACCATCACGCAATTGCAAGTCTATGGCATTCAATAAAGCAGAACGATTGATAGTGCCAAGCAAATAACCATCATCATCAACGATTGGATACACCTTGGGTTTCTCAGACGTCATCCTTTGTGCTAACTCAATGACTGAAGTATAAGGTTTAATTGCCAATACTTCAGTTTTCATTATATCTTTGACATGTGCAACCTGCTCTCTGTAGTAGCTAGATTCAATCATCTGCACCAGACAGTCTTGTTCAGATAAGAATCCTATTACTTTACTGTGAGAGTCAATTACTGGGCCACCTGTTTGTTTGGTTTCTAATAACCGCTCTACCGCTTGTGCCACTGTCATATCGCTAGTGAAGGTAACTGGGCGCCGATTCATATGATCATGGACTTGCAAAGATTCCACTGTAACTCCTTGGTTTAATGATATTTATAATTCTATATCGTTACAGATAAAGATAGACTTAAATAATAACAACACCTAACTATTTCAATAAAGTTGTTAATGAAACAATAATTAATGATATTTTATAATAGTTCAACACTTTTGGCTCTTTGTAGAGGCAAATTCACCTGATTTAATTTACCAGAGCAATTAACAAAAGGCGGTAGCGTGAATTTAGCAAGTATTTACTGGCACGATTATGAAACGTGGGGGGCTAATCCACAAAAAGATTTTCCTTGTCAGTTTGCTGGTATCCGCACAGACATAGACTTGAACATAATAAGTGAACCTTTGATGATTTTTAGCCAAATCGCTAATGATTGCCTGCCCGTTCCTCAAGCTTGTTTAGTCACAGGCATCACACCGCAACGATCATTAAAAGAAGGAATGCCCGAGCGAGACTTCATCGCCAAGATCCTTAAAGAGTTTTCAGAGCCCAATACATGTGTTGCTGGTTTTAATAACATACGTTTTGATGACGAAATTACGCGTTACACGTTATATCGAAACTTTTATGATCCTTATGCACGGGAGTGGCAACACGACAATAGCCGCTGGGATATTATTGACTTGGCAAGAGCGTGTTATGCCCTAAGACCTGAGGGCATAACTTGGCCTTTAAATGAGCAGGGGTTACCCAGTTTTAAGTTACAAGATTTGACCAAGGCCAACAACATTCAACATCATGGTGCACACGATGCAATGTCTGATGTGTACGCAACTATTGCTGTCGCGAAATTAATTAAAGAACGTCAACCCAAACTATTCGATTATCTGTTTACGTTGAGGAATAAAAGAAAAGTATTAGAACAAATTGACCATGAACAATTAACACCCTTAGTCCATATTTCGTCAAAAATTTCATCTTCACACGGATGCTGTACTTGGATTGTGCCTGTCGGCATGCATCCATCGAATAAAAATGCGGTGATTGTTCTTAACTTAGCGCTGGATCCTAGTCCTTTATTCACGCTGACAGTTGATGAAATAATAGAAAAGTTATACACACCTAACGCAATGTTAGAAGAAAACGAGCAACGTTTACCAATTAAATTATTACATATTAATAAATGTCCTGTAATAGCACCCGCCAAGACTCTAAGCGCTGAAAATGCTCTACGTTTGGGGGTTGACAGACAATTGTGTTTACAAAATTTACAGAAAATAAAAGCTAACTTACATTGCCTTGATAAATTGCAAGAGGTCTACGCTCAAAAAAAACAGCCTAATTCTGTTGACCCAGAACACGCTCTTTACTCAGGTGGATTTTTTTCGTCAAGCGATAAAGAGCTGATGAATCAGGTTGTCATGTCTAGTGCACAGGACCTGACAGAGCTTTCTCTTCCTTTTGAAGACGACCGTCTTAATGCGCTATTATTTAGATACCGTGCTCGTAATGTACCTCAGTCGTTATCAGCGTCTGAAATTGAACGATGGCAACGTTATCGACATTTTAAGTTTTTCGATGATACCTCACCTGCAAGTATTAAATTGCCTGCGTTTTTAGTACAGCTCGAACAATTAAGCATTGAATATGCACGTAACCCAGATAAGTTATCCATATTAAAGGCCCTCTACAATTTTGTGGAGAGCTTATAACAATACAATCATATTTTTTAACGCCTGAAATTCTATATTGTTTAAAGTATTAGTTGTATGCGGTGTTTAATGATTCATGTAACTTAACGGTGAGCCGATTAATAAATAAATATTCTGGCTTACTTAAAACCACATTTCTATATGTGATGACTTAATTAAAGGCGATATAATGCTTGGCATAAAATTAAAAGTTGATGACACAGATCAATACTTGGACATGACAATCAATCCCGGTCTTGCCAAAGATATTGAAGCTGCCGCGCTTCATCAATTTATTAAAAAAAGTACGTTTAAATATTTTTTCATTTTTGATGCAAGCATTATTGAAATTATTAACAATTATAAGTCTGCAATCAAAGATAATAAATCTGAAATAATTGAACTTCGTATTGGTGAGCGAAGGGACACCGAAATAAAATGTAGAATTACTGAGGACCATTTAACTGCTTATTTAACCATTACATCTGGATATGCAGGTAAGCCCGTCACAGTGACTTCATTGTTAAATGAGTTAGGTTTGGCAGGTATAAAACGTGGGATCAGTCAAAAACGTCTATCAAGCTTGGTTGAACGATGGACTCAGGGTGATTCAGGCGAAATTTTTGAAGAGCTCATATCAAAAGGCTTACCACCTAGGGCTGGAAAACCTTCTTATTTGAAACCTCTAGTACAAAATGCCCTAGATAGGATCCTACAGCCGCAAAAAGTTGGACTAACTCGTGTCGATATGCGTAATTTAGGCTCGATTATAAGTGTGCGACAGGGGGCAGAACTTTTACGAAGAATACCGCCTACTGCAGGCAGATATGGTTATACAGTTGAGGGTGATGTGATTGAAGCTAAATCAGGTGACTGGATTAAATTCAGTCCTGGTGATGGTGCGGTTGTTAGTGATAGTGATGAAAACTTGTTGATTTCAGATATATCTGGAATGCCAAAATTTAAAGACCAAAAGATGTGGGTTGATGATATTTTTAACTCCAAAGGTGTCAATGTAGGTAGTGGAAATATTGACTACGATGGATCCGTTTTAGTTAATGGTGACGTTACTGAAAAAATGGTTATTTTTGCTTCTGGTGATGTCACAGTAAATGGATATGTAGAATCTGCAACCATTCATGCTGGCGGAGATATCATTATTACTCAAGGTGCCATGGGCAAAGTGAATGAAAATGGCACTGAATATAGTACTAATTTAATCTCTAAAGGCAGCATTTATGTGCAACATGGTCAAGGTTTAGATATCAACTGCGTTGGTGATGTTAACGTTGGCAGACAATTAGCCTACAGCCGAATAAATTGCAAAGGTAAGGTTACTATTGGAAATATAGATAACCCTAATGGAAATATTTTTGCTTGTACCATCAAATGCCAAAATAAAATCATAGCAGGTACTCTAGGTGCCGTTTCTGGTAGTAATTTAAGTATCGATTTTAGTGACGGTTTTAATATTTTGTTAGAGCGTAAAGACACGCTAGATGAGCTTTTAAAGCAAGTGAAGCAAAACAACGATAGACATTCTGTTCGTATGACTATGATTAAAGGAAAACAAATTCCAAAAAATATGCAAGAGCGAGTGGACGAAGCCAACCAGTTGTTTCAAAATGAAATACAGTTGATGGAATGGCTCGAAAGTAAAGCGAAGGAAATGCATGACGCTAAAGAAGAGTACCAAACCAATATTCAACTTATCAGTAACAAAAGATTGTATCCGGGTGTTGTAGCTAAACTGAACAAACGCACTTGGCGAGCTGAAAGAGAGTACGACAAGACGAAAGTCATTTTTCAAGATCATCAGTGGCACCTTGAGCCACTGATATAATTTTCTAAACTATATTTAATTTTTTAACCTGGTTAATAAACTAGATGTGTCCCATCGCCCTCCCCCCATTTTTTGAACATCAGCATAAAACTGGTCAATTAATGCGGTTAAGGGCAACGTAGTTCCATTTCTTTTTGCTTCATTTAAGGCGATATCTAAGTCTTTACGCATCCAATCAACAGCAAACCCAAAATCAAACTTACCTGCAAGCATTGTTTCAAATCGATTTTCCATTTGCCAGGATTGTGCTGCACCTTTTGAGATAACATCGATAACCGCATGGCAGTCTAAACCAGCATTTTCTCCAAAATTGATCGCTTCAGCTAGTCCTTGTACTGTTCCAGCAATACAAATTTGATTCATCATTTTAGCCAGTTGCCCACTTCCTACATCACCAAGTAACTGACTGAATTTTGCATAACAATTAATAACAGGCTCAACAGCATCATAGTGTGTTTGATGACCACCTAACATTACCGTTAACTGACCATTTTCAGCACCCGCTTGCCCACCAGATACTGGCGCATCTAAAAACCCAACACCTTTTTCGGTACATAACTTTTCTATTTCACGGGCTACTTGTGCTGAAGCAGTAGTATGATCAACAATTATATCTCCAGTATTTACGCCGGCCAATACCCCGTTTTCACCTAACATTACGGAACGTAGATCATCATCATTACCCACACATAACAAAATAATATTAGCGTGCTGTGAAGCTAGTTTAGGGGTTAATGCAAATTTACCCCTAAACTCATTTACCCAAGCTTCAGCTTTTTGGGTGGTACGATTAAACACCGTAACGTCGAAGCCCACTTTTTTACAATGTCCAGCCATGGGGTACCCCATAACACCTAATCCAATAAACGCTATTTTTTGTACCAATTTACTTTCCTTTGTTAAGGCTTGCCCTAATTTAAAATTATTAACTTAAATAGTTGAAACACGGCTAGGTAATGACAATATATAATACTCGTATTTACAAAGAGAATATTTATGTCGGATACCATATATCAGTTTGATGCCATATTAAATAATGGCGAAAATATAAATTTTAAAGACTATCAAGGCAAAGTTTTGTTAATAGTTAACACTGCCAGTAAATGTGGGTTTACACCGCAATATGAAGGGTTGCAGAGCTTATATAAACAATTTGAACCGCAAGGTTTAGAAGTCCTTGGTTTTCCATGTGACCAGTTTGGTCACCAAGAACCCGGTGCAGATGCCGAAATTCAAGAATTTTGTAGTCTAAACTTTAATGTCAATTTTCCATTATTTAAGAAGATTGAAGTGAATGGTTCAAACACTGCACCCGTATATCAATATCTAAAAGAAGCGGCGCCTGGCTTGATGGGCAGTAAAACGGTTAAATGGAACTTCACTAAATTTTTAGTCAATAAACAAGGCAAAGTAACTAAACGTTATGCGTCCACCACTAAACCTGCTGAGATGCTCCAAGATATTGAAAAACTATTGGCTGAGTAATTCAACTCGTTATTAATTATCTTTCTGAGCAATAATTAAAAAGTATTTGCCCAACCATAAATATGGTTCAACTGAGCCATATTGTATTTCTAAATCCTTTAGTTGCTCATATTCGCTGGTTTGTTTTTCTGTTTCTTTCAAATAGTCATGAAAACAACGTATTCCAGCCTGTTTGATGACCTTAACAGGCAAGGACTCAAGTTGAGATAAGATAACCTTAGGTTTTTGTGGATTTTTAGGACTCAACTTGACAACATTTTTACTCGTCATGCCTTGTTCAACATAATCAAAATTGCCATATAACATGTTTCCAAATAATTGAGCATCATGGTTAAAAAAGCTTAGGGATAGGTATCCACCCGGTTTAACTAGGTCTACGAGCTTACATATAACCTCGAAAGGATGCTGAAGCCACTCTAAGACTGCATGACAAATAACTAAATCATATTGTTTTTTATTATCTAACGACAAGATATCCATATGCTGAATATGTAGATTAGGATGTGTACCTAACTTGTTTTTTGCCAGAGATAATATCTCAGAAGATAAGTCAGATAACGTTACCTCATGGCCTAAACTAAGCATAACCTCAGTCATGATCCCCGTGCCACCGCCTGCATCCAAAATTTGCAATGGCATGCTTTTTTGTAACGACACCTCAGTCAAAGGCAAACAATCGTGCAGGTGATGTACTATCAACTCATGGCGCAATCTACCTTTTGTTGAACCATAAATATTTTTTTCGAATTTATCTGCAAATTTATCAAAACTTTGGTCTTGCCTTTTTTTTTCCATTTACCGAATATACCTCAAGCTGGGTTATAGATATCAATAAACACAGCCTCAATTCCTAATTCCTGTTGAATATACTCACCCAAAGCTTTAACACCATAACGCTCAGTTGCATGATGTCCAGCGGCGTAAAAATGAATGTCCATTTCACGTGCTGTATGTATAGTTTGTTCTGATACCTCACCGGTAATGTATGCATCGATACCTTGCTCGGCTACCATTTCGATGTAACCTTGCCCACCTCCTGTGCACCAAGCAACTGTTTCAATTTTAGCTTTTTTCGCTGGCTCGTGTAACGGTGTTTTAGTCAACATATTAGTTAACAAGTTAGTCAAGTCAGTTGGATAAATACCACCATCGAACCTACCTTGCATAACCACAGACTGGGGATTATGTTGTTCTAACGGTGATACATCTTCAATTCCTAATAATTTGGCTAATTGAGCGTTATTACCCAGAGTTGGGTGAATATCCAATGGTAAATGATAAGCATAAAGATTGATATCATGCTGCAATAGCGAGCGTATTCGATTTTTTTTCATGCCTGTTATACATTGTTTCTCACCTTTCCAAAAATATCCGTGATGAACCAGAATAGCGTCGGCATTGATAGATACAGCCCGATCAATTAATGCTTGTGAGGCAGTCACGCCTGTTACTAGTTTAGTAATATTATTTTTACCCTGAACTTGCAAACCATTGGGGCAATAATCCTTTGTTTTTTCTGGCTTTAGTAACACATTAAGAAATTGTAATAATTGATTATTTGATACTGACATCGATCTTCCTATTGATTTCAATACATTACTAATGTACGTAAATTAGACATTATAATTAAAAAAAGGTATAAAGCCTCTCCATATTATGAAAACAAACATATAAAAGGCAAAGTCCTGATTATGAGTAAATTGGATAAAGATCAAGTAATAGCTGCTTTCAGTGAAGCTTATACAGCAGTAAATGGTAAAGCCCCCTCCATTGAAGCCAAGAGCGGCTGGTATAGTGTTGATGGTGGCAAAAATATACGTTTGGCAGAGCTGGACGCGATGATAACTGAGTTAGGTTCAACAGCCCCATCTAAAGAAGCAAATTCCGTTGTTGATAAACCTAAAAAAGTCACAAAGAAAAAACCTGTTACTGTCACAGAAACTTCCAAATCAGCTGTTAAAAAGAAAGTCAAAAAATCAGACTTTTCAGTCAAAGCATTCTGGACTCATAAAATTCTAGAAACTAGTAGGCAGTCTAAACTACCTCGATAAGTATCACCGTCATAAAAAAGCCTCACGATATATATCATGAGGCTTTTTTGCATGAATATTAGTCGAGCAGATGACTATTCGAAGTGTCGTTCTCTTTTGGTTTCTATTGTGCCTATATAACCATGCCAAGTAGCATAGCCGATAAGTGGCATTAAAAAGATAAAACCCACAAACCATGTGGCAAAACCAATAAGTACAGCTATTAATATGATGAATGCCCATAACATCATGGGGCCTTTGTTAGTCCATATAGCATTCATATTGGTTAACAAAGCGGTGGCTAAATCAACTTTTCTTTCCATCAATATTGGTTGTGTAAACGCCATAAGAAAAAAAACTAAAACTGTGAATATTGCGCCGACTACCGTACCAACCGCTAAAAATGGTAAAAGATTGATAAAATTTTCATCAAGATATGGCGGGTATAATGCGTGGATTAATGAAGCTACACGTAGCCAAAAAACCATTAATATCATTAATAAAAATCCTAAGCCCCACCCATTAATGGCATTGCGTTTTAGTGTTATTACACAATGACGTAATGTTGGTTCACGTTTTTTTGCTAATTCCCAACTGACATCGTACATACATCCCGCTATAAATGGACCAATCAACATAAAGCAAACAAGTGCTGGCATTATTACTAAGTGCCAACCTGTTAATTGAACTAACTCGATGATGAGCCAGGGTATAGCCGCAAATATCAGACCAAAAAAAAGTGTTATTCCAGGTTCCTGACTCGCATCTTTAATGGCCAGTGTTAGCCACTTAAACGGATCACTCATTGACAATTTTTTACAAGGAATAACTCGTGCAATGTCACTTTCGGAGATCGCATTCTGAGGGGTTATTTTGAAGTGATCTGACATTAATTTACTCCATAAAAATCGAAACGTTTTAATGTTTGATTATTTAATAATTACACTTAGGCTTAATTTTACTCCAACAACATAAAAGTATACAGGCATTCAGCTATAGAAAATCTAAATTTTCAATGCATTAGAAGGCGATTGTCGATAATTTATGGAGTATTGGACATATATATTACGTGAAGAATGACAAAATACGATCATTAATTAAGTGGATACCAATGAATTATTGTCGCAAAATGTTCAG
>OOEE01000004.1_pt1 | contig 21425 bp, 20 predicted proteins | sample 1670541 | NCBI WGS metagenome assembly OOEE01 (sample SAMEA98149918, study PRJEB22522) | marine metagenome | biome: marine biome; feature: marine water body; material: sea ice | place: Arctic Ocean | collected 16-Sep-2015 | depth 1.1 m | reverse complement strand
AAAAACACCGTACTCACAGTATTCATGAAAAAACCTATGATATTCGAATTGAAGCAGTAAACTATGCACTAGCCAATGATGATGGGTCTAACTTAAAAGATTATAACGAGGCTGACATCATTTTGGTGGGCGTATCTAGGTCGGGTAAAACACCCACCAGTCTTTATTTAGCATTACAATATGGCATCAAAGCAGCAAACTACCCTTTCACCGAAGATGATATGGGAGATATTTTGCGTTTACCTGCATCTTTGCGGGGTTTTAAAAATAAGTTATTTGGGCTGACTATTCAGGCAGATAGGTTGCATCAAATACGCTCAGAGCGACGAGCGAATAGTAAGTATGCATCGTTGCAGCAATGTCGTATGGAGTTGCGAGAAGTGGAAAATTTATATCGAAAGGAAAAAATCCCGTTTCTGAACAGCACAAAGTTCTCGATTGAAGAGATTTCAGCCAAAATATTGGCTCAAACTGGTTTACAAAGAAAGAAGTATTAAGGAATAACCAATATGTTCAGTCATTTTGACCCTTCATTATTAAAATTTATGCGAGGCTTACAAGCCAACAACGAACGTGAATGGTTTAATGATCATAAACAACAATATGAAGACCACGTCCGTTCCCCTGCTCTCGCTTTCATAGAACAAATGGAACAATGGATCCCACTTATTTCTCCACATTATGAAGCCAGCCCTAAAAAAATCGGCGGTTCACTGATGCGTGTTTATCGAGACGTCAGGTTCTCTAAAAATAAAGCTCCGTACAAAACAAATGTAGGCATAAAGTTCCGTCATGAGGTGGGGAAAAGTGCTCATGCCCCAGGTTTTTATTTGCATATCGCCGCTGATAAGATTTTTCTAGGTGTTGGAATTTGGCAGCCAGATAGAGATCCTTTGTCTGCCATTCGAGATCATATTGTAACCAAACCGGGACCATATTTAGATGCCATTGAGCATCAGCCATTTACTGAGTTTTACCAGCTTGCAGGCACCAAACTGATCAGGCCTCCGAAGGGTTATGACAAGGAAAATACGTTGATTGAAGAAATAAAACGCAAAGATTTTATTGCTCTATGCCAACTAGAAGAAAGTGAACTATATCAGCCAGATTTTTGCAAGATGGTGGCTAGTCGTTTTGCACGAGCTCAGCCATTTCAAAAGTTTATTTGTGAAGCGCTAGGACTAAGATTCTGATGGATTTACTGTGGCTTTGGCTCTGCCACCTGTAACTCTGTTTGCACGTCCCTCATCTTTAGCTTTTTCTGCTCTGCGCCTTCTTGCTTCTTTGGGGTCAGCAATAAGAGGTCGATAAATTTCAATCCTATCACCCTTTTTAGGCAGGTCAGTCAATTTGCATGTGCGATTCCAAATACCTACTTTTAAAACTTCAAGATTAATATCTGGGAATCGTTTTACAATACCTGAGGCCAAAATAGCTTGTTCAACCGTTGCACCTTTTTCAACGACAACTTCAAGTAAAGCTTGTTTTTTTGGCGTACCGTATGCCACTTCAAGTGATATTTGTTGGTCTGTCATATTTTTTGACCGTAAACCTGTTTTGCGCGCTCAGTAAAAGCAACCACCATATTAGCAGCAATTGAATTGAAAACCCGTCCAAACGCCATTTCAACTATCTTACTAGAAAAATCAAAGTCCAAATTTAACTCTATTTTACATCCCGACTCACTCAATGACTTAATTGTCCAACCCCCAGTTAATCGTGAAAAAGGCCCATCGACTAAGTTCATTTGGATAAACTCGCCGCGCTTTAAGGAGTTATGTGTGGTAAACCACTGCCTGACACCGGCTTTAGAAATCAGCAGCGATGCAAGCATGGTATCGTTGTCTTGTTCTAACACCTTGGTTTCTGAGCAACCAGGAATAAATTTAGGGTATTGTTCTACATCATTGATTAAATCAAACATTGATTCAGCACTGTAGCCAACTAACGCACTGCGAGACACATTCGCCATTCTCTCTCCAAAACAGTTCAAATTTTAAAACTTCATTAGATTAACACAAGTCAATCGAGGTTTTGATCCAATAGTTTTTCAATACAGTGGATTTTTAGTTGTGCCACTTCATACAATCTTTATAATAGCTCCCATGAATAAAAAGAAGTCAAAATCAGCAGATAGTACCATTGCGCTTAATAAAAAAGCCCGACACGAATACAATCTTGAGGACAAACTAGAATGTGGTATGTCATTGCAAGGTTGGGAAGTGAAAAGCATTCGCTCTGGTAAAGTTAATATATCAGAAAGTTACGTCGCCATAGACAAAGGTGAAGCCTTTCTAATTGGTTCAACCATCCAACCGCTAAACCAAGCATCAAGCCACGTAGTATGTGAGCCTACACGTAAACGTAAACTCTTACTCAAACAACGGGAGTTAGATAAATTAATCGGCTCAGTTGAACGACAAGGGTATTCGATAATTGCCACAGCTATGTATTGGAAGAAAAACTGGGTAAAGGTCGAGGTTTATTTAGGTAAGGGTAAACATGAGCATGACAAACGAGACGCAGTTAAGGACCGTGACTGGGCCCGTGATAAAGAACGTATGATGAAACATAGCGTTTAAAACATTTATTTAAAATAACATCTACTATCACAAGGTTATAATAGTTGACTTCTAACTGATGTAGCCCTGTGGTATCCATTAACTCGGCAATTATTTAGGTACATGTCACTTAATAGCAAACTTACTCATAAAATTGTATTTAATCCAAGTATTTTACTTGTATTTGTATTGCTAGCATTCTGTTGGTTGCCTCTCAAATTTTATTAGATTGTCGATATTGATAAGCATTTGATATCGTTGTCTAGGTCAATTATACATTTTATTAGAATGTGAAATTTATCGGTCATATTCATAACGTCAATAGCACCACTATATTTAACGTATTCTGACAGACACATATTGCTATCTAGTAATCATCGCACAGCAGTTGTGATAACTAGATCATTATCATTAAACGCTCAGCATTAGTAAGCAATCAGATACTCAGCTATCGATTTTCAGTGTAGTGCTTACAATGTGAGCCATTAAGGTAAATAAAATGATGTATGGTGTTCCTTGTCACTACACTATCCCAATTACAGTCATGTGAGATTGGGTTTCATATCACTAACCCTTAGGATTATTTATGTTTAGTCAAGCAATTGTTAGAACACCATGCAAAGCGATGTTAGAGGGCCTTACTGAAGCTGAAATGGGCTTACCAGATTACGATTTAGCATGCGAACAACATAAAGGGTATATTGCAGCTTTAAAGGAGTGCGGTTTACAAGTGACTGTTTTACCGCCATTAGAAAATTATCCTGACTCTTGTTTTGTCGAAGATGTTGCCCTACTGACATCAAAATGTGCAATTCTTACCCAACCTGGTGCACTAAGTCGATCTGGAGAAGTGCAGCATATAGTCAAAGCAGTTGAACAATTCTACCCTAAACCCGATCATATCGATCTGCCCGGTACTATAGAAGCTGGCGATATTATGATGGTTGGAAGTCACTTTTATATTGGTTTATCGGCACGTACCAATGTTCAAGGCGCTGAACAAATTATTAACATACTGGGCAAATACAACTTGAGTGGTTCTATGGTCGAAATGTCTGAATTATTACATTTGAAGACAGGCGTGAATTATCTAGAAAACAATAATTTATTGACCTTTGGTGAGATGCACAACCATCCTTATTTCAGCCAATTTAAGCGTTTTGAAATAGCCAAAGAAGAAAGTTATGCTGCCAATAGTGTATGGGTAAATGGAACTATATTAGTACCCAAAGGTTTCCCTAAGGCCCTGAAAACGATCCAACAATTAGGTTATCCAACACTGGAAGTATCAGTTTCGGAATTTCAAAAACTAGATGGTGGATTAAGCTGCTTGTCACTACGATTTTGATTAACAGTCAAATTTGAAGGCACTTAACAACTATAAATTAAATATTTTTAGTTGTTGTTTTATAATTGATAATCACAAATTTTTGTCTTCGTGATGTTTTTTATAACGCTTAGTTAATTTTACTCCACGAACTTGATCAATAATTAACGCCCAAAACGGCGACGCAGTTACTTTGGGCGACTTACCCTGTGAAATCCTGCGTAGTTGTTGTTTAACTAATGCCATAGTAGCTAAACCGCTAAGCGTTTTATCTTTCCAATTAACTGCAGGTGTATGACTAAACACCGCGGTGTTATTTTGCCATTGATTTGGTAAATCTGGAGTTAAAGCCAGAGCACTAGCCATTCCCACTAATTCCACGCCACTATCAACAACTTTTTTAGCCACAGCATATCGACTTACACCACCTGTTGTCATAATAGGTACGGATACGTTATTAGCAATTTTACTAGCAAACTCTAAGAAATAAGCCTCTCTTGCTAGCGTTCTTCCATCTGCGGTACGGCCCTGCATTGCTGGCGCTTCATAACTGCCGCCAGATAGTTCAACACAATCAATGTTCAAGTCACCGAGCATTTTTACTACTAATTCAGCATCATCTATATCAAAACCACCACGTTGAAAGTCTGCCGAATTAAGCTTAACCGCGACCGCAAAACTATCGTTGCATGCCGCTTTCACTGATTTAACTATTTGAATCAATAGACGAGCACGATTTTCAAGACTGCCACCCCATTTGTCATTTCTTATATTAGTCAGTGGTGATAAAAATTGCGCAAGCAAATATCCATGAGCAGCATGAACTTCAACTCCATCAAAACCCGATTGCTCAGCCCGAATAGCGGTTATAGTAAATCGTTGAATAACATCTTGTATTTCAGACTCATCCATTGGTTTAGGCGTACAAAACATAGCTGAATGTTTACCCATATTTAACGCCACATTAGAGGGAGATAAGACCTTACCGCCCATTTTTTTAAATACTTGGCGTCCTGGATGATTAATTTGCATCCATATTTTAGTGTTGTTAGTTTTTGACAATCTTGCTAAGTCAATAAATGAAGTTAAATCCGTATCCTCTTCTAAGACCACACCAGCTGGGCCAGTCATAGCTAGGTGATCTACCATCACATTTCCAGTAATGATTAGTCCAACACCACCGTCAGCCCAAGACTTATATAGACGTTTAAGTTCATCACCTGGCAAATGTTCAAAGGTGGCTAGATTTTCTTCCATAGCAGCTTTAACCAAACGATTTTTTATTATTTGACCGTTGGGTAATGTAAATGAAGTGAAAATTGAAGATGCCATATCAGAGTCTACTAATCTTGCTTAGTTTATAAACAATATATTGGGATTGATACAACACACACAAGGTTTGTGACAACATTTGCATAAACACTATATTCACAGCTAACCAGCCTATGCTAGAATGTATGAGTTGGTTGTTTGCAGCCAACGCCTTGGGGCTGATTCTGGATTCGACAGGACTCTAGACGCTTTAGGTGCATGCAGAGGAGCGGTTTGCCTCTATAAAAGCCGCATTTAAATAGTCGCAAACGACGAAAACTACGCACTAGCCGCTTAATACCCGGCAGTGCCCTTCCACTCATACTTTTTCTGCTAGTAGAGGTTCGGAAGGTCATCCCAGCAGGATAGCGAGGGAACCTTGTCTAAGGGTGAACCGCGAAATAGTATTAGGCCAGCTGCAACGAAATCCTGTTTGTCGGAGTTCCACGTAGTTAAATAAAAGACAAAATAAGCATGTAGTACCGACAGTTGACGTGTTCTGGACGCGGGTTCGAGTCCCGCCAGCTCCACCAAAAAATAAAAAAGGCTTATCGAAAGATAGGTCTTTTTTTTGCTCTATTGGAAATTAGACTCCTGCTAATAAATCCTTCAAATTACACTCATATACAATCTAACTTGATGAGAACCTCTGAATAAAATGTATATTTTTGAGTTTCCTAAAAGATATGCGCATAAATTTAATCTACTAACATCTTTCTTAATAAAAAGCTTAAAAAAGTACTTTTTGAGCGAACATCAACACGGGGCTAAAGCCCCACGGCACATTAACTAGAGTTAAAGTTAAGAGTCAAAAATTTATTAATATCCAGCAGAATCCACACAAAAAATTATTATAGATGCGTAAAATACATACAATAATCAGTATCTTCTGAACAAACATTGCGCTAATGTTAATTTATTGTAAATTATTATAAAGTTTATTGTTAATTAATTTACGCGTTAAAATATTATTTTGACAATAGGTAAGAAATTTATGAGCAACTTTTCTCAAGTAAATGAATTACTTCAGCACAATCAACAATTGCATGCCCGCACTGCTGCTTTTTATCTTGTTTTATCAAATCAAGCTCAAAATGAACGAATCAAATTGCTGCTCAATACCTTAGTCAAACATGAATCTGAAATGACGTTGTCCTTACAGAGTTATATTGAAAAAGCATCCATCAAAATACTCAATACCTACTTTCAATTTGATCACGAACACTGTGTTGAAGAGCTGTTTTTAACAAAGTTTGATTCTGTACAGATAAATATTGATGACGTAGAAATGATGGCAACCGCTTTCGATGATTACTTTTGTCATCTCTACATAGAAATGCAGGAAGCCGTCTCTTGTGAATTGGTTCGGGACTTATTTGAAAATTTATATTTGCACATGATGGAAGAGAAAAAACGATTGTCCATCGACATTTATTCGATGATGGATATGTAACAAGTTTTAATGTTGAAGAATTGTCTTCAAACCCATTTGTTACTTGTTTTAATCATCAACTCATTTAGCGATTTGATAATTAATATTTTTAAATGATTTTGAAGCAACCTTTGTAGACACAGATTATTGTCAGTTCAAAAAAGGTTTAATTCGTTGATAACAAAATAAAAAAATCAGGAGTAATTAACATGATACAAGCGCTAAATGAACTCTGGCCAATTCTGTTGTACTTCACTTTTACTCTTCTATTACTAGTCGCAGTAATGTTTGCCTCATCATTACTAGGACCCAGAACAAAGGGCCACTCTACCCACTTACCTTATGAGTCTGGTATTTTATCTCTCGGCAACGCACGGGTTAAGTTTGCTAATCACTTCTTTTTATATGCTATTTTTTTCGTTATTTTCGACCTTGAAACTTTATATCTTTTTGCTTGGGCAATCTCCTTTGAACAGGTAGGTGTGGCCGGCTTTATAGAAGCACTGGTGTTTATGATTATTCTACTGGTTGCCCTTATCTATTTGTGGCGTATTGGCGCTCTCAACATTCTTAAAAGACATCTTCCGGAGCAACGTTAATGGATTGGAATCTCAGTGACCCCAACAAAGTGCCGCAACGAATTTTGACTGTGGATGAAAGTGTGCAAGAAGACATCAAGAAAAACGTCATCTTTACCACCCTCAATAATATGATCAACTGGGGCCGAAAGAATTCCATATGGCCATTTAACTTCGGTTTATCATGCTGTTATGTAGAAATGGCGACAAGCTTCACCGCTCGGCATGATATTGCTCGTTTTGGGGCAGAAGTCATTAGAGCAACACCACGTGAAGCAGATCTCATTGTTATTTCTGGCACTGTATTTCGCAAGATGGCACCAGTTGTTAAACATTTATATGATCAATTACTCGAACCAAAATGGGTAATATCTATGGGCTCTTGTGCAAATTCTGGTGGCATGTACGACATATATTCGGTTGTACAAGGTGTTGACAAAATTTTACCCGTGGATGTTTATGTACCTGGTTGCCCTCCGCGTCCAGAAGCCTTAATGCAAGGTTTGATCTTATTACAAGAAGCAATCGGTCGTGAACAGCGTCCCCTGAGTTGGATAGTTGGTGAGCAGAATGTCAGTCAGATAGCAAAGCCTAGCCAACGAGATATACACAACGCTGAACGTATGCGAGCTAAAGATCTGACACCTCCGGATAGAGTGTAATCATGGCGCACACTTCCAAGCCTGATTTACTAGCCGAGATACAACCATGGTTACTCTCTTCTGTAATTTATGCAGAAGAGACTGCCGACGAGATTCCAACTATTTGGGCACCCGCGCAAGATCTAAAAACACTATGTGATGTAATACGCTTTAAAATAAATCAACCTTTTGATTTTCTGTTTGATTTAACCGCCTTAGATGAAACAACTCGCCAACATAATGTAATCCCCCATCGACGAGATTTCACCGTGGTGTATTTGTTTCGCTCTTATGGGCGCAATCAAGATTTACGTATAAAAGTTGCCTTAACCACGGATGCAAAAGAAGTTTCGAGCATCAGTTCCATTTGGCCAAATGCAAACTGGTACGAACGAGAAGTCTGGGATTTATTTGGGATAAAATTTACCGATCATCCTTGCTTACGAAGGATTATGATGCCAACAACTTGGCAGGGGCATCCTTTATGTAAAACCCATCCCTCACGGGCCACTGAGATGGGTGAATATAGCTTACCAGATGACATTCGTGATTTGGAACAGGAGGCATTAAAATTTAACCCCGCTGAATGGGGCCTAAAACCACAGGGTAATCCTGAAGAATTTATGTGGCTAAATTTAGGCCCAAACCATCCCAGTGTGCACGGTGTTTTCAGGATCATGTTGCAACTAGATGGTGAAGAAATCGTAGAAGCAATACCAGATATTGGTTACCACCACCGTGGTGCTGAAAAAATGGCCGAACGTCAGAGCTGGCATTCCTATATTCCTTATACGGACCGCATTGATTATCTGGGCGGAGTGATGAATAACCTGCCCTATGTTATGGCTGTAGAAAAGCTAGCTGGTATTGTTGTACCAGAACGGGTCAAAATCATCAGAGTGATGTTATGTGAGATGTTCCGCATTCTCAGCCACCTCCTATTTTATGGCACTTTCGCACAGGACATAGGCTCCTTATCGCCTATTTTTTACATGTTTGTCGACCGAGAAAAATTGTTTGGCATTGTTGAAGCCATCACTGGCGCTCGGATGCATCCGGCCTGGTTCAGAATTGGTGGGCTTGCTGCTGACTTACCTAAAGGTTGGGACAAAATGGTCACCGAATGGCTTGATTATATGCCAGCTCGCATGGCTGATTACGACCAAATGGTAATGCAAAATAGTTTAATTAAGAAACGCACAGTAGGTATTGGCGCCTACGATACTGCTACCGCGATTGACTGGGGTGTGACTGGGCCTGGATTACGTGCCACAGGGTTTGACTGGGATTTACGTAAAAAACGTCCTTATAGTGGTTATGAAAATTTTGATTTTGAGGTGCCCTTAGGTACTCGCGGAGATAGTTACGATCGCTGTGCAGTGCGGGTGGAAGAAATTCGTCAAAGCATGCGTATTATTCGCCAGTGTGTACAAAACATGCCTGAAGGACCTTATAAGTCTGATCACATACTAACTACACCACCTCCAAAAGAACGCACTATGCAGGATATCGATACCCTTATCCCACATTTTTTAGGTGTAAGTTGGGGACCGGTTATCCCTGCAGGTGAAGCCATGATGGAAGTAGAAGCCACCAAAGGCAGCAATGCCTACTACCTGACAAGTGACGCCAGTACTATGAGTTATCGTACACATATTCGTACCCCATCCTTCCCACACTTACAAATGATCCCAGTAATGGCCAAAGGCCAGATGATAGCCGATTTGATTGCCACTATTGGCAGCATAGATTTTGTTATGGCGGACGTAGACCGATGAGTAATGTAATTCCAATTAAACAAGTTGACCTTACTAACCAACCAATGGTTAATTTTAACGAAATAGTTAGTTATCGCGAAGTGCTTTCTACTAAGGAAATAGCTGCCATTGAACATGAGTGTTCTTTATATGAAATAAGACCTGCAGCCGCCATTGATGCCCTCCAAATTGTACAAAATGAACGTCGCTGGATAAGTGATGAGAGCTTATATGCCATAGCGAATATGTTAGGTATGTCAGCTACTGAATTAGAGGGAATTGCCACCTTTTATAATCTGATTTATCGCCACCCAGTGGGCGAACATGTTATCCACTTATGCGACAGCATTAGTTGCTGGCTGCATGATTACCAAACTATTGCCGATCACTTGCGCAAGACACTCAAAATTGAATTTGGTCAAACTACTCAAGATGGAAAAATAACCTTACTTCCAAACGTATGTTTGGGATGTTGTGATAAAGCGCCTGCCTTAATGTTGGATGGAGAGCTTATTGAAAGCCTAAATATTGAGTTGATCGATAGTCTTGTGAAGCGCTTGAACGGAGTTGATAATGGATAAACCATTAAGTCAGTACCTTGATCTAAGCAATCCGCAAAATATGCGGACTTATCAGAGCACAGGTGGCTATGAAGGTTTTAAAAACGCGTTAAAAATGCAACCTCAAGAGGTTCAACAACGGGTATCTGAAGCAAAACTAAAAGGCCGTGGTGGTGCCGGATTTATGACAGGCATGAAATGGAGCTTTGTGCCAATGGGCGAAGATGCCCCAAAAAACAAATATCTGGTGTGTAATGCAGACGAAATGGAGCCAGGCACCTTCAAAGATCGTTGGTTGATGGAGGGAGCTCCTCATTTATTAATCGAAGGTATGATGATTGCAGCCTATGCAATAGGTGCTGACGTTGCATATATATTTTTGCGCGGTGAATATCGTCTCTGTGGTGAACGCTTACAACAGGCTATTGATGAAGCAGAAGCTTCAGGTCTGTTAGGAGACAACATTAATGACAGTCAGTATTCACTAAAATTACATCTGCATACTAGCGCCGGACGTTATATCTGCGGCGAAGAAACCGCACTCATTAACGCACTTGAAGGTAAACGTGCCAATCCTCGTGCCAAACCACCTTTCCCACAAGTAGTAGGTTTATTTGGGCGACCCACTATTGTTAACAACTGCGAAACCTTATGTAACTTGCCTGGCATCTTGAAAAGCGGCGTTGAATGGTATTCCCAATTATCTGGTGGTGCAGACGCCGGGAGCAAAATTTTTGGTATCAGTGGTAGAGTTAAACACGCTGGTTTATGGGAACTTCCGATGGGTACCACAGCCCGACAAATCTTAGAATTAGCTGGTGGTATGCAGCATGGGTTAACGCTACGTGGTTGGTTACCAGGTGGTGCATCCACTGACTTTTTAATGCCTGAACATCTGGATATCCCTATGGAATATGATGCAATTGCCAAAGCTGGTAGTCGCATGGGCACAGGTGTGATTGTTGCCCTTGATGATCAACATTGTCCAGTAGGCATGATCCTAAATTTATTGAAGTTTTTTGCACAAGAATCATGCGGCTGGTGTACACCTTGCCGAGATGGTTTGCCGTGGGCGGTAGAAATTTTAAGTCGTATTGAGGCTGGTCATGGTGCACAGGACGATCTTGATACATTACAACAGTTATGCGGGTTTATGTGGATAGGTAAAACCTTCTGTGCACTCGCACCAGGGGCAGTCGAGCCATTACGCAGTGGTATGAAATACTTTGCCGATGATTTTCAACAGCATATTGATCACAAGGGGTGTCCTCACGGGCATTAAATTATGACCAAAATTTTTATTGATAACCAACAATATACCGTCACAGATGGGCAAAATTTATTACAAGCCAGTCTATCCCTAAAATTGGATATACCTTATTTTTGTTGGCACCCAGCAATGGGTTCTGTTGGCGCGTGTCGACAATGTGCGATGACCCAATATCAAGACGAAAATGATACTCGTGGGCGGATTATTGTAGCCTGTATGACACCGGTATCTGACGGTATGCGTGTCAGCATGCAGCAGCCTGCAGAAAAAGAGTTTCGTCAACAGATTATATCTGCACTAATGACACATCATCCTCATGACTGTCCAGTCTGCACTGAGGGCGGAGAGTGTCACCTGCAAGATATGACAGTCATGTCTGGTCATAATAAACGTCAATACAAAGGTAAAAAAACTACCTTTATCAATCAAGATCTTGGCCCATTAATCAAGCATGAGATGAACCGCTGTATTACCTGTTATCGCTGTGAAAGATTCTACAAAGATTATGCAGGGGGTACAGATTTAGCTGCTCAAGCAATTAGCAATAAAGTGTATTTTGGTCGCCAATGTGACGGCACACTGGAAAACGAATTTGCTGGTAATTTAGTGGAAGTCTGTCCAACCGGTGTGTTTACTGATAAACCATTTGGAGATCATTACAGCCGCAAGTGGGATTTACAAACCGCACCTTCCGTTTGCCAACACTGCTCGGTAGGTTGTAACACCAGTCTGTCGGAACGTTATGGTTCAGTGCGACGTGTCACTAACCGTTTTAATGACCATCTGAATGGATATTTTCTATGTGATCGCGGCCGCTATGGTTTTTCTTATGTAAATAGTGAGGCACGCCGTCAGACAATTACTGTAGATGGACAAGCAAATGAATGGGCTGATACCACTGTCAATGATAGGTTGAAAAGTAAAGATAAATGGATCGGGATTGGTAGTAGTCAAGCTAGCTTAGAAGACAATTTTGCTCTGCAACAACTTGTTGGACGTGAAAATTTTAATCCCGGACTTAGTGCTCAACATGAAAAGTTACTGGCTATACATATGTCAATTTTGAGTCAATGGGAAGCGCCCAGTTTGGCACAAATGGAGCAAGCTGATGCGATACTCATTTTAGCTGAAGACGTCAACAATAGTGCACCACGTATAGCATTATCTATCCGACAAGCGTTGCTAAATAACGCTCGTGAACAAGCCGAAAAATTAAGAGTGCCAGGCTGGCAAGATGCCGCAGTCAGAGCAATACAACCTCATCATCCTGTACCTCTGGCTATTTTGGGTTATGGTGAAAGCGATTTGGCTAAACAAGCTACCATTAGCTTGGTCTGTGATCATAAAAAAGCTGCTGAACAAGGATTTTTGTTAGCCAATTTACTCAATGATAAATCACCCAAACCTAAAGTCAGTAAAGTAGCGTTGCAGACACTAGAGTTGCTTGAGATTTTAAAAACAGCCAAACGACCATTAATAATCACTGGCTGGTCAGCCAACAACGCAGCCTTGTTAGCTGCTGCTACTAATATTCGCAAAGCGTTAAAATCAGTCAATATTAAAAACGAAAATACTCAGGATGATGCCATGTTATGTATCGTCCCACCCGATGCAAATACACTAGGCCTAGGCTTATTAACCCAGGGTAGCTATTTGAGTATAGACAGTTTACAGACAGAAAATAACGGATTAGATTATAGGACTGCCAAAAAATCTAATTTACTGGTGCTAGATCATTGCTCGCCAGCTTTTACTAAAAGGTTAAACGAATGGCGTCAATATTCAGATAATGTTGTTCTTTTAGGTCAACTCAGTGCTGCTGGTGCTGATGAAGTCAATCTTCCAGTATCAAGTTTTAGTGAATGTAGTGGCTCTGAGCTTAATTATCAGGGGTTAATCCAGTCTCATCTGCCAGCAACAAAACCATCAGGTCAATGTTTACCAGGCTGGCAATGGCTAGTGAATATCGCCAAGCTGCAGCAACATAAACTTGGCGAAGTTGATAATTTGGGTCAGCTTCGAGATCGACTGAGCCAAGACTATCCTCAACTTTATGTCCACTTTAATCAGCATCATCAGACTCAACTTGCTTTACAAACTCCAAGAGTAAGTGGCCGTACTGCTATGCTTGCCAACCAAACAATGCACGAACCCAAACCCTTCGGCGAAACAGGTGCCCCTTACAAACAAAGTATGGAAGGCACACAAGTGGGTCAAAAAGACGAATTTCCATTGGCTTATAGCTGGTCACCTGGTTGGAATTCTAATCAATCAAACCATAAATTTCGCGATGAATACCGTGGAGACGGACTTGCTCAGCAAAAAGGAGTACGCTGCATTGGCACCAAGAAGACTGATCAATGGTTTAAATGGCAAGCTGCTTGGTCAATAAATGCCAAAGCCCAATGGCAAATACTGCCGCTACAAAAAGTATTTGGTAGCGATAGTCTAAGTTTACATGCTTTACCTATTGCTCAGTTGAAAGTTCAGGCACAAATTGTTGCAAGACCAGTAGATGCCGCAAAATTAGGATTTATCGCGGGGCAGTTGATTTATTGCGATAATAACCAGATCCCCTTACAGTTGGTCACTAGTGACCAAGTTCCTGCTAATAGTTTATTGATCTATGTTCCCGCGGACCAACTATTCGAATTACACAATTGTGAACAGCTCACTGCTGCTACTACCAAACAAAACACAGAATACAACGTTCAAATATCTCAGCAACAAATACAACAACAACTTGTAAAACAACAGCAACAAAACCGGCTACTGGCGCAAGATCAAACAATCCCAATCCATTTTATTGAGGGAGTGATCTGATGCCGGGATTAGAACTGATGACAATGATTGGACTTATGGTGACCATATTGGTTCCTACTGCCGCGATGTTGGTGTGGTTCGAACGTCGTTTGTTAGGTTTTTTTCAACAACGCTGCGGACCCAATCGGGTTGGCTACTTTGGAATCTTACAATCCCTCGCTGACTTAATTAAAATTCTGTTTAAGCATGATTGGATCCCACCTTTTGCTGACCGGCCGGTATTTGTATTAGCGCCACTCATAGGCGCAATGGCGATATTAATGAGTTTTGCCGTAGTACCAATGGCACCAGGGATGATGATCTCAGACAGTAATATTGGTTTATTGTTTTTTCTAGCAATGACATCGATGGCGGTTTATTCAGTAGTGCTGGCTGGTTGGGCATCCAACAACAAATATGCAGCTTTAGGTGGCATGCGAGCTGCCGCGCAGACTATTAGTTATGAAGTGTTTATGGGTGTATCACTTCTTGGAGTCGTCATTTTAAGCGGAAGCTTCAGATTAAGCGATATCGTGTTGGCACAGCAAGATATCTGGTTTGTGATCCCACAATTTATCGGATTTGTTGTATTTATTATTGCAGGGGTAGCCGAAAGCCACAGATTACCCTTTGACCTGCCCGAAGCAGAAACTGAGTTGACTGCTGGATTTCACACCGAATACTCCGGAATTAAATTTGCTTTATTTTTTCTCGGAGAATATCTCGGCATGATGTTGATATCGATGATGATTACTACTCTGTTTTTAGGTGGCTGGTTAGGCCCTTGGTTACCACCTTTTGTGTGGTTTGTATTGAAGACCATGAGCTTGATTTGTTTCTTTATTCTTTTAAGAGCGGCATTGCCTCGGCCCCGCTTTGATCAACTATTAGAATTTGGTTGGAAATGGATGTTACCACTGGCGCTACTCAATTTAGTGGGCACCGCTGTTGTTAAACTATGGGGGGATTTTTAATTATGCATACTCAAATTAGAACTATGTGGACAGTTTTCAAACATTTGTTTGACACAACAGACACGGTTCAATACCCAGAAGAAAAACCATATTTGGCTCCACGTTACCGAGGCAGAATTGTATTGACACGTGATCCAGATGGAGAGGAACGTTGTGTTGCCTGTAACTTATGCGCCGTGGCATGCCCAGTAGATTGTATTGCCTTGGAAAAAACTGAGGACGAGCATGGTCGTTGGAGAGCTGATTTTTTTCGAATCAACTTTTCGCGCTGTATTATGTGTGGTTTGTGTGAGGAAGCCTGCCCTACTTATGCCATTCAACTTACACCCGATGTGGAAATGGCCGAATACAATAGACAAAATATGGTTTATGAGAAAGAGCATTTACTCATAGACGGCTCAGGCAAATATCCTGATTATAATTTTTACCACAAAGCTGGCATTAGTGTTAAAGGCAAAGATAAAGGACAAGCCGATCAAGAAAAACCTCCAATTGACGTTAGGAGTTTAATGCCGTGAGTGGCCTAACATTATTCTATGTGAGTGGCAGTGTAGCTGTGCTCGCTAGTCTATTAGTGGTAACCAATAAAAACGCTGTACACGCGCTGCTGTATTTAGTTGTCAGTTTATTAGCCTTGGCAATGTGTTTTTATCTGCTAGGGGCACCTTTTGCTGCTGCGCTCCAAATTATTGTTTATGCCGGTGCAATTATGGTGCTGTTCGTATTTGCGGTAATGATTTTTAATATCAATCAAACTGATATTGATCGAGAGAGTCAATGGTTAACATGGCAAAGCTGGGTTGGCCCTACCCTACTAGTCATGATATTACTCGCTGAAATAGTCTTCGTAATATTGTCTCATCAAAACTGGTCAACAAATTCGCTATCTATGGCACAAATAGAATTAGTGGATGCCAGAGCGGTGGGTATTTTACTGTTTGGCCCCTACTTGCTAGCAGTTGAAATAGCGTCGTTCTTACTTTTGGCAGGTTTGGTCGGTGGTTATCATCTGGCCAAAGAGCTTCCCAAACAAACTGATAAACAACAAGGAAACCAATAATGGCGGTTCCTATTGAGCATGGTTTGGTGTTGGTTGCCCTACTTTGGGCTATCGGACTAGTGGGTTTGTTAAGTCGCAAAAATACTTTATTTATGCTGATGTCGATGGAAATCATGCTCAATGCCGGCGCTTTAGCATTTATATTAGCCGGAAGTTTATGGCAGCAAGCTGATGGTCAAGTTATTTATATCCTGATCCTAAGCATTGCCGCTGCCGAGGTAGGTCTTGGCTTAGCTTTACTTATTCGTTTACGCCAACATATCAGTGATTTGGATATTGATAAACTTAACGAGATGAAGGGATGAATATGCAAAATTTGCTTTTCCTTGTTCCCTTATTTCCCCTTGCCTCATCCCTAATATTGTTGCTACTGGCCGGTCGACTTTCAGCCAAGATAGTAGCCGTATTAGGAGTAGGATCAATGGGTGTCGCTGCCATTTTAACACTATTTATTGGGATTGAATTTATAGACATGGGAAGTCATTCCTTTCAACAAGTGTTATTTAATTGGTTACCTATCGCCGATGCGCCTCTTAACTTCGGTTTACACTTGGACCAGTTATCTCTTGTAATGATGAGCGTGATAACAGGTGTGGGTTGGATGATCCACTGGTATGGTGCGGCTTACATGTTCGCTGATAAAGATATACAGCGCTTTTTTGTGTACATGAACCTATTTGTGTTTGCCATGTTGATGCTGGTTTTAGGCGATAACCTAGTGTTGCTATACTTAGGTTGGGAAGGGGTTGGTTTGTGTAGCTTCTTGCTAATCGGCTTCTGGCAACATAAAGCTGATAATGTGATCGCCGCCAAAAAAGCGTTTGTTGTGACTCGGGTTGGCGATACCGCAATGATGATCGGTTTATTAATTTTATTCAGTGAATTTGGCAGCTTACATATTAATACTATCGTCGACTCAACTGTGCAGGTGTCCCAGTCTAATCTGTGGTTAGCATGCATATTATTAGTAGGAGGCGCGGTGGGTAAGTCGGCACAATTGCCCCTACAAACTTGGTTACCTGACGCCATGGCTGGTCCCACTCCAGTGAGTGCACTGATCCATGCTGCCACCATGGTGACAGCCGGTGTGTATCTCATTGCCAGAATGCACCCTCTATTTCTTCAAGTTGATGGCGTACTAAATTTGGTTGCTTGGATTGGTGCGCTGACTCTGGTATTGGCCGGTATAGCCGCACTTGCCCAATCAGATATCAAACGTATCTTGGCCTACTCCACAATGAGTCAAATTGGCTACATGTTTTTGGGTTTAGGAGCACTGGCCTTTGATGCTGCTATTTTTCATCTCATGACCCATGCATTTTTTAAGGCTCTGTTATTTTTAACCGCCGGTAGTATTATTTTAAAAATGCACCACCAGCAAGATATATATAAAATGGGGGGTTTATTTCGAGCTTTACCTCTGACCTCAACATTTTTATTAATCGGATTGTTAGCGTTGGTGGCCTTCCCTGGCAGCTCAGGATTTTTTAGTAAGGAAGCTATATTAGCTGCCACTTATGAAGCCCACACTGCAGGACCAACTCTGTGGTGGATTGGTGTTCTTGGTGCATTTTTAACTAGCTTATATAGTTTTCGATTATTATTTATTGTCTGTTTTGGTCCAAGCAACCATGATCTAAAGGAAGCGGATTACAAACCATCCAGCCAGTTTGTGGTGCCTTTATTGCCCTTGGTGACATTAGCCGTAATAGGCGGATTTATTAGTTTAGATTTTGTACAGGTATTTGGCCCAGTTCATCATCCTCATTTACCATTATGGATAGAGTGGATGCCAGTAGCAGTGGCATTGGCAGGTTTTATATTAGCTTGGATATTATATTTTCCACGCAGTTCAATACGGTCCAATGATGGGACTTTCAGTCAATTCTGCCGAGATGGGTTAGGTTTTGACTGGCTTTATGAACGACTTTTTACCCGACCCTTGCAACTGTTCGCACGGATCAACAAAAGTGATGTCATTGACCATTTTTACCATTTTGTAGGCTGGTTTAATTTTAGTCTAAATGAAATTTTAGTTATCAGTCAAAACGGTAAGTTGCGCTGGTATCTGTTTGGCACCCTCGCAGGATGTGCCCTGATGTTAGGAGGGGTAGTATGGTGGCATTAAGTTTTTTAATTTGGTTTCCTTTGATGTTGGGTGCATGCGCCTGGCTCAGTGAAAAAAAATTTAGCGGTTCAGGCAACTGGGTCACCCTGTTTGGCTTATTCAGTTTGTTAATATTTGGTGTCTACCTTGCCAGTGATGGCACCAACAGCCTTAGTTGGGAGTGGTTTGCACGCTTTAACATTCATTTTTCTTTGTTGTATGACGGTCTTGCTCTGTTGCTCGTGACCTTGACTATTGCTTTGGCAATGCTAGCTGTGATGGTCTCCTGGAACGATATTGAACAACATCGTGGTTTTTTCCATTTTAATTTAATGTTTAGTGTGGCAGGTATTATCGGAGTATTTTTAGCAGCCGATCTGTTCTTGTTTTTCTTATTTTGGGAAGTGATGTTATTGCCCATGACCGCGTTAATTCTCATTTGGGGTCATGAAGATCGTCGCTACGCAGCGCTCAAATTTTTTATATTCACTCAAGTAAGCAGTTTGTTGATGTTAGTCGCCATTATTGCTTTGGCCCTGCACCATCAAAGCCAAACAGGAGAATTAAGTTTTAGCCTTAATGAATTGCAACAATTAGTGATACCCGACAATATGCAGTTTTGGTTGATGTTGGGCTTTTTTATTGCTTTTGCAGTTAAATTGCCCATGGTGCCATTTCATAGTTGGCTACCTGATGCACATACACAGGCACCCACGGCCGGTAGTGTTTTGTTAGCGGGAGTATTACTTAAAACCGGTGCCTATGGCTTAATTCGAATTGTATTGCCACTATTTCCTAACGCCACCATGGAATTTGCACCAGTAGCGGTCACTTTAGGCGTTGTCAGTATCATTTATGGAGCCTTCATGGCTTATAGCCAAACTGACTTGAAACGTCTAATAGCCTATTCCAGTATTAGCCACATGGGGTTCGTGTTATTGGCATTGTTTAGCTGGAACGAAGTAGCACTGCAAGGTGCCATATTAACCATTGTGGCTCACGGAATAAGCAGCGCAGCCTTGTTTAGTATGGCTGGTATGATCCAGCATCGTATTCATAGTCGTGAAATTGGCCAAATGGGTGGTATATGGGCAAGTGCTCCTAAAATGGCAACGGTAACCCTGATTTTTGTGATGGCAGGCATAGGTATGCCTGGAATGGCTAACTTCAATGGCGAATTACTCACCCTACTTGGCAGCTACCAACCGTTTCCTATACAAACCATTATTGCTTCCTTAGGTATAATCGGCTCAGCCGTTTATGGTCTACACCTATTTCAACGGGCCTTTCAGGGGCCAGCCAACGTTAATATAACTGACTTACACATGCGCGAATTGGTGTTCACTAGTCTCTTGGTGGTCGCCTTAATTTATTTCGGATTACAGCCACACATAGTGTTGGAATTAAGCAGTGAAACCCTCAGTAGTTTGATGCAAACCGCTGGGGAGGTTCGCCCATGAGTATTCAAGAATTATGGTTGTTGTTACCGGTATTGATCATAAGTGTTGGTATTTTAGCAGTGATGATCCAAGCAAGTTGGAAACGAAATCACTTCATTGCACAGGGTATTTGTCTAATCACCTTGTTTTTAGCGTTAGCTGCTTTAATTTACCAATACCCTACAAACGTAAAAACCATCACCATTTTGTTTGAACACGAACCCATTGGTGGTTTCTTCAGTTTAATGCTGTTGATGGTAGGAATTTCTGTGGCCTTGCTTCAAGGTCCATACATGGGTGCAAACAGTAAAGAAGTGGCTGAAGAGTTTTATCTTTTGCTGCTGCTTTCCTGCCTTGGTGCGATGTTGTTAGTGATGTCTCGTCATGTGGGCAGTGTGATCCTCAGTATTGAACTGATGAGTTTGTCGATGTTAGCCATTCTCGCATATAACCGAGAACGTCAACTCGCGCTCGAAGGTGCCATGAAGTACCTATTATTGTCTGGTGCTGCCACAAGCGTTTTACTTATGGGTTTTGCCTTATTGTATGCCAGCAGCGGACAAATGATGTTAGTTGACATGTTGCAATCTCCAATGGGTCTGATGGCAAAAAGTGGCTTTGTTTTGGTATTGGCTGGGCTTGCATTCAAGTTATCTCTGGTCCCATTACATTTCTGGACATCTGATGTTTATCAAGGAGCGCCGGTTAATTCCACATTATTGCTCACTACTTTGTCCAAAGCCGCAGTTTTTGCGTTGTTTATAAAATTAATTTTACAGGTTCCTGCTGATTTTGAGACAGACTTGATACGTATGTTAAGTTTGATGGCAATTGCTAGCATGCTGCTAGGTAACTGGCTGGCCCTGCAACAACAGAGTCTTAAACGTTTGATGGCCTACTCGGCTATCGCCCATATGGGTTATGTGTTAGTGGCAGCGGTTATTGCGATGGGCGTTGATCATAGTTTAGTGCTGGAAGGCGTCAGTTATTATTTATTAGCCTATCTGGTCGCCTCAATCTTAATATTTGCGGTGCTCACGCTATTATCCAGACTTGATGATCAGCAAGACTTGGATGAATTACCACAATTACAAGGGTTGTTTTGGCAACATCCCTGGCTCGCCAGCATTATGACCATCGCTTTTCTGTCACTCGCTGGTATGCCTATTACAATAGGTTTCATTGGTAAATTTTATTTGTTAACCCTCGCTATCAAACTTTCTGCTTGGTGGTTAGTAACTGCCATGTTGGTAGGCAGTGCTGTAGGACTCTATTATTACCTGCGAGTCATTTTCACGTTGTTTGCCCCTGCAAAGAATGACATACACCAAGCACATGGCGCTTACCTGACTAAAATATGGGTAGGACTTATTACTGCAAGTTTACTCATACTTGGGATATTGCCCGGACTGCTGGGAGATCAACTAAGAAATATATTAGCAATAGGCTAACAATTTAAAACTCTCACAATTAGCATTATCCAAATTTGAAGTTATTAACAATAATTAAATGCAACTAAATCGTGTTCTAGAACTAAATTGATTCGGTTTAATTTCAAACAAGTCTTTGTTGTGTTCTAAATTATTTGATAGTGCTCACTTTATAC
>OOEE01000003.1_pt1 | contig 22435 bp, 21 predicted proteins | sample 1670541 | NCBI WGS metagenome assembly OOEE01 (sample SAMEA98149918, study PRJEB22522) | marine metagenome | biome: marine biome; feature: marine water body; material: sea ice | place: Arctic Ocean | collected 16-Sep-2015 | depth 1.1 m | reverse complement strand
TGTCATAGAGGATTCTGAGGATTTTCTTGTGCTCGTAGTTTTGTATAAGAGACAGATTGTTAGCTTTTATTGTTAGCTTTTATTGAAAGCTTTTATTGTTAGCTTTTATTGATAGATTTATTGTAAGTTTCTTAAAAATAATTGCCTTATTTATTAATACATTTGCGCAACTTATTTGAACGACAAAATAGTCGTCTGCTTAAATTGTTTGATAAAAACCGAGAGTTTATGAAATATCAATATATTAATGGTTTTACTTGTTCGTAGTATCCACTTGAAATACGGTGGGAGTGGGTAATTATTGATACCGCTTTGTATTCAATCAAGTTACCAAGGGTAATCTGCATAAGCTAACCACAATAGATTACGTAACGATTACTTTGGGTGAAAAGCTGTGAATGGCTCCTTGATAAATAATCTTAATACATCATAGTTTTGTAAACTACCCAAAAAAATTAGCAATACGGTTAGGTGTTTTAATAAGTAAAACTAACCCACAGCCTGCCTGTTTTTTTCTGATATTAACAATGGCCGGGTTCGGTATTAATAACGATGTTTTTATTGCTGATGACTAATCGACTCGAACTTTTATTAATCAAACGTTAAGCACTATTAAACTACTAAGGCGCTTGCAGCTTTATGTGTGCAGTGAACATCAAGCAAATACTCATCATTCACTTTAGGGTACTCATTGCTCAGATAAAGCTTGTTAAAAAGCCAAAATTCTTCCGTCTAATCACTTAAAAGGTCGCTCTTTAGGGTAAATATATACTGGTTTTTTTCGTTAATATCACGAGTAAATGTTTGCTCAAAATACAAATAGTTTAGGTGTGAAAACGCTTCTGCAATAGCAAAAAACATATTGTGCTCATTCAGCTCTCGTTTGAACAAAACAGGCAAACATTGTTTGATGGTTCTACCTTCTTTACAAAACTCTTTTAAGCTCTGTAAATGTTTGTGATGGTGAGCAATTAAGGCATCAACGCGGCTATGTAGGCCTATAAAAGGTTGTTTGTGTGAGGGCAATACCAAGGTATCTTCTGGTAAATTTTTGAACTGCGGTAACGTATCTAAATACATCTTTAACGCATTGGCATTTGGCTCTGTGCTGTATACACCTATGTTAGGTGTGATGATGGGTAACACGTGATCACCGGATATCAACACTTTAGTGTGTTGGTTATATAAACACACATGTTCTGGCGAATGCCCTCTGCCAATTATGACTTGCCATTGATCAGTTTCAACAGAGTCAATGTTGCCAAGCGTACCAATTTTTATTACATCACCTTCTTGCAAGCGTTCATGTTGCAAAGGAATCGGCATGATGACTTGCCCTAAACCTTTACTTTCTTTGCGCTTTTCGCTGGCGTTGGCAACATAGTCCTCTGACATTCCACAGCGCACTAAGTATTCATCGTCTTGCCAGTCTGATGCGCCTCTGCTTCCGGCGCACATCGCTCTGGCAACAAAGTATTCAGAATGACTCATATAAAAGGGTACGCGATATTTGTCGACCAAATAGCCAGCCATACCGATATGATCAGGGTGCATGTGTGTGACAATGACTTTTGTCAGAGGTTTATCAAGCTTTGCTAACAGGCTATCCCATATCTCTTGGGTCTTACGAACACCAAAGCCAGTGTCTATGAGAGCGTAACCTTCTGTTTGAGTGACAGAATCATAATCTTCTATTAGATATAAATTGATATGATCAAGCTCAAATGGCAATGGCATACGTAACCACAAAATACCAGGTGAAACTTGCTGCCATTGACCAGGCTCTGGTATTTCTACATCAATAAAATCGGTTGTCACTCAATATACTCCACATTTTCAAAAAGGTATTACAATCAAGTTTTACCTAAACCACCACGCATAACGATGAATCATTAACTATCAATGCATTGAATATCAAACTAATCGCTGTAAAAGAACGATCGTTTCTTACGCCCTGTTATAGATAAACAAGGATAAAAAAGGTTGGTTCAATATCATTTCTATCCGTTTGATTGCCTTTAAAAACCAGACTTATTAATATGTTTGGTGAGTGGCTATTGCGCTTCGAATTAGATTTTAAGCACCGCTATAAAGGTGTGATTTTTTGGTATTGATAGTTGAGTTAACGCGGGGGAGGGTATTTGCATACACACCTATATTCTGCAGTAGTGTTTTAGTTTTTTTGCGTATTTACACATCAACTTTTAAAATACGCATCGCTATTATTATTCAATAAGTGATACACGATATAACGGCATCATAATCCGAGCATTGGTTCAGTATATTTAGCTTGGTGCCACGTTTTTGTATTTGAAATTTGTGAATGATAAAAAAGTGTAAACAAGGCAAGGAGATATAAAAACGTAAACACGTTTTCATTTTCTGTCTAGCCAAATCTATACCCTTGGTCATGCATTCCCGTAACGACTTAACTGTTCAGTATTTATATCGAGTCGTTAAGTCACTCGCAGACGGGTCTTTAACTCACTCACTAATCGATGTCACATTTATAATGAGTAGTATTGCTTGCATTAACCATTCAGTTTCATTAGTTTCAGATAACGCATAATCATTTTAAAAGACATTCAATGAAGCACTTACTAGTGTGTGCCGTAGCGGCAGGTATTTCTATTTCTGGTTGTTCACCATCAACAGAATCTTCTGTTATGACACCACAGTCTAATATTTTACAACCTGAATTAGCTGAAACTGATTTTCGTGCCAAAGGTATTATTGCTGGCTCTTTGCCTGAGGTAATAAATGCACTTAATACTGGTAAGATAAGTTCACAAGCTTTGGTAAAATTATATATTGAGCGAATTGAAAAAATTGATAAAAACGGACCTAAGCTGCAGTCTATTTTAGCACTTAATCCAGACGTATTGGCCATAGCACAAAAGCTTGATAAGCAACGTGCCGCAGGTGAAATCATAGGGCCTTTGCATGGCGTACCTGTTTTACTGAAAGATAATATTGAGACAAAAGACCGTATTGCCACCACAGCTGGAGCATTAGCACTTAAGGATAATATAACTGGACGTGATAGCCCTCTAGTTGCTGGCTTGCGTGCCCAAGGGGCGATAATACTGGGGAAAACTAACCTCAGTCAATGGGCTAATTTTCGCTCAGAAGGCTCAATGAGTGGCTGGAGTGCATTAGGCGGTCAGGTCAAGAATCCGCACATGTTAGACCGCAATCCGTGTGGTTCTAGTTCGGGTTCAGGTGCCGCTACTGCGGCCTCGCTTGCAGCGGCTTCAGTAGGGACTGAAACCAACGGTTCGGTTATATGTCCATCAAATGCTAATGGGATTGTAGGATTTAAACCCACAGTGGGTATTGTGCCTCAGCAGTATATTATTCCTATTTCTGTGTCTCAGGATACTGCGGGTACGATGACTAAAACGGTAATGGGCGCCGCATTGATGATGAACGCCATGGCCACTACCACACCCAATACAGACTACAGCGCTGGCTTGACAAAAGACGCCTTAAAAGGTGTGCGAGTGGGTGTATTAAATTTTGCCAAGGGAGATTCAGCGCCAATATTAGAACATTTCAAAACTGCCTTGTCTGATCTTAAGGATGCAGGAGCCATTCTGGTTGACATTGACGAACGCCCAGAGACTCCTAATAATTTTGGTGGCATGAGCTACGATATTCTTAAGTACGAATTTAAAGATGGTTTAAATACTTATCTGGCCTCCACATCACCTGCACAGGTATCGACCCGCAATTTACAACAACTGATTGATTTTAACGAGGCACATAAAGAAATTGAATTAGCTTTGTTTGACCAAAGTATTTTTGTCGCTTCGCAAGCAATGGATTCGCTTGAAAGTGAAGAGTATCAAACAGCAATTCAAATAGTCCAAACATCAACCCGGCAAGAAGGGATTGACAGATTATTACAAGAACACAATGTGCAAGTACTGCTGGCTCCTTCGGGTCCAACAGTTCCAATAGTGGATCCTATCAATGGCGACGTTTGGCCTAATAGCTGGCCAGGGTATGGCAGTCATGCTGCGCGGGCTGGGTATCCCCATGTATCAGTACCTATGGGGGGGATCCATGGGATTTCGGTGAGTCTTTCATTTATTGGTGGTGAAAATGCTGATGCTGAAATACTGACTTACGCTTATGCGTACGAACAACATTCATTGCGTAGGCTAGAGCCTCAGTATCTTAAAAATGCACAGGCCATTCCTTTTATTGCTGATGCAATGAAGGGGTATAAAGCGGCTAACTAATGACAGTTTTGGGGCAAGCGGCCAGCAAACCCCAAGGCCAAATTACACCGGTATTTATTATTACCACATCAAATACCTTGCTTCATTTTAGGATATTTACGATAGATGTTTTTGTTTATCACCTTCGTAAACTTCATTACTAATACAGTGGATAACCTTTCTTAGTGTTTGAGTTACTTTGCCAAATTTTGGCTGCGAGTGTCACGGCTTTAACGCCATTTTTTATTAACGTTAGATGCTCGTTTTGAATAATGGTGAATAGTGGTGAATGATGGCTTGCCCGAATGCCTACTTCAATTTGCTCAGGCGGCGTTCCTCTTACCTCAAAATATACGCTCTGTATTGGAGGGATCAATACTTACAAGATTTGGAAAATCCTCAGCACCCATATCTGTTTGATACCAGGCAACAAATGTGTCTTCGCCCATGCCAAATTGCGTTGCCATTCATCACAACTTAATCCGCTATTTTGAGATCTCGTTAATGTTAAAGTTTGATCATTTATTCGAGTTTCTTTATCTTAGAGTGAGTTAATTCTGTGCTTGATAACTTTTATTCATTTCTTTATGTCTGATTTATGTGCCTGATATCTCATAACAAACATGAACAATGTTTTCTAGCCCCATCAGGTATGTTAATAACACCAAGCGCTTTGAAAATGGGCGTTTTCTTAATAATAGGAATGATATATGAATAATCTTTTTTCGGTTGCTGGCAAGGTCGCAGTCGTTACTGGTGGGTCAAGCGGAATAGGTGCAATGATTGCCCGTGGTTTTGTTGAAAGTGGCGTTAAAACTTACATTACGGCCCGTAAACTTGAGCAATTGCAGCAAACTGCTGCTGAATTATCCACTTTGGGTGAATGCATCGCTATTCAGTCTGATCTATCTACAATGGCTGGAGTTGATACTTTTGCAGATGAAATGCTTAAAAGAGAGCCAAAAATTGACATACTGATCAATAATGCAGGTGCTGCCTGGGGTGCACCTATTGATGAATTCCCGGAAGCGGGTTGGGACAAGGTAATGGACTTAAATGTAAAATCTATTTTCTTTCTTAGTAAACGTTTATTACCTGCATTGCGTTTGTCTGGAACAGCAGATGAACCTTCACGAGTCGTGAATATTGCCTCTGTCAATGGGATCACTCATCCGCATATGAACAATTATTCTTATTCAGCCAGTAAAGCTGCTGTTATTCAAATGACACGGCATATGGCAGCAGATCTTCGCCCAAATCATGTCAATATTAATGGTATTGCCCCAGGTTTTTTTCCAAGCAAAATGACGAAACATGTTTTGGTGCATGAACAGGAAATTGCAGATAATCTTCCCGCTCGCAAAATTGGCGAGCTAAGCGATATTGCGGGTACGGCTATTTACCTTTGCTCTCGTGCGAGCAACTATGTATGTGGTCACACTATTGTTTTGGACGGCGGACAAGTAGCGCATTCAGGCTGAATTTAGATAAAACAAAATGCAGACCTATCTATGAATATGTCTAAACAAAAATAAGTTTCTCTATCCATTATAATAATAAAAAAGCGCCTAACGATTTAGTTTGCGCTTTTATTTGTCTTGTAAAATATGTAAACACTATTAATTACTTAGCTACTTAATTACTTAGCTATAGGTATTATTTTTGGCAACATCTGCAATGGGTATCTGTGTTAGCTTCGTACTTGTGCTCAAAGCGACTTTCAATCAATTTATCACAACTTTGTAATCTATCATCGCTCTTCGGTGGTCAACTAGTTACTCAGAGATAATTTATTATTAATGGCGTGAGCTCCCTCAGCTTCTCTTGCTAGTTTGACAATTTTATCAATTTGACTTTGGGTGTCGACAACCCCGATAAGACGTACATCGCCTTTAAGTGTGATGACATTGATATCGAATGCCTTAAGTTCTGATTGAGACACCAAAGCCATCTGAATATTTCTGGTCACTTCATTATCAGGAATGTTGGCTGTGTATGAAGGACTGGCCAGCATAATACTGGGAACTTTCAAAGGTTTGTCACAACCCGCTAAAAGCATAAGAGTGATGACAGCAAAACGATAGTGAAGCTTTTTTAAATTTTTATTCATGTGATTGCCTTTGTATTAGGTTAACAGTCGGTATTGATTATTCACTCAACTCACCTCACTGTTTGTTGGCTGGCTGTTGGTTACTAATTGTTTTTTGTTTCGTTTCGTTGCATTGCATCAAGTCACTGAAAGATGATGTGGCAGTATAAAATACTCGTTAAGAACACCCATGACATTTAGATCCGTTTATATCCTGAGTAACCCGCAATATTTTTGTCAGAATTAATGCCGTATATTTAATTGAGTACTCTGGTTTTGTCTTTTAGTATCATTGTTTGGCAACAGCGACTAAAACATATCCATTTTGGTTCTGGTTATTATTGCTTTTTTACGCCAACACTATGCGATATAACTATCTGTCATTTTTCTGGTTCGATTGTCTCATTGTTTACCTATTTGGGGCATATAAAATATGTTTTAGGCACTAAAAAATTACCTTTTATACGGTTGTAGAGATATAACTCATAGTGGTCGTCTTTTTACTAGTACTGCTAGGATGAGTCAGAGTTTGATTGTCATGGCAGTCAGTCATAGGTGGAATCTTATTTGTGTCTTGGATTCAACTAATAAGCGCTAGAAATATGTAAAAAAATAGTACATCGCGTATATGATAGATTAGCGAGTAAATACTCTGCTTCATTATTGAAACTTCATTCAGGGATAAAAAATGAAAACCACATACATGGCGATAGCACTATTATTTTTTTCTTTTGGTGCAAAATCATCTTCAGACTTTAGTCAATTAGAAATTCTGTTTACTCAATGGCGCACCTTTGAGGTTGCTCCTTTACATAACCTTGCACCTGACTATCGTCAAGTAACCTTCAAAAAGCGCCATACAAAATGGGCACAATTTAAAGCACGATTGTTAGCGTTTGATCAATCAGATTGGAGTGTTGCGCAGCAAATTGATTGGTTTGTGATGTTGGCAGAACTCAATGGGTATGAATTTAATGAGAAGGTGTTAAAACCTTGGCAGAGAGACCCTGCATTTTATAAACAGGTGTGGACATATAAAAGTGATGTGCCAGCTCACGAAGGTCCTACCCCTCATTATGTCACCGAATTATGGAGCTATTCCTTTCCCATCAGTAATAGCGAGCAGACTAGGTTAATCAACGACTTGTCTCGGATAAAACCTTTTCATATACAAGCCAGAGAAAATTTAACCGGTAATGCTAAAGAATTATGGGTAGCGGGCATACGTGATATTCAAACTCAGCAGCAAAACCTGCTGGATATTTCGTCTCAAATTAAAACAACTAACAATGCAACGCTAATACATACACATCAGCAAGCAATTCAGTCTACGGGGCAATTTGTGGCGTGGCTTCAACAACAAAGTATGACAAAAACTGGGCCTTCAGGGCTTGGCGTTGAGCAGTACAGTTGGTACCAAAAACACGTACATTTGCTATCCATGACATGGGAAGATGAAGAAAGGTTATTACGCCGTGAGCTTGATAGGGCTTGGTCATCGTTAAAGTTAGAAGAACAAAGAAACATTGGACTACCAGCTTTAGTATCAGTGAAAAATGCGGAAGAATATGATCAATTAGCAACACAGTCCGCTGACTTTTTTCTTGAATTTTTGGAAGATAAAAATATTGTCACGGTTGCCGATTATTTTAAACCGGCGCTTTATGCAAGATTAGGGCGTTTTGTACCAGAGGCAACTCGCCACTTCTTTCAAATTGGTTCACACTTTGACCCCACCCCCCTATATTCGCATTTTTATCATTGGTTTGAGCTAGCAATAATGGAAAACGATCCTAACCCAAGAGCTCTTAGAAAAAATGCGCTGCTGTATAATATTTTTGATAGTCGTAACGAAGGCACTGCCACGGCCGTGGAAGAAATCTTTATGCATGCGGGTTTATACGATCACAATCCCCGTGCGCGAGAAATTGTTTGGATTATGCTTGCTCAGAGGGCGGCCCGAGGTCTGGGCTCTTTGTATGCTCATGCTAATCAGATGACGATGCAACAAGCAGGTGAAATCCATATGAACTACACCCCTAGAGGATGGATGAAAACAGAACCTGACTTACTAATTTTTGAACAACATCTTTATCTACGCCAACCCGGTTATGGCACCAGCTATGTAACGGGCAAAGCTCTACTCGATACCGCCATGGCACAAAAAGCAAAACTAGACGAAGAGCAGGGTCGTGATTTTGTCTTGAAATCTTTCTTTGACCAACTCAATGATATCGGTGGCATACCCATTACATTGGGCGCCTGGGAAATGACAGGCAATAAACCTGCTTTCTTGAATGAGGTTGAGGAAGTTGCAAAAGGGCAGACGCAATAATTAGATACACTTGAATGTATACACTCAAATCCGGCGCTCAATTAAGTTATCAAGGCAGCAGGAGCGCTGTTTTATCGACCTTGAGTAATACAGTCCAGACATTTTAATAATTAAAAATATTGATACTCAGATAATATTGATGCTTCTTATTTAAAAAGTAAGTGTAATGAGCATCCTTTGTTTGGCAGTTTACGATAAAACGTTATTCTGTAAAGGAGTCATTGAAGAGATAGTTCAAAAGGTAAAGCGTTTGATAGCGATATTGAACCTATAGTGTTTGAGTAATAATGTTGCCGAAAAATTGATTGTAGGTACGGTGATGTGAGGACAGTATTAGTAAATACGCCTGCTGCTAACACTTATAGTGGTAGGCATAGCCAACCCAAACTTGGAGTCAAAGCGAAAGAAGTGACCCTATTACCTTGTCATTGGGAATAATTATCCATTCAAAAATGAGGAGCATCTTCTGCATTAAGGCGATTAGTTGGCTAGGCACAAAAGAATGCTTCAAGTGAAGATGTGATCAATACTCAGCAATAACAGTTAGATAAATTCATGCTATTTTTTTTGGAGGATGAGCCCGACTATCAACATGCGGGTCGTGCTCTATACCGTGATAATAAGGTAAGTTTTGAGACTACAATTGGACCTTGGCTAACAGATATGTAAGGTTTTGTCGTGGAAAAATTTATGAGAATATCTAACTTACACAACGACTTGTTCCCATATGACTGATTCACCAAAAGCCAATGCTTTCTAAATACTGCTTTAATTAAGGTTTTTTAAACGCCAGCGCCCATTATGTGAGCATGTCTTACAGTTATGAAGTACCTGTCCGTATCTATCAGCCTGCTTCAAGGTATTTGATGGGCATGACCCTAAGAATAAAACCTAAATAGTTGTCAGGTAGGCAACACTTCGCAAGCACGATAGCTAAGATCAGTTGTTTAGTCCTGAGCCACTGACAACAAGTCATTATAATTTACTTTTTACTAAATAGATGATTGCTTTTAGAGCTTTTATTGTTGCGTTAATCACGCTGTTTTGGCAGGTTTAAGTCTACATAAGGTCCTTAGTTATAGCGCCCAAATATGTGACTTTGAGCGAGCAGCCAGCTTCTAAGCGCTAAAGGTAAGGACCTAATCAGATTAGTTTTACTGAGAATGATTTAGGAATAACTTTGTTTTTGAGTACTCTTTCGATCGTCGCTTTATGTTTATTCTACTGTTACCCGTGTTTACTTGCTTGTTACTGGCCTTTACGAAAGTTTATCAATCAACCCGGTGTTTATTTTGCGTGTGGCACTGACTAACGACATTTTTGAGTACATAAAGTGGGATTTGCTAGCTTGGTTTGTTGCACTAATTTGGGCTGAACAATATTTCTTATATCAATGCATTATTTATTTATGCATTTTGAAGTGTTAAGTTGCATTTTAATGTTTAATATATGGCTATGTATGAAGGTCATTTCGTCCTATTACCCAAATTGCCTGTTCAAATGAACCTCGCACCTTTGGAATATTCTTAAGCGTTTTGACGTATAATGCTCGGCAACTAAGCAAGCATTATTAATTGAAACAAACATTGGAACTCTATGAAAACACTATCTGATATTGGCTTAATCGGCCTTGCTGTCATGGGTGAAAACCTAATTTTGAATATGGCAAGTAAAGGGTACACCGTCACTGCTTATAATCGCTCTACTGATAAGGTGGAAAATTTTATCAATGGCCGAGCAAAAGGCGAGAGCATTCGCGGTGCTTATTCGGTAGAAGAGCTAGTTCAATCGCTAGCCATTCCTCGTAAAATTATGATTATGGTGAAATCAGGTGCTCCTGTTGATGCCACTATTGACCAGCTTCTACCTTTGTTGGACAAAGGCGACATTATCATTGATGGCGGTAATACTCATTTCCCTGACACTATTCGCCGTGAAAAATACTGTGCTGAAAAAGGTGTTAATTTTGTGGGTGCTGGCGTTTCAGGCGGTGAGGAGGGTGCGCTTAAAGGACCTTCAATTATGCCTGGTGGTTCAGCTGAAGCATGGCAAGCAGTGAAACCCATTTTTCAAGATATCTCTGCCAAGGTAGAAGATGGTTCGCCTTGTTGCGATTACGTAGGCGAAAACGGTGCTGGTCATTTTGTTAAAATGGTGCACAACGGTATTGAATATGGCGATATGCAGTTATTGTGTGAAGCTTATCAAATTATGAAAGATGTGCTTGGCATGTCAGCCGATGAAATGCATGAAGTATTTAAAGAATGGAACACCACTGAATTAGATAGTTATTTAGTTGAAATTACTCGTGATATTTTAGCTTTTAAAGATGAAGACGGTGGTCCACTGGTAGAAAAAATTCTTGATACAGCAGGCCAAAAAGGTACGGGTAAATGGACAGGTATAGTTGCATTAGATTTGGGTGTTCCGTTAACTCTTATTGCTGAGTCTGTATTTGCTCGATGTATATCAGCCCTAAAAGACGAACGTGTTGAAGCATCTAAAGTGATCACTGGCCCAGCTAAAACATTCAATGGTAACGCTACTGAAAAAGCTGCCTTTATCGAAGATTTACGCCAAGCGGTTCTTGCGTCTAAAATTGTTTCATACGCTCAGGGTTATACTTTAATGCGTGAAGCAGCCAAAGAATATAACTGGAACCTCAACTACGGTGGTATCGCATTAATGTGGCGTGGTGGCTGCATTATACGTTCTGCATTTTTAGGTAAGATCAAAGAAGCTTATGATAAAAACCCAGAGTTAAACAATATATTATTGGACGACTACTTCAGAGATACAGTCGTAGGTGCACAAGAAGGATGGAGACGTGTAGCAGTGAATGCCATCACTACTGGTGTGCCAGCACCTTGCCTCACAGCTGCACTTAATTACTTCGACGGATACCGCACTGCGCGTTTACCGGCTAATTTGTTACAAGCCCAACGGGATTATTTTGGTGCTCATACCTATGAGCGTATAGACAAGCCAAGAGGTGAGTTCTTTCATACAAATTGGACTGGGCGTGGTGGCGATACTTCGTCGTCGACCTATAACGCTTAAGTTGTTTTAAGAAAAATAAAAAGCCGTAACTTAATTATTCGTTACGGCTTTTTTGTGTCCATAAGATTAATGTATAATTATAAAGGTAAACCAGCAGTAATCGAATCGATACGAGGCGTAATGCTGAGCTCCTCAATGCCCGCGAACCATTTAAGTTAAAGCTTGTTTCGGTGTCCATATTTATCCAATGAACTGACGCATTAACAGACCACTTGTCGTCAAGTATATAAATAAAACTGTTTTTTTCTGCCGAACCAAGCTAACTAAGTTTAGGTTGCTGAAGCCAGCAGTGGTGACGGTATGGATAATTCCTTCATTAAATCGGTGTCGTTAATATCCGCGGCAACATCATTGAGTAACAATTAGGCGTAGTCGTAACTAGCCCCATATTTGATGATTTAAGACTATTGACTAAGGTTTGATTGGATACTAAATAGCAGCACAATGTCCGTTTAGGATTTAAGTTAAATGACTAAAATGAAAGACTAAAACAGACATCTGCTTTAACTAATAAACGTCTGCCAAGCTTTAAGTAAAGTTTTCAGATCGGTTAGGCCACAGCCTGATTGGATATGTAGGTTACTCAGTTCTTGGCTTTCGTCATCTTCCGAAGATGCCATTTCTTGGATGTGATTGTTATTTAAAATAAGCTCAACTTCATCCTTATCAAACTCTAAATGGTATTCCTTGCCGTTGTGTTGGTAACTACAAAGTTGGTTGGTCTGAAGCTGCTGGATAGTATTCAGTAACGCAGTGATTTGTTCAGAGTCTTGAGCGATTTCATGACTTAGCCAATCACCAAACGCTTCACACTCAAGTTCACATGTGGCTACGGGCTGCCCTAAAATATCATGAAAAAATTGATAGTCCATTAGATGTCACTAATTATTGAAAAGTGTAGAGCGACTATACGCTAAACCTATCGCCCACTGTTGATAAAATATCATCATCAACATAACGAGTCTTTTCTACCGAAATACAGTGCTATGTGTTATTAAAGCCAAGTTATGAATTGATTACTCATAATACTCTGAGCATCCTAATCCAAGATGACAGTCTTAACTTAACTGACTGGTAAATACACAACTTTCCTGTAAGCATCAAATATATCAACGATGCTAATCAAACCATCATCTATTTCATCTTTGATAAAGTAACCGGCAATATTCGACTGGTAGCTGTTAAAAATATCTTTTTCATCTTGTGAGGTAGTTAAAACAAATACCACACTATTTTTGTAGTCACTGTCTTTGCGCAATGTAGTCAAAAATTCTAGGCCATTCATACGTGGCATTTGTAAGTCTAACAATATAACAAAAGGACGTTTTATCTTACCTAATGCGAGCAATTCAAATGCTTCTACTCCGTCTTTTGCTCTAATGATAGGGCTGGAAATGTGGCGGCGTTTAAATTCCCGTTGGATACTCATCGCATCAATATCGTCGTCTTCTATTAAGAAAAGAGTGATGTCGGTAGGATTGGTTCTATTCATTGACCCATTGCCTTCGTTTTAGGCCATGTAACAATAAATGTGGCTCCTTTGCCAATATCTGATTGAATTGAAATTTTACCTGAATAATTAGCTAGCGTTTTCTCAACCATTGCTAACCCTAAACCACTGCCTTCTACTTCATCTCTTGGTTTAAGGGTTTGAAATTTCATAAATATTTTTTCATGTAACGAAGGATCAATACCTGGCCCATCATCTGTCACACTTATCTGATAATCATGTTGTAAGTTTTCGCATTTTATCTCGATATGGCCTGCGTTTTTTAGATGGTGTTTGACTGCATTAGATATTAAGTTTGTAAGCACTAACTCAAGTGGTGCTCTAGGTAATACGATGTCTACGTTATCTACCTCAACTACAAAGCCCTCGGGCAAGCCTAACGACTCGTAGCACTGTTTTGTTGTCTCTCGTAGATTCAAGCTTTGTGGAGGACCATCATTTTTGCCAACCCTCGAGTAATTAAGTAAGTCTTTGAGCAGCATATTCATTCTATTAATACGATTTTTAATCATACCAAAATGTTCAAGGCTTTCAGCCTGTAAGACTTCTGCTGCATCTTCCTCGATCCAAGATACCAATCGTTTAATTGCGTTTAGTGGTGCCTTTAAGTCGTGAGAGGCGATATAGGCAAATTCGTCGAGCTCACTATTTGATTTCTTTAACATTTCAATTAATGCTTCTCGTTCGGTCACATCTCTGGACACTCCTAATATGTAGGTTTTGCCTTCGTCATCTTCAAAACGTTTTTTAGTGGTAAGTAACGTACGGATTTCGCCGCTTGGAAATACTACTTTTTCTATTGTTTCAGTTGTATCTTGCTCAAAAACTAACTTATCTCGTATTGAAAGAGCCTCAGTTTCCTCGTCACTATATTTTTTTAGGGCTGAATATCCAATGATTTTATCGCGTTTCTTTTCTGGGAATAAAGACAAAAATGCTGTGTTGGCATGAAGGATTTTATAGTCACTGTCTGTTGCAAATATTAAATCAGGATTATTTTCACTGATCATCTGATAAAGGTTTTTTAATTTTGACAACTCATAATTTTTTCTTCGAAGTTCTAATTGTGATACCACATCTTTGGCGAGCAGTTTTAACATAGACTTTTGGTGTTGGTTGACTGTGTTTGGATTAATATCAAAGACACACAAGGTTCCCAAAGTTTGGTTGTCGCTATTAATCAATGGTACGCCGGCGTAATAACGAATATTGGGTGCTTTTACTACAGATTCACTTTGCTTAGTTCTATCGTCAAGTAGTGTGTCAAAAATTTCCAACACCTGTGTTTGAGTAACTGCAAGGGCAGAAAAAACATTTTCTTGCAGTATTTGGCTAGGAAAAGAACCCATTTGTGAAGCCACCCATCGTGTGTTGGCATTGATTAAACTAACCATAGCGAAGGGTTTGTCACAGCCTTCGGTGGCAAGAACAGCTATGTCGTCAAACAATTTGTCTATATTCACATCTAAAACGTTATATTTTTTTAATATTTGGATGTTAGATTCTTTGCGATTTGACATAACAATTCCTAATCAAAATAAAATAAGATAAAACCTAAACTGTGGTTGTGCATAAGCTTGTTAATGTCGGTGGACTGCCAATTAATACTTAAAATGCCCCGATTTCTATTTTTAACTCTTCCGGACTTGACTCACCTTTAATTAGAAAACCTTTAACAAAATCATACTTAAGTGCTTGAATTTTTTGTTTTGGGTCGTCTGATCCTGAATACATTAAAATCTGGCATATATCTAAGTTAACTTGTGTTTTTAACTCTGCAAATTGTTGTAAAAATTCAAACCCATCCATGATGGGCATATTGACGTCAAGTATAATAATTGCGGGGGGGAAACTTTCACCATACTGCTGTTGGTTATGTAAAAAATTGTTTAAAAAAGCGAGCCCTGATCGGCCATCGGCTTTTTGCACTATTTTACTTACACCAATTTTGTGAAGTTGGTGACTCAACATGTACCGTTCGATTTCACTATCATCGATAATTAAGACGCTAGGTTGTGGCATAAAAAGTCGTTTATATAAACTCATGTCTACACCACAATAATCTTTATTGTTTGCAGATAAAAGCGTTGCACAATACTAAAGCATTATAACTCAGTTTTTTGAAACAACGAATACTGACCCCGAGCGTTCTAGTTCAGTCAAATATACTCTTACATCAAACTCAACTTGGTGATAATCAGGCATCATATGCTGGCAGAGTTGATAAAATGCTTTGTTGTGTTGTTTTTCTTTTAAGTGGGCAAGTTCGTGCACTACTATCATTTTCAAGAATGGCTCGGGAGTGTGCTTAAATAAGGTACTGACTCGCAGCTCGTTTTTACTCTTTAATTTGCCACCTTGTACACGTGATACATAACTGTGAAGGCCTAAAGCGTGGTTAACTATATGAATTTTGCTATCGTATATCACCTTACTCAGTGGTTGAGTTTTCTTCATAAATTGACTTTTTAGAGACATCGCGTAGTCACGCAGTTCGTTATCGTTGGGAATGTTATGCGTTTCTGGATAGCGTGTTCTTAGCCAATCGCCCAGTTTATTTTGAGATAGTAAATGTTGTATATCATCTTGCAGATGTGTCGCATAGTGTGCGAGGTAGGGCAGTGTGTTTGACATAGAGGGCACCTAACTGAATAATTGACCTAGTTTAAATCCTAAAGATCAAATAGTCGCCTGCTTGTTACACTATTGACATATGAAATATCATATATATGATATTTCATATGTATTGAGTTGAGCACCTTTAATGACCCCTATTGCTTTTTATAAATGTTTATCTGAAGACACACGTTTGAAGTGCTTGTTACTGATCACGCTTAAAGGTGAGTTATGCGTGTGTGACTTAATTAGTGCACTGCAACTGAGTCAGCCAAAAGTATCACGACATTTAGCTGAGCTACGTAAATGTGGAATTTTGTCTGACCAAAGACGTGGAAAATGGGTGTTTTATAAAATTAATCATGCTTTACCGAGATGGGCGCTTGAGGTACTCACCCTGACCACTAAAGACAACCATATATACTTAAATGATTGTCTACATAATTTAGACACAGCCAAACTAACAGATAACTGCTGTTAACTTTTACCGGAATAATATTGAATGAAAATCTTATATATTTGCACCCACAACCGCTGCCGCAGTATTTTGTCTGAAGCTATCACTAATCAATTTTCTCTTGGTAAAGAAGGCAAAGTAGGAAATGTAGGAAAAATAGTAGCGAGAAGTGCTGGCAGTCAACCAGCAGGTGAAGTGCATCCATTGTCGATTAAATATTTACAAGAAACGGGTGTTTCAATTGACGGTTTACGAAGTCAGTCTTGGGATGACTTTGAAACATTTACACCCGATTTAGTGGTAACTGTATGTGATTCCGCCGCCAATGAGGTGTGCCCTGTGTGGTTTGGTAAAAGCTTAAAAGTACATTGGGGCTTAACTGATCCATCTAAGCTACAAGGATCTGAAACACAAATAGCCGATGCATTCAAAGCCACTATTGAACAAATAAGAAAAAGAGTGGAACAATTGAGCAACATAAACGTGGATATCAAAGACAAGGCCGCTTTTAAAACAGCCCTTACTAATTTAGGTGCAACATAATGTCTAAGCCTGATTCTAACTCTAACTCGGTTATGCCGAATCTTGAACTCATAGAATTTAATGTACCCAGAGCAGAAGACTTTGCAATAAATAAGACCAATCATAAACCCAAAATACTCTTGTTATATGGTTCATTACGGACACGGTCTTTTAGTCGGTTAATGGTAGAAGAATCAGCCCGTTTGTTAGATGCGATGGGTGCCGAAACCTGTATCTTTGACCCAACAGGTTTACCCTTACCTGATGCTGAAGACGCAACACATGCAAAAGTGGTGGAATTACGTGAACTAATGATATGGTCAGAAGGCCAAGTATGGTGCTCTCCTGAACGCCATGGTGCAATGACCGGTATTATGAAAAGCCAGATAGATTGGGTGCCTCTAAGTTTAGGAGGTGTGCGACCCACACAAGGGAAAACGTTGGCAGTTATGCAGGTAAGTGGGGGCTCGCAGTCTTTCAACGCCGTTAATCAAATGCGTATTTTAGGTCGCTGGATGCGTATGTTGACCATTCCTAATCAATCGTCAGTAGCCAAAGCTTTTATGGAATTTGACGACAACGACCGAATGAAACCTTCACCCTATTACAATCGTGTGGTGGATGTGTTGGAGGAACTGATGAAGTTTACTTTGCTTACCAGAGATAATAGTGACTATTTAGTTGACCGTTATTCAGAGCGCGTTGAATCAGCAGAACAATTAAGTCAGCGCGTTAATAAACGTGCTGACTAGTGTTTAATAAAAGCATAGAGGAACAAGTACATGGGATTATTTGAACGTTATTTATCAGTTTGGGTAGGCATCAGTATCATATTGGGGGTGTTTTTAGGCAGTCTTATCCCAGATTTTTTTGCTCTCGTAGCAAGCTTAGAATATGCACATGTTAATTTAGTGGTAGCGGTACTGATTTGGTTAATGGTTTACCCGATGATGGTCCAAATCGATTTTTCATCAATCAAAGACGTAGGTAAAAAGCCTAAGGGTTTAGCATTAACACTCGTTATTAACTGGTTAATTAAACCTTTTACTATGGCCGCCTTAGGTTGGTTATTTTTTAAAGGTTTTTTTGCTGACTGGGTCGATCCAGAATCAGCTAACGAATATATTGCAGGTATGATTTTACTGGGTGTGGCCCCTTGCACTGCGATGGTATTTATTTGGAGTCAAATGACTAAGGGCGATGCCAATTATACCTTAGTACAAGTATCGATTAACGATATTATTATGATCTTCGCATTCGCACCCTTAACCGCGCTTTTATTGGGTGTCAGTGATATTCAAGTACCTTGGAATACGCTCGTTAGTTCAGTGTTATTATATGTGTTGTTGCCTTTAGTGGCAGGCGCGTTGACCCGTTCTTTGTTAGATAAAAAAACCGGAAAAACAGAAGAGCAAAAAAGTGTAGACAGTTTTGTAGCTAAGCTTAAACCTTGGTCAATAGTTGGTCTACTAGGCACTGTCGTGTTGCTGTTTGGTTTTCAAGCGCAAACTATTTTGACTGAACCGCAGACAATTGTGTTGATTGCCATACCACTCATCATTCAAACCTACGGTATATTTGCTATCGCTTACTTTTTTGCAATACGCTTAAAGCTTCCTCACAATATTGCAGGGCCTGCCAGTATGATTGGCACGTCTAACTTTTTTGAATTGGCGGTTGCTGTGGCTATTTCACTGTTTGGATTACATTCAGGTGCAGCTTTGGCTACTGTGGTGGGTGTGTTGGTTGAAGTACCAGTGATGTTGTCTTTGGTGTATTTTGTGAATAGAACTCGGCATTGGTTCGTTTAACAGCATCGATAAGCTATGAGTTCAAGCTGCAAAGCATATGTTAATTTGGCTGAATGTTAAGAGCAGTGGCATGCCATTCGTTTTACTGAAAAATCATATATGGTAAATCACTTATAGTATTGGCATTATTGATTGGTGCAGGCAACACTAACTTACTTTGAGCCATACCATTAGAGAAGCATGTGGTGATGAAAGCTGCAGTATTATTGTTATCTGTTGTGCTCGCAGTTAATAACGCATCAGGAGCTGAGTCAGAAGCAAATGTGTTGCATGGTATCAATAAGTGTTTGTTAAATGCCCTTGGGCAAGCAATGACTGAACAGACTGTGAGAGAATTGCGACAAAGCTGCTTAGATAAAGCGCCAAGCTTATCTAACCAGCGTGTTGCTCAAGAAAAACAAGCGTTGCAAAATCTTTTTGCGATTATTCCTCATAAACCCAATTTTGTATTATTTGCTAGTATCATCAGCATCCATTAATACCCTTATATTGAGATCCTGTTGAGGCTAAGTTGGATGATGTTGAAATAAAATTTCAAATCTCCTTAAAATATTTGGCGGTATAAAATCTGATTTTTAAAGAACTTGATCTACAGTTCGTCTTCACAACGACTCGATGGTGGCAAGTTCTCAAAAGCGGTATTTCAGCTCTCTTCCGGGATCCAAATTATGAACCGCAAGTGATATTCAATTGTCACCGCTCTTGATCCCGTGGGTTATAGTGATCTAGGTTTACTTTGGAGTATTTCAGAGAACATTCTTTAGAGTTTTTGCCAAGCAATAATTTGCGGAGTGGTGACAGGGTGGGCGATACAATTGGATCGGTCGTTGCCTATCAACGATCGATTACAAATGTATGTTAAATATTTTAACAGATATAGTGAAAGTCGAACCTATCACCATCACAACTCTCAAAGGTCATGCATCGGAATTAAGTTGCCCAATGGGTTGCAGTTATGGACGTTGTCGAAGGTATCGATAGTATTAAGTGTCTTGGTAAAACACGGTTCTATTTCGACCAGTGCTTTTAGCCATGTAAAGGGCACTGTCAGCTTGTTTGGTCAAATTATCTAGGTTAAGACTACCATCGCTTATGGTTACACCTATGCTGATGGTTACTGAGGTGTTGTTTATTTTTATTTCTGACATTAACTCATGCAATTGTGCAGCAAAAAGCTTAGTGCCAACCTTATCAGTATCAGGTAATAATATAATAAATTCTTCACCACCAAAGCGCGCAATCAAATCAGTCTGACGACCAAATGTTTGCAAACGTAGACCTAATTCGTTTAAAAGTTTGTCTCCTTGCACATGTCCAAATGAATCGTTTACTTTTTTGAAGTGGTCTATATCTACCATTAATAACGAAATAGTATTTTTATAACGCTTTGCTTGATTAATAAGCTCGGGTGCTCGCAGATTTATTTCTCGACGATTCATCAACCCAGTCAGTTCGTCAGTCGATGCCATTGAAATTAATATTTTTGCTTGAGCTTCCAACTCTCTGCGAACGTTTATAAGTTCTTCATAAAGTTTATCGCGCTTCGATGCATTGAAAAAAACCCAATAAATATGACCTTTTTCATCAATTTTGGTACTAACCAGTATCGGTATACGTTTTCCATTACCGTCATATAAAGTTAATTGCATTTCTTCGCATTTTTTATCATGTAGCAAAGTGGGCATTAAATAACTTTCAAAAAATATTTTAGATGCGTAAGTAAATAAATCATCGGAACTTTTACCGACTAACGTTTCTAAATCCCAGTTCAACTCATATGAAAAATACGTATTGGCGTAGATAATCCTTCGATTTTCATCGGTTACCATTGCACCCGACTGAAAGGCATCCGGTTCAGGGCTTATAAATCCTATGACCTTATTAGTCAACGTAGTCCCTTAATCCTTGGTTAATGATGTCTGGGTAGGTCATATGTAAACAATGCCCTTCAGCTTCTATTAGCTTGAGTTGTGCATTAGGTAATTGTTTTAACATGTACTCGCCAATATCAGTTGAAGCAAGAGAGTCATGACTACTTTGAAAGATCAAAGCTGGGTGTTTGGCTTCTTTTAGTAAGTAGCGGTAATCGGAAAAAAACGTCGCTTTGGCAAAAGCTTTGGCTATTATAGGGTCAGTCGAGCAAAAGCTTCCTGATAACTCACCTATCAACTTTTCAGAATGGTTTGCACCTATGACAAGAGGCGCAAGGTAATTTGCCCAACCAATATAGTTTTTATCCATTAAATTAAATAATTCGTCTAAATCAGACTTTTCAAACCCTCCAATGTAGTCAGGTTCGAAATTTAGAAAACAAGGGGAGGGACAAACCATTACTAAATTACTAAAAAACTTTGGTTGTTGGATTGAAGCAATGAGACCTATCATGTTGCTCACTGAGTGCCCAACAAAGGTGACATTTTGTAAATCTAGGGCTTCGCAAATTTCGAGAACATCGAGAGCGTAACCCTCTAACGAGCTGTATCGGGCTTGGTCATAATTGGCTAAGTCTGAATTACCGGAGCCCACATAATCAAATAACACTACTTTGTAATGTGGTATCAGTGCGGGGAGCATAAAACGCCACATCTTCTGATCACAACCAAAACCATGAGCTAAAAGCAGAGTCTTTTCACCTGTGCCTATAATATTTACGTTATTTTTTTTGAAGATATCATTAGCAAATGGCATTTTTAACTCATTTATGAGGTATCTGTTTATCCAATATACATGAAGGTTCACCAGAGATAAATCATCTCGTCTCTAGTGGCTGCGATAACAGCTAATATTTTATTTTGAATAGTGTGATGGATATTGGCTTTAGTCATAGCCACAATAAATAAATCGACACCATAATTAAACTCTGATTCGCTGACATTCATGTCAGTCTGAATTTGTTCCACATTATAACCTGTGTACTCATATGGGTCATCTATTAAGATGTATATGTGCTCGCTGACCTTTTCACGAAACGATCGATATTTGAATCCTTAAAAAATACGTACATCATCGGGTGAAATTCAATTTCAGTAATAAAATTATCCACTATTTCTTCAATTTTGGTTTGCCTGCTTAATTGCTGGTAAGTACTTAAATAGGTTGCGGTGCAAGCATTTAAAAATAATCAAGCAAAACATACCAAGAGGAAAGTTTTCATAGTATTACCAAAGTTGTCCATTAACAGAAAGGTATAAACCCATCTGTTGTTTTACACGACATCAACAAATACCAGTTTTACGCATAATATTTTTCGAGCACTGTTAGTTAATTGTTCTGTTTATAATTTAATCCACTGTTTTGGTAATAGTAACCGTATATTAGTATCACAAGGCGTTGTTCCGATGCCTGAAGTGAATTATCAATAAGGCAAAGCATGACTAAACCATTTTTTTAACTTAATTATTGATAATATTGTTGCTGATAAGAATACAGCCTAGGCCAGAAAAAAAGGCTTTAAGTATTCAAGTTCATAACCTTTGCTTAGCACCGTGGATCAATACAAACCTACCTTAATATTAATCCACATATCAATTGATCTGATTGTGCTTGGAACGCGTTTAATATTCATGAAATCGAAATTATCAATTGGCTTATATTGGTTCAGACATGATTTACGTCTAACTGATAACCGAACCTTCAATAAACTTTGCTCAGAAGTCGACCGGCTTATCTGTGTTTATGTAAAAGGTCAGGAAAAAGAATTCAGAAGCAGCTTTTCTGAAGGAGAAACTGGGCGGTTCAAACATAAATTTGAGCAAGAAAGTGCAGTTGAATTAGATATCGCATTAAGGAAAAAAAAGCAGTATTTATTG
>OOEE01000002.1_pt1 | contig 27073 bp, 27 predicted proteins | sample 1670541 | NCBI WGS metagenome assembly OOEE01 (sample SAMEA98149918, study PRJEB22522) | marine metagenome | biome: marine biome; feature: marine water body; material: sea ice | place: Arctic Ocean | collected 16-Sep-2015 | depth 1.1 m | reverse complement strand
ATAGCGATAGCTAAATCAAAACGTCCACCTTCTTTGGGCAAGTCTGCTGGGGCTAGGTTAACTGTGATACGTTTTGCTGGAAATTCAAAGCCAGAGTTGATTAATGCACTGCGCACTCTGTCCTTGGCTTCTCGTACAGAGGCTTCAGGTAATCCGACTAAGTTAAAACAAGGCAAGCCATTGGACAGATGCACCTCAACAGTAATAAGGGGGGCGTCGATACCTACACTGGCTCTTGAATAAACTACGGCTAAAGACATAGCAACTCCATTTGCGAACAAGGTGAGCTTTAAGGCTAGCTAATCATTAAAAAATTGCGAGTTATTCATCTTTTACTGAATCATGCGGGTTAAAGACAGGAAGATGCCAGTGCCACTTCATTGCGCATAAACGACAGGTTAAGGTGATGCCAAAGCCTATTATCATGCAGCTTACAGTGTTCAAACCTAGTTTAAAGGCTAATATGTAACTGATCCCCCCAATAATACAGGCGGTTGCATAAAGCTCACCCTTCAAAACCATTGGGATTTCTTGGCAGATTACGTCTCTGATTAATCCTCCAAATACAGCTGTCATGGTGCCTAATGCAATGGCGATAAGAGGAAATGCACCGTAGGTCAGGGCTTTTTGTAAACCCATAACATTAAAAAAAGCTAAACCAAAAGCGTCAGCAAAAAACAGGTAGCGTAGCGGAAAAGTGTCTTTACTACGTAGCCACATAATGGTGGAAAAAGCTGCAAGGATGATCACATAAAAGAAGCTTGGGTCTTGCACCCAAAAAACGGGTAAGTCTAAAATCATATCTCGTAAAGTACCACCACCAATGGCAGTAACTGAGGCAAGTACCACTACACCAAAACCATCCATATGTTTTTTATAAGCCATAAGCGTGCCTGCGATGGCAAACACGGCGACTCCTGCTAAATCTACCCAATGTAACCAAGTTTCCATATTCCGCCTAAAGTACAAGTTTGTTCATTCAAGAATGATAAAATTTATTTTGGTTAAGTATATCATCCTCTAAAAAAGCATATAGCAATGCTTGATCAAAAGATCAGCTTCATGATATTTCTGTAATATGTAAGAATAAATAAAGTTTATGATGCAACGCTCTATTCTTTCTTGCGCAATGCAATGACGATATCCCTGATAGAAGGGTAATTTTATTGCGGGAATAGTGCGAGAATAGTGGGAGAATAGTGTGGTAATGGTCAATGTTAAAACCCCTCGTGCGAAAGTTTGAGGTTTTTTTTGTAAATGGCATTTTGCTTTAACGGATAAGTTAATCAGTGGCCAAGCCTACAAATACGCAGTGAGAAAATGTGTGCGAGCGATCAATCATGGAAACTGATATCTCTTGTGCGTAAAGTCTCATTTGCTCTTAAAGCTTATGCTTTGTTAGCCAACAGAGTTGATGAAAGTACGGTGCGCGATGCATCGAAATTGGAAGATTAAATGACACGTTCAGCTAATGAATATCTAAAAAGTATATTATTATCGCCCGTTTATGACGTGGCGGTGAATTCTGATTTGCAAAAATTAGAGAAGCTTTCTGCTTCTTTAAGTAACGATATTTGGCTAAAGCGAGAAGATCAACAACCGGTTAAATCGTTCAAATTGCGTGGTGCTTATAATAAAATATGCCAGCTTTCTGATGAACAACTAGCGAAGGGGTTGGTCGCTTCTTCCGCGGGTAACCACGCTCAAGGCGTAGCTTATTGTGCTAAAAAGAAGGGGGTTAAGGCAACTATTGTGATGCCTGCTACTGCACCGGATATTAAGGTTGAAGCTGTTCGCAATTTTGGTGGTGAGTGTGTGAATGTGGTTTTGCATGGCACCAGTTTTGAACAAGCAAAGGAAGAAGCATTACGCCTGTCTAAAGAATACGGTTTCACCATGGTTGCTCCTTTTGATGATGAAGACGTTATTGTTGGCCAGGGCACCATAGCTCGTGAATTACTCGAACAAAACCCGGATTTAGATACTTTGTTTATCGCTGTTGGTGGCGGTGGTTTGATCGCGGGTATTTCGGTATTTCTTAAACAGCTTAAACCCGAGTTAAAAATTATTGCGGTGGAGTCTGATGAGTCAGCTTGTTTGCAAGCGGCTATGTTAGCAGGTAAACCTGTGGCCCTTGATCATGTGGGCATTTTCGCTGATGGTGTTGCGGTAAAAATTATTGGTGAAGAGCCTTTCCGTTTATGCCAGAAATATGTAGATGAAGTGATAACTGTTAACACAGATGAAATCTGTGCTGCGATCAAAGACATATTCGATGATACACGGGTGATTGCCGAGCCAGCAGGTGCATTGTCTATAGCTGGTATCCGCAAATATCTTAGATCTAATCCTATGCAAGGTAAGAAGTTTGGTGGCATTTTATGTGGCGCTAATATTAACTTTCATACGTTACGATATGTATCTGAACGTTGCGAATTAGGCGAACAAAAAGAAGCCGTTATAGCGGTTAAAATCCCTGAGCGTAAAGGTGCATTCAGAGCGTTTTGTGAGCTCTTAGGCGGACGAGCCATCACCGAATTTAATTATCGTTATTCCACTGACCGTGAAGCTCATATTTTTGTCGGCATTAAGTTGAGAGAAGGCCGTCAAGAGTTAGCACGACTGACAGATTCGCTTAGCAGCAATGGGTATAAAAGTTTTGACTTATCCGAAAACGAAATGGCTAAATTACATGTGCGATACATGGTCGGTGGCAGGCCACCAAGCCTTCTCAATGAAAAATTATTTTCTTTTGAATTCCCAGAACACCCTGGGGCATTAATGAAGTTTTTGGATACACTAGGAGAAAGATGGAATATTACGCTGTTCCATTATCGCAATCATGGAGCAGCTGAAGGTTTGGTTCTGGCAGGCTTTGATATTGTAGATGCTGACCGTGGCGAATTTGATAAACACCTAGCTAAGCTGGAGTATTTATATCAAGAACAGACCGAAAATCCAGCATATAAGTTCTTTTTGTCTGATTTGAATGGTGTATTTGAGGAATAGGTATTTGTTAAAAATGCAAAAAATAGTTGATGATATTACGGCGCAGATGGCTTCAAAAACTGAAAAAGGCGTTGTGGCTAGCTATATCCCTCAATTAGCATGTGTTAATCCAGAGCAATTTTCGATCAGTGTCGCTTTAGCTGACGGCTCAGTCTACAGTGCTGGCTGTTCACAAACCTTATTCTCAATACAGAGTATTTCAAAAGTTTTCACTTTGACTTTAGCTCTAGGAAAACTAGGTGAACGAGTTTGGAACAGAGTAGGGCGGGAACCTTCAGGTGACCCTTTCAACTCTATTGTTCAACTTGAACACGAGCAAGGAAAACCCCGTAACCCTTTTGTTAACGCTGGTGCTATCGCAATAGCTGATGCCATTATTCAAGGCCATTTACCAAAAGAAATATTAGCAGAAATTTTACAGTTTATACGGTTTTTAGCAAATGACGAAAGCATCTCCATAGACGAGAAAGTGGCACGTTCAGAGGAATTAACGGGTGAAAGAAATGCGTCGTTAGCGCATTTTATGGCATCATTTGGTCATTTTCAAAACCCCGTAGATGCCGTTTTAGGTACTTATTTTCATCATTGTTCTATTGCAATGAACACCATACAGTTGGCAACTGCGGGACTATTTTTAGCCAACAGTGGTGTCAATCCCATCACAGGTTATCGGGTTGTATCATCAGATAGGGCAAAACGCATCAATTCCCTGATGTTGATGTGTGGACATTATGATGGCTCAGGAGAATTTGCATATCGTGTTGGTTTACCTGGTAAAAGTGGCGTAGGTGGCGGCATACTCGCGATTGCGCCTGGCAACGCATCTATCGCCGTATGGTCCCCAGGATTAGATACTATTGGTAATAGCAAACTTGGTACTGAAGCGCTAGAATTGCTGACGGAAGAAACGGGTTGGTCCGTGTTTGGGCAATAACCTATATTTGCGCCAAAGAAAAAGCATACTGAACTCATTTAAATCATCTACCTAAAAATACTAGGTATTTTAGCCAAGAAAATTCTTTCAGCGCATTTTTAATGTGACTGCCTTGATTGATTAGCCACATTATGGACTCTTTATTTTGCATACACTTTCAGAATTAAAGGCTGGTTTTCTAGCTGGTATTTCCCAATTAACGTTGTCAGAGAACCTTAGCATATTCCCAACTGAAATTTTATCGTTAGCCGATTCGTTAGAGATCTTGGATTTATCCAATAATTGCTTAAAAACAATACCTAAAGAAATAAAACTACTTAAAAAGCTTAAAATTATTTTTGCCTCAAATAATGATTTTGAAACATTACCTGAAAGTCTTGGGGAGTGTGAAAACCTTGAAATGGTCGGATTTAAGTCAAATAAAATTAAATATGTACCAGCTAAATCATTACCCATAAAGCTACGCTGGTTAATTTTAACGGATAACAATATATCGATTCTGCCAGACGCCCTAGGTGAAAGGCCAAGATTGCAAAAATTAGCCTTAGCGGGTAATCAACTTGCACAGCTACCATCAAATTTAACTCAATTGACCAACCTTGAGTTAGTGCGTATTTCGGCGAATCAATTAACTGAGTGCCCTGATCAATTATTAGCTCTACCTAAGCTCGCTTGGTTAGCATTTTCAGGAAATCCGTTTTCACAAACCAACATTGATGTCCAATCAGTTCCCTTCGTGCCTTATTCAAGTTTTACTCTACAAGAAGTGCTGGGACAGGGGGCATCAGGTGTGATCTCAAAAGCAGTCTGGAATACACCAACCGATGATTTTCCTGATGAAATTGCAGTTAAGGTGTTTAAAGGAGAATTAACCAGTGACGGTTACCCAAGGGATGAATTGGAAGCTTGTTTAAAAGTCGGCAGCCATACCAGTTTGGTTAAGCCTTTAGCTCAGGTAAATGAGAAAGACTGTTTAGCTTTAGTGATGCAACTTATCCCTAAACAATACAGCAACCTTGGTTTACCACCGGATTTCGATACATGTACTCGCGATACTTTTGAAGTGGGTTTCTCACTACCGGTCCAACAAGTCATTAAAATAGTGGAACAAATGCAGTCAGTTTTTTCCTATTTACATGAAAATCAGGTAAGTCATGGCGATTTATATGCCCACAACACCTTGCTTGACCAGGATGCGAACATCATCTTTGGTGATTTTGGTGCGGCCACTATGTACCATATGTTAAATAAAATACAGCAGGCCCAAGTTCAAAAAATTGAGCAACGTGCGCTGAATTATTTTATCGAAGACTTATTGAGTGTTTGCGTTGAACAAGACAAAAACAGTAGCGAATATACTTATTTATCTGAAAGTATTGCTGGATTAATCTAGGTTAAAGCTGATTTTTTTATAAACACAGGTGAACCAAACCTCACATTATATTGTGTTATCAAAAAGCGAAAACTGTCAATATTCAGTCCTATTTAGCAACGGTTAATTCTTTTACAACTCGTTGGTATAATTTAAAACATGTCGCGTTAGCAGCATGATTTAAATTTGTTGTAAACGCTGTGCAATTTCTGGGGCAATAAGGTTGATTACATCTGTTCTTAACGCTTCGCTTTGTTCTGAATGTCGAAGTTTTCCGTCGATACCTGCTTCAATCAATGCATTTTCTTTTAATGCATTGATAAAGGTAGATAAAACCTTTTTATCAAAAAATTCAGGTGAATTGATGCCATGTAATGCTGATAATCTTTCGGCAAACTGGGCACTTTTCCTTTCTAGCTCTGCGCGGCTGACTTGTTCTTGGCGAGATAATAATGTTAATACGACTGCGTAACGATGCAACGTTTCTTGAATACTGCGATTGAGTAACCACGATGAGTAAAACGCTTTACTGTTTGCGGGTGGTGGTTGGATTTCAGTTTTATTTGTTTCAAATAAGCCCATTTCTAACATTTTGCTAAGTAGAGATTCAGTATATTCAGCCGCTTGATCTTCATTCATATACATAAACAATTCACGTTTTAATAAAGGATAGAGCTTAGCAACCATAAGTAAAATTTGTTTCTTTGCTAACCCCTTGTGGGCAAAAACAATGGCGGCAATCAGGCCAGGCAGGGCGAATAAATGCAAAATATTGTTACGATAATAAGTAAGGGCAACTGCATTTTGATTTTTCAGCGAAATAATTTTGCCAAAGCTGTCTTCAGAAACATCAAATTTATTCAACTTGATAGTATTTTCTAATAATTTTTCACCTGATATTTTTGGCAGTGTGGCAAGTTCGCTATAGGGGGCATCACGTAACAATTCTAAAAAGTGATCAATGGCTTGTATTAATTCAGATTGGGCCATTGCGTGCTTTTTCGCAGACAATAAACAAATAGCACAAATTGACATGCCACTCACAGCAGCTGTTTGGTTGATACGGCTCATGACATCTGTAGCAAGAACATTTACAACTGGTGTCAGCCATTTAGGTTTTTTGTCACCACTTTTTTCTTGTTCATCTCGCCAATTAGGTACCTGCTGGTCGAGGTAATTAGTTAAGTTGATGGGTTCGCCAAAATTTAAAAAGCCGTAGCCGTAATTTTTGAGTTTTTTAATGGCTGAAAATATTTGGAAAAAAGATTCTTTTTTCTTACCCGTGCCGTTAAGTTCTTTAAGGTAACTAGACACTTCCATAACATGTTCGTATCCAATATACACAGGCACTATACTCACGGGTCGATTAATACCCTTGATAAGTGCATGTAAAGTCATAGCTAACATGCCTGTTTTAGGCGGTAATAGGCGACCTGTTCTGCTGCGTCCTCCTTCAGGAAAATATTTAACTGAATAACCTTTGTTAAACAGTAGTTCTAAATATTCGCGAAACACGGCTGTGTAGAGTTTGTTACCAGCGAAACTTCGACGTAAATAAAATGCGCCTGCTTTACGCAATATGCCGCCAATTGGAGGAAAGTTAAGGTTAATTCCAGCAGCAATATGTGGTGTGACTAACCCTTCATGGTAAATAACATAGGTGAGTAATAAGTAGTCCATATGGCTTCGATGGCAGGGGACATAAATTATTTCATGACCATTTTGTGCTAAAGCTCTGACTTTATCAGCATGCCTAACTTCGATACCGTTATAAATTTTGTTCCAAATTTTGGTTAATAATTTCTCGGCTAATCTGATCAAACCAGGTCTGTAGTCAGCCGCTATCTCATTTATGTATTTCTTAGCTTGTTGTTTGGCTTGTTGATGACTTAATTTTTTGCTGCGAGCTTCCTCAACAATGGCTTTACGTATAGATTTTGCGCCAAGAACACTGTTATGCAATTGATGACGTTCAAGAATATTAGGGCCTGTTAACGTTTGATGACGGCGATAAAAGTGTGTGCCTGCTACACGAATAAGTTTATGAGCGATGTCTTCATCACTACCTTTTAGTTCCACCATTTTTCTAGAAGAGACTGCTTTGCTGTAACAAACAAAGTTGTCTCTGCCTAAAAATAATACTATAAAAAATTTACGTAGCCAGCTGGGCGACATCTGGTTAGCAATGACGTCTGACCAACCTGATGTGTTTTTATTTGGTGCCCTTCCCCAAAGTATTGAAACGGGAACAATTTGAATATCCAGTTCTGAGTTTTCTCTGTGCATACTAAATAGCTTGGCCGCATCTTCTTGTATCGAAGTACCTCTAATTTTGCGGTTCAACACTGAGCGGGGTTTCTGTAAAAACAAGCATGAGGAATAACTTTGACCAGTAATATTCATATCAAGAGTGGGTCTAGGTAAGCCTAATGCCGCCGCAGACATTTTTAATGCCAACTGATCTGTGACTGAACGGGTACGTAATAAATATACAATTGGCCGATTTTTATCTATGCCTAGTTCAGCCTCAAGATCACTTGGAATGCTGTTTACTTTCACCAGCCATTTCATCGGCACTGTCACCATTGCTAACAGCAATTTATGCAGCCACAACATACATTTTTCTCTCAGATTTTAAAACGGATGAAGGATACCACAGACATTCGTAGCAGTGACAATTTGATAACTGGAGATTAAATTTTGTATTTTATATAAATCTCGTAAAAAAAATTACGCTTATATTTTGTGAAAAACAAATTTGAGATTTAATTATAACTGTATATACTCTTTCTAACTGTATAAAAAAACAGGCTGTTTATGCGTCCACTAACTGCACGACAAGAAGAAGTACTTCAACTGATTAAAAATACCATGTTGAATACAGGTATGCCGCCTACTCGCGCAGAAATTGCCCGAGAGTTAGGTTTCAAATCTGCTAATGCAGCAGAAGAACATTTAAAAGCGCTAGCACGAAAAGGGGTGATAGAAATATTACCCGGCACGTCTCGCGGTATTAAGTTAAATATACCACTTGAAGATCAACTTGAAGATCTTGGTTTGCCCTTGATAGGTCGAGTTGCTGCTGGAGAACCTATTTTGGCACAAGAACATATTGAGGGTCATTATCGAGTGGATCCTAATTTGTTTAAACCCAGTGCCGATTTTTTGCTTCGAGTAAACGGTATGAGCATGAAGGATATCGGTATTATGGATGGCGACTTGTTAGCTGTTCATCGCACCACTGACGTTCACAATGGTCAGGTGGTAGTCGCTAGGGTGGATGACAATGTCACGGTGAAGCGACTTGAGAAAAAAGGAAGGCAAATTTTATTACATGCTGAAAATGAGGCTTTTTCTCCAATTAAGGTAGATTTAGCGACTCAACCATTCAATATTGAAGGTATCGCAGTAGGTGTTATTCGAAACGCCGATTGGATCTAGTATAAATACTGCGCATTATTTAAATTAATGCGCGTTTAAAAATTTTCAACAATTTTTGTTGCGCCCTTTCTCAATTCTTCTCAATTCTTGTTATTTCTTGTTTGGCCTCTTTTTTTTATTTTTATTAACAATGTTCAATGTCCATTAATAATTTTATGTCTAAAAATTAGGCACTTGACTGTAAGTTAAACAAAAAAGCTAGACTAGTCGCTATTAAATGAGAGACCCTTAACGTCCAAACAGTAAAAATAACAATAATTTAACTAAACGTTAACTCTTATGATGGATAATACTGTCTTTGGAATTACGTTTCAGTGAATAATAAAAAGTACGTTACACGTATACGAGGTGCTATGTGAAGAATATTTTGTTTAAGGCTGGAACCATGCTACTTGCATTGATGACAGCGCCGGTATTTGCAGATACAAAAGATAAAATTGAGCAATACCAGCTAAACATGACTAAGGGTGTGACAGACATCAGTGCTGATGTTTACGACATGCACATGTTGATGTTTGTGATATGTGTAGTGATAGGTGCTGGTGTTTTTATAGCCATGTTTATTTCTATGTATTTTCATAGGAAATCTCGTGGTGCGAAACCTGCGAATTTCCATGAAAATGTAAAAGTTGAAATAGCTTGGACGGTGATACCCTTTATTATTTTGATAGCCATGGCTGTTCCAGCGATGAATCTACTGATCGATATGGAAGATGCTAGTGAGCCAGATGTAACTGTGTTAGTGACTGGTTCGCAGTGGAAGTGGCATTACAAATATATGGACAACGACGTCGAATATTATTCAAAATTGGCCACTCAAGCAGATCAAATTTCTGGCAAACTTGATAAAGGTGTTAACTACTTACTTGAAGTTGACCGCCCTCTTGTCGTGCCAACTGGTCAAAAAGTACGTTTTTTAATTACCTCTGATGATGTTATCCACTCTTGGTGGGTACCTGCTTTTGCCATTAAACAAGACGCTAATCCGGGTTTTATAAATGATGCTTGGGCGATAGCTAATGAACCGGGTGTGTATCGAGGTCAATGTGCAGAGCTTTGCGGTAAATCACATGGCTTTATGCCTATTGTAGTCGTTGCTAAGGAACCTGCTGAATATGATATGTGGGTGTCTGAGCAAGAAGCTATTCAGCTAGAAGCAAAAGAAAAAGAACAACGATTACTATCCATGAACATGACAATGGATGAGTCCATGTTGATGGGTGAAAAAGTTTACAACGCTAACTGCGCAGCTTGCCATATGCCAAACGGTGAAGGCTTACCTGGTGTTTTCCCTGCATTAAAAGGCAGTCAAATCGCGGTTGCAGATGAGCCTAAACACATCGATATATTAATAAACGGTGTTCCAGGCAGTGCTATGCAATCATATGCGAAACAGTTAACTATGTCTGAAATTGCTGCTGTAGTGACTTACGAGCGTAATGCTTGGGGTAACGATACTGGTGACTTAGTACAAGCGAAAGACATCAATTCAGCAATGAACGGACAATAGGAGAAGGTGACCATGACAACAACAACTGATGACACTCAGCATGATTCGCACGCAGATGATCACCATGAACATCATATTCCATACGGTATAAAACGTTGGTTATATACAACCAACCATAAAGATATCGGCACATTATATCTTTGGTTCGCCTTCATTATGTTTTTGACTGGTGGCGCAATGGCGATGGTAATACGTGCTGAATTATTTCAACCCGGATTACAAATAGTAGAGCCTCACTTCTTTAATCAAATGACCACAGTGCATGGCCTCATCATGGTTTTCGGTGCAGTTATGCCGGCCTTTACAGGTTTAGCTAATTGGCTAATACCTATGATGATAGGTGCGCCAGATATGGCTCTACCTAGGATGAATAACTGGAGCTTTTGGATATTACCTTTTGCTTTTTTAATTCTTTTATCCTCTTTGTTTTTAGAAGGTGGCGGTCCTGCTTTTGGATGGACTTTTTACGCTCCTTTATCCACCACATACAGTGCAGATAGTACGGCATTGTTTGTTTTTGCTGTTCATATAATGGGTGCTTCATCCATCATGGGTGCAATCAACGTTGTAGTGACTATCTTTAATATGCGCGCGCCGGGTATGACTTGGATGAAAATGCCACTGTTTGTCTGGACATGGTTAATTACCGCATTTTTGCTAATTGCCGTTATGCCTGTGTTAGCAGGTGCAGTAACGATGGTATTGACTGATAAGTTTTTTGGGACTAGTTTTTTTGATGCCGCAGGTGGTGGTGATCCAGTAATGTTCCAACATATTTTTTGGTTCTTTGGTCATCCTGAGGTGTACATTATGATACTTCCCGCTTTTGGTATCATTTCTCAGATCATCCCAACTTTTGCTCGTAAACAATTATTTGGTTATGCATCGATGGTTTACGCTACAGCATCTATCGCATTATTGTCTTTTATTGTATGGGCACATCATATGTTCACAACGGGCATGCCAGTCGCAGCAGAGCTGTTCTTTATGTTCGCAACCATGCTGATATCTGTACCTACTGGAGTGAAAATTTTCAACTGGGTAGCAACTATGTGGCGTGGTTCGATGACTTTTGAAGTGCCAATGTTGTTTGCACTAGCCTTTATAGTGTTGTTCACAATTGGTGGATTATCGGGACTGATGCTAGCGATTACGCCAGTCGATTTCCAATATCATGACACTTACTTTGTAGTGGCGCATTTCCATTATGTATTGGTTACAGGTGCGATATTCTCGATTATGGCCGCGGTATATTATTGGTTACCTAAGTGGACCGGAAAAATGTTTCATATTGGGTTAGCTAAATGGCACTTTTGGTGTTCATTGGTTTCAGTAAACGTGTTGTTCTTTCCTATGCACTTCGTCGGATTAGCAGGTATGCCTCGCCGTATTCCAGACTATGCGCTACAGTTTGCAGATATTAATAAATGGATCAGTATTGGTGGTTTTGCATTTGGTTTATCTCAACTTATATTCTTAGTGTTGCTGATCAAAGCGTGTAAAAAACAAGGTGAGCCAGTGTCAAATCAGGTTTGGGAAGGAGCTGAAGGTTTAGAATGGGAAATTCCTTCTCCAGCACCCTATCACAGTTTTGAAACGCCCCCTTTTGTGAAATAATTTATTAGGAATAGACACTTATGAGCGCACAACACAATCAAGCAAAAAATAATAAATTGGTGCTGAAATTAGCTGCAGTAGTTATTGGCATGTTTGGGTTTGGTTTTGCGCTGGTGCCTCTTTATGACGTGCTTTGTGATGCCCTAGGTATCAATGGCAAGCCATCGGATACAGCCGCTGTGTACGAAGCAGTTGAAATTGATGATAGTCGTTTGATAACAGTGGATTTTATTACGCGAATAAATAGCGGCATGCCATGGGAATTTAGGTCTGAAACTAGACAGGTAAAAGTTCACCCAGGGCAACTCAATCAAGTTAATTTTTACGTGAAAAACCCTGCCAAGACTGCAATTGTGGGTCAAGCTGTGCCATCGATTTCACCTGGCCCAGCGGCGTTATATATGAATAAAACTGAATGTTTTTGTTTTGAACAACAGACATTACAAGCAGGGGAGGAGTTGTTGATGCCTATGCAATTTTATGTCGACCCTCAACTTCCTGAAGATATAACTTATTTTACTTTGCAATATACTCTTTATAACGTCACCGCTTCAGCAGATGTTGTGGCAATGAATTGAGGGTAAAGGAGATCAAAATGTCAGAAAAAGAATACGAAAAGTACTATGTCCCCGCAGAAAGCCCATGGCCCTTTATGGGGGCTGTTGCTTTATTTCTAATGGCTGTAGGGGCTGGCAATTTTGTGATTGAAAGTACCCGAGACAAAGAAGGCTATGGCGCTTATATTTTAGGTTTAGGTTTTATAGTTTTAATAGTGATGTTGTTCGGCTGGTTTAGAAATCAAATACATGAGTCCATGAGTGGTTTATATAGCGCTCAGTTAGGACGCTCTTATCGTCAAGGTATGGCATGGTTCATTTTTTCTGAAGTTATGTTTTTTGGTGCATTTTTTGGCGCGTTGTTTTATGCCCGATTCATTTCGGTACCTTGGTTAGGCGGTGCGTCAAATAATGATATGACAGGCGAAGTGTTATGGCCTGCTTTTGAAGCTATCTGGCCTTTAGTTGTCACTCCAGGTGGTACCACCACAGAAGCTATGCCCTGGACGGGACTGCCATTGATCAACACCTTCATATTACTGACATCGTCCGTAACTTGCCATTATGCTCATGTTGCGCTCGAACAAAACAACCGTGGTAAACTTAAGATAATGCTAGGTTTAACTGTGTTGCTTGGTGCTGTTTTTATGGTGATGCAGGTTGAAGAATATATTCATGCATACACAGAAATGAATTTGACCTTACAGTCTGGTATTTATGGTAATACTTTCTTTTTATTGACTGGGTTTCATGGGTTCCATGTTTCGTTGGGTGCGATAATCCTGTTTATTATGTTACTCAGAATTATGAAAGGCCATTTTACTCCTGATAACCATTTTGCTTTTATGGCCGCTAGTTGGTATTGGCATTTTGTTGATGTTGTCTGGGTAATACTGTTTGCAGTTGTTTATATCTTTTAGCATCGGAACTATCGAGTTTAAGGAGCCTCTGTGTTGCAGTGGCTCTTCATCTAGCTAATTGGGTGTTGCATTTGGTGTGATGAGCCCGGTTGCTACGGCGAGCAATATAAGGCCAACAATAATTACTGACGTAAATACCCTTCTACCAATAAACTTACTCATAGGGGGGCTGTTTGGGTCGTCTTTGAGCATAATCATCATGGCTTTAAATAAATTGAACACCATAAATAATAATAACCCGCCAACAAGTATTTTGATTAACATCTACTTACTCCTAAAGATACTTTGAGTTGATATGTGGACTTTTTTATCACGCTTACCCTTTGTAGCTACCTTAGTAACTTTTGTGTGTGTTGTCATTATGTTTGCTTTAGGTAATTGGCAATTGCAAAGAGCAGAACAAAAAACAGTACGCTTATTAGCTATTGAACAAGCTGCTCAAACAGAGCAAGTCAATCTGCAACAAGTGATACGCAGCGATATAGATAATATGCTGGATATGCCTGTTAATTTTGAAGGTTCGGTAGATGCAGAGCGTTTTTTTTTACTAGATAATAAAATTCATAAAGGTCGAGTGGGTTATCAAGTATTAGTGCCCGTGCAAACATACTCAGGGACGGTGATAACTAATTTTGGTTGGGTAGCAGGCACCGGTAGCCGTGATATTTTACCAAGTGTTCAGATTGTTGCTGAAAAAGCGCGTTATTCAGGGATCATATCCTTACCGCTAGACAATATCATGGTAAAAGAAACTGCAGTGATAGATGGTGAGTGGCCAAAGGTTTTACAGCAAACGGATATTAACGTTATTCAGCAACATTATAAAAAACAAGTATTGCCTTTCGTGGTGTTGTTAACTGCTGAAGAAAATTCACGTTTCGTAAGAGACTGGCAACCTGTAGTGATGGCTCCAGAAAAACACATAGCCTACGCTGCACAATGGTTCTTGCTCGCATTTGCTGGTTTAGCAGTATTTATTATCGCACAAAGAAATAAGTTAAAAAGGAAACAAAATTGAGTACTACAAAAAAAAATAATAAAGCGATGATGTTACTACTTGCTAGCGTTTTTATCCTTCCTGTTTTGTTGGCAAAGTTGGCGCTAGATAATGATTGGTTTAATCAAGCGGCGACCAACAAAGGCGAACTCCTTTCGCCCCCAGTAGATATGAGAATTTTACAAGCATCACAACAGGAACCTAAATGGAAGTTGCTGTATGTACTACCAGAAGTGTGTGCAGTTGACTGTGAAAATGCGTTGTACATTATTGCTCAAGTTCGAAGTGCTTTAGGAAAAGAGAGTGACCGGGCAGAGGTTGTGGTTATTACTCATGAAAAAAGTAATATTGCCCAACTAGCATCGCTTCAAGAAAAGCAAAGTTTTCACTTGCTAAAAACTGACCTTAGAAGTCTTCAAGAAGTATTCAAAGAAAACACTACAGATGCTATTTTTGTTGCTGATACCCTGGGTAACGTGATTTTACGTTATCCATTACAAATTGATAAAGAGCAGGCGATACTTGATAGTCGTGATATTTTGTCGGATATGCGCAAGGTACTTAAACTGTCGCGTATAGGTTAGAGGATATTTAAATGAAGAAGCTTGTGCTGTTAAGCATCATATTAGCAACTGTCGTTATAGCACTAGGAGCATACGCCAGACTGACCGATGCAGGTCTTGGTTGCCCTGACTGGCCAGGTTGTTATGGTCATATTAGTTTTTCCAAAACTACTGAGAACATCGAAGTTGCACAACAGGCTTTTCCTGAGCGACCATTTGAAGAACATAAAGCATGGAATGAGATGATCCACCGTTATTTCGCCAGTGCATTAGGTTTTTTAATATTGGTAATATTTATAAATAGTTTATTTAATAAAGCTTATAACAAACCGGTAAAACTCCCACTTTTTTTGGTGGTTTTAGTCTGTTTTCAGGGTGCATTAGGCATGTGGACAGTGACCCTGAACTTATTACCTGCGGTGGTAATGGGGCACTTGTTAGGTGGCTTTACTGTTTTATCAGGATTATTTTTATTGTATCTAAGATTAACCCCTTATCGAATCCCAGGTGGTGATGCTGGGATGCGAGATTTTGGTAAATACTCAGTTATAGGAATTGTTATTTTAACATGTCAAATTGCTTTAGGTGGCTGGACGTCAGCCAACTATGCGGCGCTAGCCTGCACTGAATTACCCATTTGTGAAGGTAACTGGTACGAGCGTTTAGATTTTGCCGGCGCATTTAGTATCCCAGAAGCAGAAAATTATGAGTTTGGTGTACATGAGTATGCTGAGCGTATGACTATGCATATAGTACATAGAATAGGCGCTTTGATTACCTTTTTGTACTTATGTTGGTTGGGTATTAAGTTGTATGCTGCAGCCAGCTCGAGCTTAATTAAAAAATTATCTGTCTTAATGGTAACAGTATTGGGTGCTCAAATTATCTTAGGCATAAGCAACGTTGTTTACAGTTTACCTATCGCTGTTGCGGTAATGCATAACATTGTAGCTGCGTTTTTAATGTTGGTGTTAGTCACCATCAGTTATACATTGTATCGCAAAACTTAGGAGAACATGGTGAGTAAAGTTGTGACCGCAGAACAACCAAATAGTCAGTTTAATTTATGGTTAACTTGCCGGGATTACTATGAATTAACCAAGCCAAAAGTAGTGTTATTACTGTTGCTGACGGCCTTGGTTGGCATGTGTTTAGCCAGTGATAGTTGGATCAGCTGGAAAATTCTTATTGCTGGGCTAACAGGTATAGGCTTTTTGTCATCTGCCGCAGCTGTCGTAAATCATGTTGTTGATAGAGAGATTGATGGTAAAATGGCACGTACTTTTAATCGCCCAGTAGCTAAAGGTAAAGTAAGTCCACAAAAAGCATTGTTTTTTGCCGGATTATTAACTGTTGTAGGTTATGTGATCCTCGAATTATGGGTTAATCGTCTAACCGCAGTATTAACCCTTGCAGGGCTCCTAGGATATGCAGTGGTCTACACTATGTACTTAAAACGAGCCACTCCTCAAAATATTGTTATTGGTGGTTTAGCTGGTGCTATTCCCCCATTACTAGGTTGGACAGCAGTGACGGGTGAAGTTCACGCCCATGCACTATTATTGGTATTAATTGTGTTTATTTGGACACCACCACATTTTTGGGCTTTGGCTATTCATCGTGAGAAAGATTATGCAAAAGCAAAGGTACCAATGTTGCCCGTGACACATGGTATAGATTTCACTAAAACCTCAATTTTGCTGTATACGGTTTTACTTTGTGTGGTGTGTTTACTGCCTTACTTAATTGGTATGTCTGGTCTAATATACCTTATTGGTTCTACTTTACTAAATGCTGGTTTTTTATATTATGCATGGAAATTAAAATTTACTGCCACCGAACAAACAGCGATGCAGACGTTTAAATTTTCAATTATCCATTTGATGGTTCTGTTTGTGGTGTTATTAGTTGATCATTATGTGCGGTTTTAGGAATGAGTAAATTACAAGCAGGTTTAATTGCATTTATTGCTCTCGTTGTTGGGGTTGTAGCAGCACTTTACATTAAACCTCCTAGCAATAATGTTAAAATGCAACATGTAAGCCTGTATCCTCAGGTTAGAGCGCTGCCTGATTTTCAGTTGGTAGATCATAATGATAAAGCTTTTACACCTCAGAATTTAATGGGTCATTGGAGTCTGATTTTTGTTGGTTATACTTATTGTCCCGATATTTGTCCTACTACTTTGGCAGAATTAAAAGGTATCTATCCAGAATTACAAAAAATACCATCCGAATTTCCTATTCAAATTGTTCTTCTGTCAGTTGATCCTAAACGGGATACCCCGAAACGTTTAAACGAATATATTAATTTTTTTCATCCCGATTTTATTGCTGTAAGTGGGGAGCACCCACAGTTATTTCCATTGGTTAGAGCAATGGGCATGATGTATTCTATGTCTGAAAGCACTGACAACCCAAATTACTTGGTTGACCACAGCTCGTCTGTGGTGGTGTTAAATCCGAGGGCACAAGTAGTTGGGCGCTTTAAACCTGATTTTGTCGTAGGGCAATTACCTATCAGTGAAGGTCAAAAAATACTGGTGGATATGCCGGCAATTATGTCCCAATAAACTGCTATTAAATGAAGATAAGGCAAGCTAAAAAAATTGATGCATATGCTTTAGGCCAATTAGTTTTATCTTCTGCGCCTGTTCCACTTGCAGCAATTTTTGATATAAACGATGAGTTATCAGTATTAAATTTTCTCCAATCTAGTTTTCTATTCTCAGATGGTCAATATGGTTATGCCAATCATTGGGTCGCTGAAATTGATAACCAAGTTGTTGGTTGTTCTTGCCCATGGCATAGTGATTTACCCGCTGGGTTCCATCAAGCAACTTTAACCACGTTAATCGACTTTTACGGTACTGACCATACATTAGCTGTAGTTCAAGCCAGTCAAGCATTGCAAGATTGTATTCCCAAACCCAAAAAGTATGAGTGGTGCATCGGACATTTTGCTGTACTTGAACAGTATCAAAAACAAGGTGTAGGGAGTGCTCTACTAGAGTCTATGCGACAACAAGCGTCGGCCTCTAGAAAATTAGCTTTAAGTCTTGATGTCGACTGTAAAAACATACAAGCAAGTGATTTTTATCGACGTCAAGGATTCGTAGAAATTAACAAATCAGACGTTAGCCTTAGAATGCAGCGATTAGGGATTGGCTCCCATTTTCATCTGAGTAAAAAGCTTTAACTCATACTTTCAACTAACACAGTAATTAGTCTAACCACTTTCCTTGAGCTGTTGGCATAAAGAAAGGCTGCGAAAACCAATAGTATCTATCTTTTTTACCTGTGCTAGGTGCTGTGCAATTTACCCTATGTCTACCAGGTTTAATAATAGGCTGTATATTCACTAAAATAGTGTTTTGTTTAATTGATTTGTTAAGTAGTGTGCCATTTTGAAAGCAATTAATTTTTTGTGGTAATAAGTCTACTGATTTTATATTGAAGGTAAATATTTGCTCTTGAACAGACGACTCAAGCTCTGGGTCATCTGGGATAACATCAGTAACCAACATCGCCATGCTATCTAATTTAACCTTTAAAGTCTCAATGTTGCTATATATCCCAGCTGCTGGAAAACGAGGTAAAGCAGAAAAATCACTATATGAGGCTATTGCTCCGCTATGCTGAGCGAACCCAATATAACCTTCAGCGCTTAACTGCAATTTTAACTGCTTATTAAACTCTCCGTATGGATAAGCAAAATATTTAAGGCTATAGCCCATTTTTTGCTCAAGTGTTTTTTCAGCATCTTCGATGTCTTGCATGGTGCGACTAAGCCAATTTTGTTTTGATTCATTGGCATTTTTACTGAGTAAGTGGTTATGTTGTTTTCCATGATTGGCAAAACTGGCTTTTTCTGTTGCCATAAGTTTCACTTGTTGCCAGTTAAGTTGGTAATCTACCGAACCGATAAGAGAAGGATTTACAAAAATGGTATATGGATAATCAAATTCTTTAAGAATAGGGTGTGCATTGTCATAAATGTTGCCATAACCGTCATCAAAAGTGATCACTACTGTTTTGTCAGGTAAAGGTTGTTTGTTTTGCAAGGCTTCAATAACTTGCTTTAAAGGTAATACTTTATGATGCTCAGCCAAATACTGCATATGCTCGCGAAATGTATCAGGTGATACTGACGTCACATTAGGAGTACTATTACTGACATGGTGATACAACAATATAACAGCATTGTCTTTTGCCCAAGTATTTATGCTTAACAACACACATGTTATTGTGAACGAAAAAATGTTCCAAAATTTTTTCATGCCTCTCCTTTAAAATCGATAACTTAATGAATATAAATAATACTTTATCAAACTTCTTTCAGATTAGTTTGCACCAAAAAATTATTGTTATTGCAATACCCATGATTTTAAGCAACGTCACAACCCCTTTAATGGGTTTAGTCGACACAGCAGTACTTGGGCACATGCAAGACACATACTTTCTTGCTGGTGCCTCAGTAGCTGCATTGATTATCACTCAATTATACTGGTTATGCGGTTTTTTAAGAATGACCAGTACAGGTCTTAGTGCACAAGCAAAGGGCAGTGAAGATCCAAATAAGCTCAGTCAAAGCTTGTTTCAAGGAGTCTTAATTGGTTTTTTGTTGGGCAGCTTTTTGTTATTAGTACAAGATGGTATTTTGGCTTTGGGTTTATATTTCGCCAGTGCTACTCCAGTTATCGAAGATGTTATATCTGAGTATTTTTTCACACGTATCTGGGGAGCACCTGCCGCTATAGTTAATTTAGCTTTAGTGGGATGGTTGATAGGCCAGCAAAAAGCCAAACAGGTACTACTTATTCAGGTGTTCGCAAATTTATTGAACCTAGTACTTAATTTGTGGTTTGTTTTTGGTTTAGGACTGGAGGTCTTCGGTGTAGCGTTGGCGAGCGTGGTAGCTGAATACTTCATCACGATAGTAAGTCTGATCGCAGCACTAAAAATTATTGGTAAAACAGTGATACAAAAAAAATGGTTTTCGGTTGCCTATTTACAACCTTTATTGTCTTTGAACGGCAACACATTCTTTCGAAACTTGATATTACAGGCCTGTATTGCTTTTCTTATTTTTAAGGGAGTAGGTTTTGGCTCTACGTCAGCGGCAATTAATGCGATTTTGATGCAGTTTTTCACTTTAATTGCTCTTGGCTTAGATGGTGTTGCTTATGCTGCAGAAGCATTGGTTGGAGAACAAAAGGGAAAAAGAAACACCAAAGGTATCATTTATGTCACTTTACACGGATTAGTCTGGTCAACGGTTGTTGCTGTAGTGTACTCGTTAATTTTTTTGGTGTGGGGAACAGAAATTATTTCTATGATAACAGACCAACCAACGCTTCAGATTGAAATGAAAAGCTATCTAATATTTGTATATTGTTTACCCATTATAGCTCATTGGTGCTTCTTTTTTGATGGCGTATTTGTGGGGCTAACTCGTGCAAAAGCTATGCGCAATAGTATGTTGTTTTGTGGGTTGGCTGTTTATTTTCCAGCTTTTTGGGTGTTTTTATCTTATGAAAATATGGGCTTATGGATGGCGATGTTACTTTTTTTATTATTCAGAGGAATAAGCCTAGGATGCTACTTTATTTATCTTTGTCGAACTGGGAAGGTGGCAGTTTAAAACTAGCTGTCATGCGATGAGCTAGGATGCCAATGTAGCCTCTAAGAGAATATAGGCTGCCCACTGCCAAAAAGACTAGGCCTGGTATTTGAATAACAGGCGCATATTTTGAGCCTATCAAAACCACTGCCGCGCCTAGGCAGAAAATACTAAAACCGCGTTTGAAAAAAGCCCAGCTTTTATCTGGCTCATCTGCTAAGTGCTGTAACCAGTTAATGGTTGTTTCCTCGCTGGGCTAGTATTTAGTAGTAAGAGTGTTCACCTGCTCGGTGTTCAGTGGCATCTTTGATTGCAGTTAACTCACCAGAAAATTGTTCAAGCATTTGTTTCTCGATGCCATCCTTTAAGGTGACATCTACCTGCGCACAGCCGTTACAACCACCACCGAATTCTAGTACCGCTTCTTTGTCTTGCGTAATTTCGATTAAGGTAACTTTACCACCATGACTGGCTAGCTGTGGATTAATCTCAGCTTCAATCATATAACTCACCCGTTCAGATAGAGGTGCGTCATTATCGACCTTGCGTGCTTTTGCATTGGGCGCTTTAAGTGTTAGCTGTGAGCCCATTTGGTCTGTGACAAAATCAATTTCCGCTTCTTCAAGAAAAGGTGCGCTCTCGAGATCAACAACTGCATCAAAACCATTAAATTCTAATACAGTATCTGACTCTTCTATAGCATCAGGTGGACAATAAGATACACCACATTCCGCACTGGGAGTGCCTGGGCTAACTACAAACACTCTAATGTTAGTGTCAGTTTCTTGGTTTGCTAGCAGCTTGCAGAAGTGTGCTTGCGCTGTTTCTGAAATGTTAATCATGGGCTATCTACCTTTAAAAAGACTGTCAAGTTATTATAACAAGATTACTTGACTAAAACACTCAAGTAATCATTTTTCCTTATGTTAATTTAAACTAAAACGTGAGATTCTTTTAAAAGATGTTGACTGTTGAGACTTGTTTTTATGGATTTTTTGTTTCGAATTTTTGCCTTTTTGTTGTTACTTACAAGTGTCAAAGCTTTTGCTGTTTTAGACGCCGAGTATTTACCAAACGATACTCAGTATAAAGTAGGAGTGACCACTCCCACTCAAGCGCTAGGTGCGTCAGTAGGTGAATGGCATGCACGTCATGATCAAATTGCTAATTATATGCAGTTATTAGCTGCACAGTCAGATCGTGTGAGCTTAGTTGAAACGGGTCGTACACACGAAAACCGTCCTCTTCACCTTTTAGCTTTTAGTTCTGCTAAAAACCAGCAAAATTTGACTGCAATTCAAGCCAGACATATTCAAAACTTGGGTCAATCTGCTGACAAGGATGATCCACTCATTATTTGGATGGGCTACAGTGTTCATGGCGATGAACCTTCCGGATCTAATGCTGCACTTTTGATCGCTTATTACCTAGCCGCTGGTGAAAGCGAATCGATAGATAAATTACTTGACGATAATGTTGTTTTATTAGATCCAAGTGTGAACCCCGACGGGCTATCAAGATTTGCTCAGTGGGCTAATATGCACAAAGGTAAGAACCCAGTATCTGATCCTAATCACCGCGAGCACCGTCAGGCCTGGCCTTCGGGGCGCACCAATCATTATTGGTTTGATTTAAACCGTGATTGGCTGTTGTTAACTCACCCAGAGTCACGAGCTCGCATTAAACAATTTCATCAATGGCGTCCGCATGTATTAACTGACTTTCACGAAATGGGCACTAATAGTACCTATTTTTTTCAACCTGGCGTTGCCTCCAGAAAGAACCCATGGACACCATTAAAAAATGTTGAGTTGACTGCAGCACTGGGAGATTTTCATGCAGCAGCGTTAGACAAGACTAAACAACTATATTTTACTCAAGAAAGTTTTGATGATTTTTATTATGGTAAAGGTTCAACTTACCCTGATGCCCATGGAAGTATTGGTATTTTATTTGAACAAGCTAGCAGCAGGGGGCATATTCAAGACTCCGTAAATGGTACTTTGAAGTTTTCTGATACTATCCAGAATCAAGTGACGACTTCTCTTTCTACTTTTGCAGGTGCCTTAGCTAATAAACAAGCGCTGCTTGATTATCAAGTAGATTTTGCTAAAAAAACCAAAAACCTTATTAAAGATGATGATTTTGATGGTTATATTTTGAATGAGAAATTTGACCAAGCCCGTTTTTCAAAAATGTTAGAGATATTGTCAGCACATCAGATTCAATATTTTCCTCTTAGCAAAGATGTAAAAGTCGATAGACAAATATTTGATACCGTGAATAGTATGTTTGTGCCACTCGACCAGCCTCAATATAGGTTAATAAAATCTTTATTCTCAACACGGAAGTCTTTTGATGACAATACATTTTATGACGTGTCGAATTGGAACTTGCCTTTAGCATTTAATATTCAGTACCAAGCAGTTAAACGCCAACCAAAACTCGATAAACTGACTCTTAAGAAACCTACAACTGTTTATCCTGAATTGTTACCAGGTGCTTATGCCTACGCCTTTTCCTGGAAAAACTATCAAGCTCCTAAACTATTACAGCGTTTATTAGCCAATAATGTAAAGGTGAAGCTTGCTGGCGAAGCCTTTTTTGCTCAAACCGTACAGGGTGGTATGAGCTTTGCGGCGGGGGCAGTAATTGTTCCTATCGCTCTAGAACAACCTGAAAATTTATTAGAGATTATTGAAAAGCAAAATACAGACCTGAATATCGCTATTCATTCGGTTACATCTGGATTAACCCAACAAGGTATTGATTTAGGTAGCCGAAAAATGCTCAATATTACACAACCAAAAGTGTTGTTAGTGGGCGGTCGTGGTACTTCTCAATATGAATTAGGGGAAGTATGGCACTATCTAGATCAGCATATTGATATGCCTGTTTCAATCACAGACTTAGACCAACTAAGTAAACTTTCTTTGGACAGTTATTCGCACATGATATGGGTCGAAGGGATGTATAAAGAGGTACCTGAGGAGACTGTCAGTAAGATTGAGGTATGGTTAAACAAAGGAGGAGTTCTTATTGGTCAAAAATCTGCGGCAAGTTGGTTTTCAGATAATAAATGGCTTAAGGCTAATTTTAAGAGTAATAACGAAATCAATTTAGCATTTGAAACAACAGGTATGACCTATAAAAATCAGGAAGCGCTTAAAGCAAAGAAGAGAATTGCTGGAGCAGTATTTGAGACGCAGTTAGATGTAAGTCATCCACTCGCTTTTGGTTATACGTCTTCTACATTGCCTATGTTTCGTAACAGTGCTTTGGTGATGCGGCTACCCGATAAACCATTTATTACTGTGGCAAGTTATGTAAAATCACCTCTTATGGCCGGCTACAGTGCTGATGAGTTACAACAACTTATTGGCGGAAGCGCTGCGATTGTGTCGCATAATTTTGGCAAAGGTAAAGTGGTTGGTTTTGCTACTAACATCAATTTCAGAGGTGTTTGGTATGGTACTAGTCGTCTGATGAGCAACGCCATTTTTATGGCCGGTTTTATTAATGCGCCTGGTTAACGCGCAAGGGTGAGGCAGATACTCCATACATCAACTTTTAAACTAGGATGGTGCTTACGTAAACTGTGGTAAGCACCATTCATTGTACTGCCCGTGGTGATGACATCATCGAATAAGGCGACATGACGATAGTTTTTAAGTCGCCGCTGGGCTGCTACATTTATTTCAAAAGCATTACACAAATTTTTGTGCCTTTGATAAGCCGATAAGTTGGTTTGGGCTGGGGTTGATTTACATCTGCTTATGATGGACGTGTCCATATCTAGTTGAGTTAACTTACAAATTTGTTTGGTTAACTCTATGCTTTGATTAAATTTTCTAAATAAATAGCGGTTTTTGTGCAGGGGCATTGGAATAATTAGTTGTGGTAAAACAGGCATTGAACTCAAACAATGTCTCACGAAAAGTGTCGCTAATGCATGAGCATTTGGGATATGTTTTGAAAATTTTAATCCAGTCAATAACTTTGATAATGGCCATTGATAATCAGCAAGAGCCATCACCTGGGTAAAATCTACTTTTGTCAAACCCAAACTCACCTTAGGTGATAACATAAGATTGTGATGATGTCGGTCAATATCAAATAGTGTTAGATCTGCAATGCAATAATGGCATATTGCTGAGTTGCTGGATTGTTTGCACACTAAACAATTCTGACTCAAAGCTACCTTCATTTTGCTGATATTCCTTTACTTAATATAAAAATCAACTAGCAAGGTTAAGTGTAGAAGAAATGTCGGTAAGATTGGAATTATCAACAGTAGGGAGCGGTAAACAGCTTGTTTTTTTACATGGTTGGGGTGTAAATAGTGGCGTTTGGCAGCCATTGATAAACATACTTAAAAAGCAATTCTGTGTCACCACAATCGATTTGCCTGGTTACGGGTGTAATCATCGACAATTACCTGCTCCTTATAACTTAAAGAACATTGCACAGTCAGTGGCAGAGCATCTTCCATCAAATTGTATCCTTATCGGATGGTCACTGGGTGGACTTGTTGCTCAGCAAATTGCTAGCTATTACCCTGAAAAACTTAAACAACTCGTGTTAATTTGTTCTAGTCCAAAATTTTCTAAGAGTACCGATTGGCCTGGAATTGAAACTAAAGTATTAGATTTTTTTACTCAGCAACTGTCGCTAGATTTTACTAAAACGCTGCAACGCTTCTTGGCGATCCAAGCAATGGGTAGTGTAAACGCCAAGCAAGATACAAATACAATCAAGCAAGCGGTGCAACAATTCCCACCTCCATCACCCATCGCATTATCTGCAGGCTTAGATATGTTACAAAACATTGATTTACGTGAGCAATTTAAAACACTGTTAATACCATGTCATATGTTTTTAGGTCGCTTAGATACTTTAGTGCCAGACAAATTAGCCCCGCAGATGCAGTATCTTAATTCTAAGGTGACGTTGGAGGTTATCAGTGATGCATCCCATGCTCCTTTCATTTCAGATACAGAGTTTTTTGCGAAACGTTTAATAAAAGTGCTGATTTAATACTAATAACAAGTTAAAGCTTTAAAAAAACCTAAAGATGGTTAATAATTGAACATGAGAGGTTAAGTTGTGGAGATTACAGTGAATATCAATAACAATATGAATTCCGCCATATTAAGTGGCACCATAGGCATTCAAAGAGCATCTCAAGGGCTCACCCAAAATACATCGAATTTGGCCGGCTTATCGGCTTTTACCCTACCGAATAGCGATCCTCAAGAGTTTTTAGCAAATGCTACACTTACGCAGCTCAGTTCAATCAAAAAATTACTTCCAGAAGCAATTGATGGGATTACATCTAACCTAGTAGGCTTATCAGTGAATCTGACCAATGCTCAAGCTTCTACAAAAGTAGTTGATACCGCTAGTGATACTGTTGGCACTATCCTAGATATTCTGGCCTAGTTTTTAGGCAATAAATACTATGAATATTCTTCTCCCCGTTTCTCCCCCTGTAATATTTAACACTGGTACTGTTAATACGGAAGCGGTGCGCAGGGATAACTCTCAGCGCGAGACTGTGCCACAACTAGCATCTAATGAGAAGTCATCGGCTGAGACAAGTGTAGGTCCTGAAGCAGATAAGCTTAAGACACCTGGCCAAGTACCTCAACCACTCACTTACGAAAAGCCCACTTTTCAAACGGCTCAACAGCTCAATACACAAAATGATTCAGCTCAAGACAATGGGCAAGATGCCAGTGAGGGTAAAGAAAATGCTGAAGACCAGCAACAGCAACAACAAGCTGAGCAACAGCAACTGACAGAGCTGCAACAAAGAGATGCTGAAGTCCGGGCGCATGAGCAAGCTCATGCCTCCTTGGGTGGTCAATATGCAAGCTCACCTGAATACGAATATGAAAGAGGACCTGATGGCAGACGATATGCGGTCAGTGGCGAGGTTTCAATAGATATATCAAAGAATGCTACACCATAGGAAACACTACGTAAGGCAGAGCAAGTTAAAGCTGCGGCCTTAGCCCCCGCAAAACCCAGCGTGCAAGATTTAAGAGTAGCAACCGAAGCAACTCAAATAGCCCTTGAAGCAAGCGCTGAAATAGCCAGTGATAAAATTGTAAAAGCGCAACAGAATTCTGTTGATGGAGAAACACCTTCGTTTGATGACATTGTTGATGCCTTAGATATCGGTATACCAACTCGTTTACTAGATATCGGTAAGTCAGAAGTTGATGAGCAAAGCGTTATTGGTACTGAGCTTGACTTGCATGATGCGAGTCAGTTTTTAGCAAACAGAGACTTAGAAATTATTCGCAGGGTGTCAGTGATTCAAAATTTTTATCAACAAGTGACTAATCCTCGTTCTGAAGGAGTGCAGCAATCTGCTTAAGTCTGGTGTTAAAAGTACATCATAAGTTAACAAGCCCTCAAAAGAAGGCTTGTTAACTTATGGGACGGTTAGGAGTCATTATTTCTTTGCTTTGGAAAAAGCATCAGCAAAAGCGTTGCCCATCATTTGATTCGACTGTTTAGACT